>Ga0137403_10002821_pt1 | contig 21056 bp, 17 predicted proteins | sample CZOMad2_1_16fung_FD_122057 | JGI IMG/M metagenome (GOLD analysis project Ga0137403, IMG submission 122057) | Vadose zone soil fungal communities from Angelo Coast Range Reserve, California, USA - CZOMad2_1_16fungal (Hybrid Assembly) | ecosystem: Environmental > Terrestrial > Soil > Vadose zone...
GCTTGGCTGGCTGCAATGACAAAGTGATCGGCGTTTACGACGAAATCGACTTGACTGGCGACGGTCCTCCATTTTCAGTCGAAGATACCCAGGGGCACGGTAGCCATACGGCAAGTACTGCTGGCGGTAACCTCAGGTCGGCCACACTAGGCGTTTATACAGCGCCGACCTCCGGTGTTGCACCGCATGCGAATCTGGTTATCTACTACGCATGCTCGCCTGATCCAACCGTGCAGTGTTCGACCGCGGCCACCACCGCCTCAGTCGATCAAGCCATTCAGGACGGCATCGTTGACGCACTGAACTATTCGATCAGTGGCGGCACTGATCCCTGGAACGAGTCGACATCGCTCGCGTTCCTGTCTGCCGCCGATGCCGGCATCTTTGTCGCCGCCGCCGCTGGTAACACTGGCGGGAGCGTACCGAATCAGATACCGGGCACCGTCAATCACATGGAACCTTGGGTAACCACGGCGGCCGCCGCCAACCATACCGGCGGCCCGGTTGGCTATTTCTTGACGGTCAATGGCGTGGGTGCGCCGGCTCCCATTGGCATGAACACAGCGCCGGGTTCGACCCAGCCCAGCGGGCCGATCGTAACGACGCTGATTGTCAGCCCCACCTTTGGCGCTGCCAATGATTGTGGCCCATATCCGGTTGGCGCATTCACCAATGGCATGGCGGTGCTGCATTTCATTAGTGGCCCTTGCGGCACGAACACGATGGCTGGTCGTGCTAAAACCGCGGGTGCAGCACAGGTGCTATTGGTCAACTCGACAAATGACTATATCAACAGCGGTGCCATACAGACGATTCCGGTGTTCACCACCACGAGCGTGCAGGGCAATGCCGTGGAGGCTTACGCGGCTGCCAATGTTGGCACGGCCGTGAACGTGAGTTTCCCGGCGAATGTGCGACTACCGGTTCTGCCCGACAAGTTGGCAGGCTTCAGCCTGCTCGGCCCCGCGACGATAGATGTGGTCAAGCCCGATGTGCAAGCGCCAGGTGTAAGCATTCTGGCTTCGGTGGCCAATGACAATACGCCAAACGGACCGAACCTGGTTGCACTTTTCGACGGCACGTCGATGGCGACCCCGCACACCACCGGGTCCGGTGTACTGATGATGGGTGTACATCCAGAGTGGACACCGGCGGAAGCCAAGTCTGCGTTGATGATGACGGCCAAGGAAGTCGGCCTAACCAAGGCCAATGGCACGATACCGAGCGATTATTTCGACCGCGGCTCCGGTCGGTTGCAGGATTTTGTCGCCAGCAAAGCCGGCTTGGTGCTGAACGAGACGGGTCTGAACTACACCAATGCCAACCCGGCGTTTGGCGGCGATCCAAGTTTGCTCAATATCGCCAGCATGGATAGTGCGACGTGCATCGGCGCTTGCGGGTTCAGCTTGTCGAAAAGAATTTCCGCAAGCTGCGTGGGCGAATTGACGTTGAATTCCATTCCGGCCAGTTCCCAGATTTCCTTCTCCAGCCGCCGCACTTCCTTCTCCATCGCCACGGACATCGTGTCCAACGCTTTTGGATCCACGCGAATGCCCGCGCGCTCAATATTCGCCAGCACCCCGGCTACCGGCAGATCGATGGTTTCGTAGACGCTCTGCAGCGCCTGTGCATCGATTTGTGCGCGTAGCGCAGGCGCCAGCCGGTGCAGATAATCCGCGCGTTCACCGGGAGCTCCGCTCAACATGGCGTTGAACTGCCTCATGATCACGTCACCAAAATTGTGGTTTGCCGTGGTGGGCCGCACTAAATACGAATAAATCTGCGTGGCGTGCTGAATGTTCGCCGCTTTCCCGCCAAGAATTTGCATCAATTTCGGATCGTGCACAATTTTCGGACGCTCGGCATTCGCGAGAAATGCAGACAACTCCCGCAGCGCTTCCCCATTTTCGTCAGACCACACCGAGCGGCCCTCGCCCGCTTTCGACGAGACCTCGATCGACGCAATAGGAGTCCCGAAGCCTTCGGCCTCGCGCTCGCCGGTTTGCAAGTTCAGCCACACGGCCAAAGCCTGTCCGGCAGCGACTCCGCTTAAGTAGTCGCGAAATTCCGCGATCGAGCCGAACTGCGCATAATCCGTCTGCACTACCGGTTCAGCGTTCGCCACAGCGGAGGCCGCAACCACCTCCGAACCGAGTTCGCGCAACAACGAATTAAATCCCAGCTCACGGTACAGTGCAGAAAGCGCAGCAAAATCCGGTTCGTGCCGCTCCAGGCTCGGCAGATCCAATTCGACGGGCACCTGCGTCGCCAGCGTGGCAAGCTGCTTGGACATCAGAACCTGCTCGCGCTGTTGCTGCAAAGCTTCGCGATAGCGTTTGTGGGGGACTTCCGCCGCATGATCCAGCGCATTTTCCACGCTGCCATATTTTTGTATCAGCTCGGTCGCGCCTTTTTCCCCGATCCCTTTTGCGCCGGGAATGTTGTCGATGGTGTCGCCCATCAGCGCCATCACATCCACTACTTTTTCCGGCGGCACGCCCAGAATCTCTTTCACCTTTTCAGCATCCACAATCACATCGTTCTTCGCCCCACCGGTCCCCGCGCGCAACACACGCACATTCCCGTCCACTAACTGCATCATGTCCTTATCATTAGTCACCAGCAGTACGTCCAGGTTCTCCTTGGCCGCTTTTTGCGCCAGGCACCCGATAACATCGTCCGCCTCATAGCCATCGAGCTCGAGAATCGGCAGACGCATGGCCTCGCAAAGCCGCCGTACATACGGCAACTGCAGCGACAACTCATCCGGCATGGGGGCGCGCTTCGCTTTATATTTCTCAAAAAGTTTGTCGCGAAACGTAGGTTGCCGCGTGTCGAACACAATCCCCACATAGTCCGGCTTATAGTCGTTCAGCAAGCGCCGCAGGATCGTGTTGAAGAGAAACGGAACCTTGGTCGGCATGCCCGAAGGCGCATTCATCCGATTCATCGGCGCAAAAAACGCCCGATAAACATGCGCCATGGCATCGACTAGGAACAGCTTTTTGCGAGCCGCCGCACCGGGCAGCGTGAGATTCCGTTGTGATGAAGCCATCCTACCGAGTATAGCAAAGCACTGCGGCGAGCCTTGCCGGCACAAAAAAAGAGGGGCGCCGCAAAGCGCCCCTCAGAACGATCGTCCTCTATCTTCCGCCTACTTGCCGCTGGGCGCAGTGCTCGCACTTTGCGGCTGAACAGCCAGCAGTAAGCGCGTGCCTCCGTCAAGGTGTACATTCTTTGCATTTGACGTCAGCACTGTTCCTTCGCCATTCGCGTTCGCGGTGATGCGCACTCCCTCAAGTCCATACACGCCGCGCATGTTCGACGGCAACGGTCCGCCCGAATTCGGATCGCCGCCCGGCGCTCCGTTCGAACTCGCGCTCGGATAAGGGTCAGTCGTAGGCGTGCCCTCGGGCCGCGCACCTCGGCTGCCGGACATACTTGGGTTATTGCTAGGCGACGTACCTGGTGACGAAGTCCCCGGCGCACCCGCGCCTCCAGCACTAGAACCACCGTACGCCGACGAAGGCGCCTGTTGTTGCGGGGCCGCGATCGCCTGGATCGTCACGTTGAGCGGCATTTCCTGTTTATCTTTCAGCACCGCCTTGTCAAATTGGATGGCCAGCACCGCTTGCTCCTGCCCATTCGTCCGCGCAGATGCCTGCGTAACATGGCCGATCAACTTTGTGCCCTTTGGAAGAATCACCCTTCCATCTGTCGATTTCACGGCCTCCGTCGTATGCGCTGTGATTTGCTCGCCAGGTTTTGCCTTCTTCGAATCAACAGATGAATTGAGTGTGGCATTCAAGACCGTCCCGCCCGCCAGAGACGCCTCGCTACCAGTATTTTCGGAAGGCGTGGGAGCCTGCGCGGCTAAGCCGGCCGCCAAGAGGCTGGTAACAGCTAGTGTTGCTGCAAAAGGTTTCATCAAAGCAAACCTCCTCTAAGTTGCGATAAGTTTGTAGCTGGATTGTGGCCGGGAATTGCGGCCGGGAATACTATGGGTTCGGCGAGATATCGTCCAAATCCATTTGCGTTGCATCAAGATCGCCGTTGGGCGGTGGCTGCACCACCAAAAGCAAGCGCGTGCCGCTCTCCAGATGCATGTTCTTTTTCGCAGAAAGCAAAACTGTGCCGTGCGATCCTTCCGACGTAGGCGTGTACACCTTCACGTCCGGCCGCCCAAAAGCGCCTTTGCTCTCCGGCGTGAACATTCCATCGGAATTCAGCTCGCCCTCTGCGGCAGACGCCGCAAAAAGCGGTGCACGCAGTCCGCGCCTCGGGTTGTCGTAAACCGTCGAAACCACTAGCGGCTGATCGTCTGCGGATTCGACGGACGCGGGCTCAGCCTGGTCGGCGAATGATCTAGCCGGCGAATTCAACGCCGCGGATGTCCCTACACCTTTGCCCGACTCCGTATCAGACAGCGGAGCCACCGCGCCCACCGCCAGCGCCTGAATCCCCGCATTCAAAATCACTTCCTGCCCGTCCTTCAGCAAAGCCTTGTCGAATTGCACAAACAGCGCTGAACCCGCGCGTCCTCGCCCGCCTGGCGTCGCCCGTACAATGTGCCCCACAACTTTAGTGCCCTTCGGAAAGATTACCGAGCGCTGATAACTAACGTCTTCAGCCGCTTCCGCCGTTACCGGATCCCCGGGCCGGAGCTTTCGCGTATCAAGGGCATCCGTCAACGTCGCGTTGAACGCCGTCCCAATGCTCAATGGAGCAGTCACCGGCGCCGGAGGCGTCTGATCCTTCGCTTGACGTTTAGCCGTCAAATCCAATTCAGGTCCCTGTGCAGCACCCGCATTCACAACCAGGAGTGCGCCAATCGCCAAAGCTAGTGAAAACTTCTTCATGACGCATCCTCCTCTCTTGTCCAGTGACAAATATGCTAAAGCGGGCAGAACTGGTGCTGTACGCAGATGCAAGAGACCAGCCAAACCTATGTGATTGTTTGTGAAGGCTTTACAGGCGGAGTGCTTTCGCAATGACTCTCCAAATGGAGGTCATAGTACCTCAAATATGCAAGCTTGGGAATGGCATTCAATCGAGTGGAGACGTGCGAGATCCTCGTTCTAAGCGATTCGCCCTAGTGTGCCTTAGATCCGACGAGATCAGACAATGCCCAATGGCTTCGCAACTTCCGCCAAAGTATCAGCAGCCTTCAAAAGCTGTTCGCGCTTATGCGTAGCACTCACCATGGCGCGTAACCTGGCCTTGCCTTCTGCCACCGTAGGGTACCCGACCGCAGGCGCGTACACCCCTGCCTCGAAAAGCTTCTTCGAAAACTCAAACGCCTTTGCCGCATCTCCAACATGGATTGGAATAATCGGGGTTTCGCTAACCTTAAACTGAAATCCGCGCTTCTTCAGCTCGCGCTTGAAAAATTTCGTGTTCGCCCACAACTTCTTGACCAACCGCTCGCCTTCCGCCGAATCCAGCAGAGTAAAGGCCGCCTGGCAAGCCGCGGCAGTCGCCGGCGGATGCGAAGTCGAAAACAAGAACGGCCGCGCGCGCAAGTACAAAAAATCGATCAAATCGCGTGACCCGCAAACATAACCGCCCATCGCTCCGATGGCCTTGCTCAGCGTGCCCACCTGAATGTGCACGCGCCCATGGCAATTCAAATGATCGATCGTGCCGCGCCCGTTGCGTCCCAAGACGCCCGAGGCATGCGCATCGTCCACCATCATGATGCAGTTGTATTTCTCCGCGAGGTCGCACAGCGCAGGCAGCGGCGCGATATCGCCGTCCATCGAGAACACGCCGTCCGTAATAATCAGCTTGTGCCCATTCCAGTTGGCGTTTTCTTGCAGAATGCGCTCGCAGTCTCCCACATCTTTGTGCTTGAAGACCTTGATCGTCGCCTTCGACAGCCGCGCACCATCGATAATCGACGCGTGATTCAGCTCATCCGAAACGATTAAATCCTCTTTGCCCAACACCGCCGAAACCGTCCCGGCATTCGCGGTGAATCCCGACTGAAACACCACGCAAGCTTCCACATTCTTGAATCGCGCAATCTGCTCTTCCAATTCCATGTGCAACTTCATCGTCCCAACAATTGTTCGAACCGCCCCCGCACCCGCCCCGTACTTCCGCACCGCCTCAATCGCCGCCTTCCGCAGCGCCTTATGCGTGGTCAATCCCAAATAATTATTCGAAGCCAGGTTAATCACCTCGCGTCCGTCGATAACACTGACCGGCTTCTGCTCCCCCTCCAGCACCCGCAACTTCGGCGCCGTCCCCTTCGCACGCAGTTCCGCCAGCTGATCGCTAACATACTGCAACGGATTTTGCCCAACCCTCTGCGTAGCCGTCTCAGACATCTCCGTCTCCTAGTGAATGGCCAACCCGGGCAGTCGGCTTTTACTCTTAAACTTTTGAACTCTTTAATCCTTTAACTCTTCACCCCATCCGGATACATCAAAATCTTCCCCGCCAATCCGCCCTGCAACAGCGCAAACGCATTCTCGAATTTCTCCATCGGCGTTCGCTCGCCAAAAAGCGGCTCCAGATTCAACCGCCCGGCCTTCAACAACGCGGTCATTTGCACCCAAGTCTCATACATCCGCCGTCCGTAAATGCCCTGCACCGTTGCGCCCTTGAAAATCACATCGTTCACCAGGTCCAGCGGCACCGACTCGGTCGGAATTCCCAGCAGCGACGCACGCCCTCCCGCCCGCAGCGCTCGAAATCCCTGCTGAATCGCCGCCGGATTCCCAGACATTTCCAGCAGCACGTCTACTCCGGTCCCGCTAGTATCCGCCTTAATCCTCGCCACCGAATCCGTCTCCACCGGATTCACCACCACATCCGCGCCCATTTTCTTGGCCATCGCGCGCCGCTGCTCATTCGTCTCGGTCGCAAACACGGTCGAGCTTCCACAAGCCTTGGCCACCGCAATGGCCATCAGCCCAATCGGCCCGCAGCCGGTAACCAGCACCGTCTGCCCCGCAATCGCGCCGGCCAGCACCGTGTGCACCGCGTTTCCCAGCGGGTCCAAAATTGCCCCGTAGTGTTCCGGAATCGCGGCGTCCAGCTTCCAAATGTTCGATGCCGGAATTTTCACGAACTCCGCGAACGCGCCATCCTGGTCAATCCCGATAATCCGCAAATTTTGGCAGATATGCGCTTCGCCCAGCCGGCATTGGTGGCAGTGGCCGCAGTTCACGTGCATCTCTGCGCTGACAAAATCTCCCGCCTTCACCGCCGTCACTTTCTCGCCGGTTCGCTCCACAACTCCGCAAAATTCGTGCCCCAGCGTTACCGGCGGCTTGATTCGCCCCTGCGACCACCGGTCCCACCCATATATATGCAAATCCGTCCCGCAAATCGAAGCCGTGCGCACCCGCACCAACACCTCGCCCGGTCCAATCGACGGCACTGGCGCATTTTCAAAGGAAAGCCCCCGCGCAGCGTGCATCTTGCGCAAGGCTTTCATCGTAGATGGCATGGAAAAGCGGCTCCTGGTAGGCCAATCGATGTTAGCACACGCCAACAGTAGGGGCGCAGCACCGCTGCACCCCAGCTCGGCAAGGTCTCAACCGTCAGCAATGCCTGGTTCTTCGCTTTCTTAGCCGATCACTTCACGCGTTCAATGATCCCGATCTTCTCCAAAGCCACCAAATACTCCACCACCATTTCCAGCGGCACCGGCCCATATTCAATCGAAACCCGGTCCCGAATCTGCTGCGCATCAAGGGAACTGTCCACAAAATTCAGCGTCTCATACGCGTATTCCTCGCCCCCGCCCCAAAGGCCTTCGTAGCTCAGCAGCTTTGGTGGCGCTACGCCTATAGTGCCGAGGTGGTCAGTCAGGTAGTCGTAGCCGAAGACCGCGAGCGGGCCGCGCGGCTCTGCCCTTCGCCGGTACTTCAAATCTCCGCCGCTCTCCACTTGTTCATCTGGCGTGCACATCGCCCGCTTCGCCATGTACGTCTTGTCCAGCCGTCTTGGTCCTCGGTTTGAATTCAGGAACGAGCCCAGATCGATCATGCGCAACTGCTCGTATTCTTTTCGAAAGCCCTCCTCACACGACCAATCCAGCCGCGACAACCTCCTCAGCCGGGAGAACATGGCCACGTTTCTCAGTTCGCTTCCATGCATCATGAGGAACCGAACGTCTGCTAACTCCTGTGGGTCTTGCGTGGTAAATCCAGCCAAAAAATATCCACTCGCTGCCCCGATAAACGCCGCTCGCTTCAATTTCGTCGTATCGATGTTCGCCGCGCTATCGAAATTCGTATGAATGTAGCGGTCCGGCCAATCATTCATGTAAATCGCCGGAATCCCGAACGAAGAGTCCTGATAAACGTCGTGGTCGCTTCCCATCGCGTAATCGCCGAACTGCGCCTGCAGCGGCTCCTTACCGCCCTCCGGCGCAACCAACGGATAAGCCGCGCCGCCAGTTGCCGCAAATTTGTACGATTCCTCGTTCACAAACTCCGCAAACGCCCAAGCCACGTCGTGCACAAACGATGGCAGGCTCATCGGCCCATGTGTCACGTGGAACACTGCCTTCGTCGCCGGACCTCCACCGACCATGTCCATGTGAATCGCCGCCTTAATCCTTCGCGCAAACTCCGGCTTCCCATTCAGCAGCGCTAGCGTCCCTTCAATCTCCGGCGGCCAGATGAATCGCAGAGTCCGCGCCGGGCGCGCCAATTTCCCCTCGCTGATCAGTTTCTGCAGCGTCCGCGCCACTTCCAGAATCGTCACGCACCCGCTCGCATTGTCGTTCGCTCCCGGCCGCTGATGGTCCAGGTGGCAGCTAAACGCAATCTCCTCCTCTTTCAATTTCGCATCCGCACCCGGAATTGTCGCCGTCACCACCTCATAGTTGCTCGCATGCTGCCCCGCTTTCACCATCGCATGAAGCTGAATCATTTCCCCATGCGCCAGCCTCTCGCGCAATCCCCGCGCCGTCTTCAGCGAAACCATGAAGCCAAATGTCTTGTTCGGAGAAAAAGTCTCCAGATGCCCCCACCGAATCAAATTCTCATCCTCGCCCCACCAAGCCGTCCTCTGGTTCTGCGCATAGCTCACAATTCCCACCGCCCCGAACTTCCCCACCGCCAAATCCTGCACCGCCCCCGGCTGCGCGCTGGTCAGCACAATCTTCCCCTTCACTTTTTTGCCAGCGTAATCCGCCTCTTTGGTGCCCTCGCCTACATCCACCAATTCCGCCGTAACATCCGCCGATTCACTGTCCTCCGCTAAGACAATCGGCATAGCCCGATAACTACCAATCTTCACGGGAGTTTCCGGACTCTGCTCCTTTACCTCCTCTAACTCCCCTTCCTCCGCGTCCCACCCCGGCCGCGACCTCTGCGTCCCGTAAAAGACCTTACCGTCTGCCGGAAACTGCAATATCGCCACATCACGCAACCCATAAGCCCGCGCCCGCTCCTCCACTAATTCCGCCGCCGCATGAAATCCCGCCGACCCGCGCTGCCGGTGCAACCGCGCCAACGCCTCCAGATTCCGTTTAGCCGTCTCGCCCCTAAGTTCATCAGCCAGCCGAGCCACGTCTTTCTCCGCGAGCAGCGGCGTCCTCTGCTGCGCCCGCCCAGGTCCAGTTCCAGCCATGATCAACACAAAGACAATCGCGCCAAATCGCATCACCCCTCCGACATGGAGTGCGGCGGTCTTGCCGCCGCTTTCACAGCGCAGCCCACATAGCCCAAACGACGCGCAACACTACCATAGCCAATGATCACGTCGTCTTTGTCTTCAAGTTCTTCGACTCGACCACGGCGAAATTCCAACTCCCATTTCCGTGCCCTCTGCTATCATCCCCGCCCATGCCCCTCCCCCAGCGCCTCCAGGAAATTCGCGACGGCTTCGAGCGTCCCTTCTGGGTAGCCAACATCAGCGAAATCTTCGAGCGCCTCTCCTACTACGGAGCCTTTTCCTCGCTCGCCCTGTATCTTCACGAAAAGCTTAATTTCTCAACCGAACAAACCGGCACATTAGCGGGAATTTTTGGCGGTGCCGTCTGGTTTCTCGCCATCTTCGGGGGGACCGTGGCGGACTGGCTGGGATTTCGCCGCGCCCTTTCGCTCGCCTACCTCATTCTCAGCGGAGCTTATTTCCTTCTCGGCTCAATTGGCTCGCCGTGGCTGAGTCCCATCCGCAACGCCATGCCCCTGGGACTGTTCGTCGCCATCGTGCTCCTCTTGCCCGCTCTGGGAATTTCCCTGGTCAAGCCCAGTGTGGTCGGCACCACCGCGCGCGCCTCCAAGGACAATGTTCGTTCCATTGGATATTCGATCTACTACACCATGGTCAACATCGGCGGCACTCTCGGCCCCGTGATCGCCGATTGGGCGCACGCCAAATTTGGCGTAGAAAATGTTTTTCGCATCGCGGCCCTCAGCGTATTCGCTATGGTCTTTTTCGTCCTGATTTTTTTCCGAGAACCAAAAGCGCAAACCGGCGCGCCGCCTCCCCCTTCCCTTGCAGTCACCGCGAAAAACTTCATCACCGTGCTTTCCAATCCCAGGTTCATGCTCTTTCTGCTGATCTTTACCGGCTATTGGATCGTTTTTTGGCAGCAGTTCACCTTGTTGCCCGGCTACATTCACAACTTCATTGATCCCAATGCCCGTGTCGAGCGCGTACTCAGCATCGACGCCGCCGTGGTGATCTGTTTCACTCTGGCTTGGAATCACCTCATTCGAAAGATCGCGCCGTTTCGAGCCGTGATTCTCGGCACTCTCGTTTCCGCTCTGTCTTGGCTGATCGTGGCTTGGTGGCCTACGTATTCGGGAGCTGTGCTCTCGATTTTCATCCTCGCTCTAGGCGAAATCACGCAAGCCCCTAAGTACTACGAATACATCTCGAAACTTGCACCCGCGGAACAGCAAGGCACCTACATGGGATTTGCCTTCCTTCCCATCGGCCTCGGTTCGCTCGCTGGCGGGTGGTTCGGCGGAGCCATGCTGCATCATTTCGGCGAAGTGCAGCACCATCCCGAGCGAGCGTGGTACGCCATCACCGCCGTCGGCGTCCTCACAACTCTATTGCTATGGATTTACGACCGAATGGTGAAGGGCCAAACGCAAAGCGCATGACGCCAGCGAACTCTTAAACTCTTGAACTTTTCTACTCTTAAACTCCGACCCTCAATTAACCATCCGCCGCAACGATTCCAGCGCCTGCCGCGCTTGCGAATACCGCGGCTCCACCTGCAAGGCTTCCTGAAAACAGCGCATCGCCTGCCCGTACATTTCCTGGCCCAGATACGCACGGCCCAGATTGTAATGCGGAAAATGCCGCGGCTCGTACCGGCGCGCTTCAATGGCTCGTTCCAACCAGGGGATCGCTTCTTCGAATCGCCCCATCTCGATCATGTACGCGCCGATATCGTTGTACGGGTTACCGAATTCCGGATCAAGTTCAATAGCTCGCTTGCACTCGGCGATCGCATCATCCAGCCTTCCCTGGAAATGATACGTCCAACCCAAAAACGTGTGCGCTTCCGCGGTCGGAAAAAGCTCCAACGAAGACTGGTACAGCTCCACCGCGCGGTCGTAGTCGCCTTCCATTTGCGCTTGATACGCATCCTGCAGAACTTCCCATGCGCGCGTCAGGGTTTCCCGGCTCATGTCGCGATTTTTAGCACACGCCCCGGTACGCGTCAAAAGTACGAAAGTGTCAGCCGTGCTCGGGCGGCACCTGTCCTTTGTGCCGGGGTCAGAGTGGAATTCCTCCGCCTAAACATGGAAAATAGGGTGTCCGGTAGCGTAGGGCAGAATCCTGTAGCGCAGGGCGGAGTCTTCGCAGCCCTGCGGCTTTTGGATCGCGGAAGCCTCCAGCTCCACTACGAATGAGAATGCCGAGTTCGAATACGCACGACCAGGGGGAATTGTGAATCGCAATTTTCTAATACTTGGGACAGCAGCGTTGGCACTTGCCGGAGCGGTTTTTGCGCAAGATCCGCCGCCCGCAAAAACGCAAACAAAAAAGTCCGCCAGCAACGGAGGCGGCTCGGCTGCGCGCGGCAAAGAAGTTTTCGAGAAAAAATGCGCGATCTGCCACTACGCCGATAACGATCAGAAAAAAATCGGTCCGGGGCTGAAGGGCATGTCGAAACGGGGCACCTTCACGGTGAACAACAACAAGGTCACCGACGAAACGCTGAGGACCTGGATCGAAAATGGCGACACGCTGATGCCGCCATTTAAAGATGTGCTCGACGCGGGGCAAATCAAAGACGTAATCGCCTACGTTAAAACCCTCTAACCACAAACCCAGCTGCGCTGAAAAGAATTAACGGCATTAAGCAATCGCGTTTTCCACGAGCCTAAAAGCAATCTTGGTTGCGCGGGGTGGATCGCGCAACCAAGAGATAAACTCTACTTAGACACTTACCCGCGACTTGGCGACAGTGAATCTTCGCGGCGTGACCCTTCCTGGGTCTTAGGCTTGCGGCGCGATTCGATTTTGGCGCTGTTTTCGGGCCTGTGATTTTTCGTCGCGAAAACTACTTCAGAATGGCGTCTTTGAACGCCTTCGCCGCGCGCAAACGAACCACCGTCTTGGCTTTGATTTTGATAGCCTCGCCGGTTTGCGGATTGCGGCCCATGCGTGCCTTGCGGTGGGCTTTCACCGCGCGGCCCAGATTCGGAACCACGAACTTGCCGGCGGGTCCCTTGCACTCTTTCACCGCGAGCTTGAAGAGTTCTTCAAAAAACGTGGCCGCGGTCTTCTTGGGAATGCTGGTCTTTTCTGCGAGATGCGAAACGACCTTGGTCTTGCTCATTGGCTTGGCTGCCATCTAGTATTCTTATCCTCCTGAATTTTTTTGTGACCTCAAAAGCTGGAGGCCGGCTGCGGACTCTCCCCTTTTATGCACCGAAAATCCGGGCCGCTGGGCACTATAGCCAAGGGCTGTTGATAACGCAAGTGAAAACCAGCGAAAAACACTGGAAAAACGTGATTTTTTCGCCGCGGATCGCCAAAACACCGCGAAAATGCGGGTTTTCCACATGCCAGCGAGATGCGCGCGGGCTCACGGGGCTTTTCAGCCACAACTACATGCTGGCAAGATGCTTGCGCTGGACGCCGGCGTAGGCGCTCAGAGCAACATTTGCGCCAACGATGGTGTCGAGCGAGTCAGCGATTTTAGCCAGGTCTCGTCCGCGAAACACCATATACATTTCGTCTTCGCCGAGGCCCGTGTATATGCGATTGCCAATACAGCCAAGGCTCAGAATCGCTCCGTGTTGAAGCGACGCAGGCAGGGCCATGCAGGTGGGACGGCCGAGGGCCGGGGCGCCGCTAGTCACTCCCGCGCGATTGGCGGCCTCGTTCAAAAGCATTGCGACGGCGGGCCGGCACGAAAACAGCACCACGTCCGGCACAAAAGGCGCCGATCCGAGCGGAGCATAGACGATCGCGACGGGCGCTTTTGCCAAGCGCGGAATCGTAGCGATCTCTTCTGGCTTGACGTAATTAAGCTCGAACATCATTTTGAGGGTTTGCTGAGTCTCTTTTTCACGTTCGGGAGAGAGGGCGATGTTGTGCGTGTAAGCGCCTACAGCGCAATTGAAATGATTTTCCGGCACGGTGTAGAAGACGCGGCCTTCCGCGGCGAGCCGCCAATAGCTGCAGCCGGAGGGCTCGGTGCCTTGGAATTTTTCCACGTTAGCGGGAATGGAATCGAGGAAAGACACGGCAACTGGGTGACGGGGCAGATTCACAGCGATAGCAATGCGCTTCTCGATTGCCTGGCAATCCGGTGGCGTGTCGCTCACAGGGTTCCTAGATCGGCGTAAAAGTTGGCGATGGCTTTGATTCCCCCAAAATAATTTTCTAATGCAATGTGCTCATCGGGCGCGTGGGCGTTTTCGTCGGGGAGGCCGAAGCCCAGGAGCACGCAGGGAACTTTGAAAGTATCGTACATCTGGGTGACAAAGGGAATGGAGCCTCCCTCGCGGATGAAGACTGCTTTTTTGCCGAACCCTTTCTGCAAGGCGGCTTGGGCCTTAGCAAATATCGGATCCTGGTAGGGTGCGGCCCAGGGTTTGCCGCTGCTGAGCAGTTCAAATTTGCAGGTGACCGTCTTGGGCAACAGCTTGCGAAGGTAGGCTTCAACGAGCTTAGCGATTTTTTGAGGATTCTGGTTGGGCACAAGGCGAGTGGAGAATTTCGCGTACGCTTTGGACGGGATCACGGTTTTGGCACCTTCGCCAGTGTAACCGCCCCAGATGCCGTTGAGTTCCAAAGTGGGACGGGTCCAAAGCTGCTCAACGATGGTGAATCCCTTTTCCCCAACGTAGCCGGGGGCACCGACTGCTTTCTCGAAGTCCTTTTTCTTCCACGGCAGAGAGTTAAGAGCTTTGCGTTCCGCGCTGCCGAGTTTGGCCACATCGTCATAAAAGCCAGGCACGGTAATGCGGAAATTCTTGTCGTGCAGTTTGGAAAATAACTCGGTCAGGATAGTGAGGGGATTGGGCACAGCGCCACCGTAAACGCCGGAGTGCAAATCGCGCGCCGGGCCAGTCAATTCAATTTGATAGTAATTGAGGCCGCGCAGGCCATAGGTGATGGAAGGCACGCCTTTGGCGAGCATGGAAGTGTCGGAAACGACGAGTGCATCGGCTTTTAGTTTTTCCTTATTTTTCTGGACGTAATCCCACAGGCTGACGCTGCCGACTTCCTCTTCGCCCTCGATCAGAACTTTTACGTTGATGGGAAATTTGCCGTTTAGTTTTTGCAGGGATTCCAGAGCTTTCAAATGGATGTGGACCTGACCCTTATCGTCGGCGGTGCCGCGACCAAAAAGTTTGCCTTCGCGCACGGTGGGTTCAAAAGCCGGCGAAGTCCAGAGATCGAGGGGCTCAGCAGGCTGCACGTCATAATGTCCGTAAAAAAGAATAGTGGGCTTGCCGGGGGCTTCGAGGGATTCGGCGTAAACCAGCGGATGCATGCTGGTGGGAACGATTTCAACTTTTTTGAATCCGGCGGCGCCCAATTTTTCGGAAACCCAGCGAGCGGCGCGCTCGATATCCGGCTTGTGCTCGCTCTTGGCGCTGACACTGGGGATGCGCAGAAATTCGCAGAGTTCGGCGAGATGCTGCTCGTGGTGGTCTTCAATAAAGTTAGCAAGATTCATAAGGCAAACATTCTAGGGCGGAAAGCGAGTGGTGGGTAGTGGGCAGTGGATAGTCGAGTCACTGGCAAGTTTCCGAAGTAAAGCGAGAATCCCATAGCCGTGGGGACACCCCCTGTTTTCTGTATGTGTGGCAGCGAAAGGACTTGCGGGAGGGTGTTTTTGTATGTGTGGCAGGAAAAGGACTTACGGGGGGCCAAAAATGGGATTTCAGCGCCTTTTTCGGATGTGTGGCAGGGGAAAGGAGTTAAGCAACGGAGAAGTGCCGAGTGGCGAGTGACGAGGAAACCATCGAGGGCGGGAGGTGGGTAGTTGGCAGTGGAAAGTGTCGGCACGGGAACAACTTGGCTGAACGGGCGGAAGAGGATGGGAAGCGAATATCACGGGTTACGATAGCACGGCATGGAGTTACTGTCAAGTAAAATCAGTAGGTCTTATCGAATCAGTATTTTACCGGGAATCGGGAATCTAGACCGGCCTCAAGTCTGCGTGGGCGGCAGCAACGGCTGTTTCGGAGCCTTATGGCTCGAAGTTAGCTCTAGACCCGGACCCTTCCAAATCAATGGGGCCGGCAGCCGGCTGCTTAATTGCCCCGATAATCCCGGCGATCGCGGATGGGCCGGACCCAATCATTTCTGCTAATCTCATTGACACTCGTGATGGCCACGGTCACTTTGCCTCCCGAATCCGCCGCTCCGCTGCAAACCCAGGTCAGCGCGCCGACAGTAGTGCGCATCGAGCCGCCGCGCGGATGGCTCGAATTGCGGCTCGCGGAGGTTTGGGAGTATCGCGAGTTGCTCTATTTTTTCGCGATGCGCGACATCAAAATCCGCTACAAACAAACCGCCATTGGCGTTTTGTGGGTGGTGCTACAGCCGCTGATGACCATGGGCGTCTTCACGATTTTTTTCGGCCGCTTGGCCAAGCTGCCCTCCCAAGGCCTGCCGTATCCAGTCTTTTATTTTGCCGCGCTAGTCCCCTGGGCCTATTTCTCGCTGGCCCTCACCAATTGCACCAACATCGTGGTGGAAAATCAGAACGTGATCACCAAAGTGTATTTCCCACGATTAATTTTGCCGGTAGCGGCGGTGTTGTCGGGTTTAGTGGATTTCGCGATTGGACTGGTCGTGATGGTGGTGTTGACGCTTGCCTTTGGGATCCATCCGCCGTCCACGGTGCTGCTGCTGCCGGTCTTAATCGTATTGGCGGTGCTCACTGCGCTGGGTGTGGGTCTGTGGACCTCAGCACTGAACGCCTTGTATCGCGATGTGCGCGCCGTCATGCCGTTTGTGGTGCAGTTCTGGATGCTGGCGTCACCGGTGGCGTACCCGAGTTCGCTGGTGCCGGCGCGCTGGCGCTGGTTATATGGGCTGAATCCGATGGCCGGAGTGATCGATGGTTTTCGGTGGGCGCTGACCGGACACGGGCAGCCACCCGGGGCGGCGATGGCAGCCTCCGCGATCGGCGTCTGCGTGGTGCTGCTGGGCGGGCTATTCTTCTTCCAGCGAATGGAAACGAATATCGCCGACCGCGTCTAGAATCGAGCGATGCGCTTTGTTTTGGACAATTTGCGGTCGCGGTTTATTTGTAAAGTCTTGGCTTCGGTTTGAAAATCCTACGGCTCGGATTGTTTTTTAAGTTGGTCGATATCACGGTCTTCGATTCGACGCATCAAGTCTTGGCGATGAAAAAGATAATCGTTCAAGTGCACGGCGATTTGCCGAGGCACCGTCTGGAACTGGTTGCGAATCATAAGGTTCCAGGAAATTTTCCCGCGCGGCGGAATCAAGTGCGCGCCCCACTGAAACATGAATTCCGCGTTCCAGATTACAAACAAAGCCAGCACCAGTGACAAGGTCGCCACGGCAACGCGTTGACCGCGAAACAATGCAGCCACGCGCTGCAGAAAAACGCTGAGCCCAAGAATGAATAACGGGGTCAGCGAAACAAAAAACCGATTTCCGAACGAAGAAATACCGGCCCAATCCGGATAGCAGGCAATGAAAATATAAAAGGCGAGCGCCGCAGCGAGCAGCGGCGTGCCTACGCGCGGCTCGCGCCACCTAAATAAAACCAGGCCAATGGTGGCGAGTAAAAGGAGCGGGGTCCAGGAAAACAAACCATGTTCGGAGGAAAAGAGCACAGCGAGGAAATAGGGCGAGCGCCACGCCCAGGTTTGCACCGAACCGTAGCCGGATTCGAATGGACCTCCGTAAACGATGTAGCGAGTGACGAAGGTCGGAATCAAGCCGAGCAGTGTAACCACAGCGAATAGAAAATGCCTGGTTATAAGTTGCGAAACGCTGGCTTTACCGCGGCCGCGGAACGCCGCCGCATAATTGCGAAGCGCCTCAACCACCAAAATCACCAACAGCATGGCATTGGCGTAATAAACATTTAGCATCAGGCCCGCGATTAGCGCGAGCACCAGCCATTGGCGCAGGGTGCGGTGCTCACGCGTACGGTGCCAATAAAAAACAAAGAGCGAAACGGCAAACGCCGAATGCGCGTGCGACCAGGACGGATTGAAATACATGTACACGGGAAGCGAGCTGGCCCACCAAATGGAAATCGTCGCGAGGAAAGCCCACAAGTCTCCCGCATATTGGCGGGCCAAACGAAAGGAAAGCCATAGCCCAAGAAATCCCCAGAACGCCGTGCCGGCGGCCATGGCCAAGCGGTAAGGTGCAGAGAATCCGTCCGCAGGCACTTGCGAGCCAAGTGCGCGCGCGAGTAAGACGCCACCATGGGCCAGCACTAAAAACGGTGTCCACAGCATGGCCGGCCCTACCGTGAAGTGATTATCGAGATGGCCGGTGCGAGTCCGAAATATTCCCTTGGGCTGGCCGTGTTCATCGAGGCGCGCTTCGCGGAAGCCGGTGTTCGCGCTGATGTAGTCCTTTTCGAAATTGAAACTGTGCTCGATCAGAGGCGCGCGAGCAAAAGCGTAATAGCCCACGCCGTCGCCACGAACCCAGGGATTCAAGAGTCCCAGCGAGAGGAGAAACAAGAAAACGAGCCAGCGCTCCGTATCGGGTCGCTGCGTAGAGCGCGTGCTGAGCGATTGACTTTCCACGAACAGAAATCCGTTCTAGAAGAATGCCGCGAGCGAAAGCTGCTGCGCAGTCATTTTCAGAATAAGCAAGCCGCAGGAAACATGCCAGAGGCTACGGCGGGGGAACACTATTTCGGATACTGTACTTAGAATAAGAAATAAAGTAAATGAACGGCGAATGGACTGAAGAACAGCGAAAAGGTCGAACTGCCCGTTTAGCTGCTCTGTACTGGAAATTGAGGGTTCCGAATTGAGAGCGTTGGCGAAGGCGGATAGAATACGTGCCGGTCAGGGGGACTATGAATCAGCGTGGACTATGTTCGAAACGGGGAGTAATGAAAGTATTGGTTTGCGCAGGGCTCACTTTGCTGACCAGCGAGCGGAATTCGTCGGCGGGGCAACAGAGCGGTGCGGACGTTGCGGCTTCTGCGGAGCGCGGGCGCAAAGAGTTCGTGCAATCCTGCGGATTTTGCCATGGCGCGGATGCTACCGGAGCGCGCGGGCCGGACCTGATGCGCTCTCCACTGGTGGCGCACGACGTGAAGGGCGACCAGATCGGACCAGTGATACGGCAGGGCCGGCCGGATAAGGGGATGCCGGCGATGCCGTTGAGCGACGCGCAAATTCTGGATATTGCGGCGTTCCTGCATGCGCGTGCTGCGGAAGCGGCACGGTCAGCGCGCGTGCCGAAAGCATATCCGGTGGAGAAACTGCTTACGGGAAACGCGGAGGCGGGGAAAGCTTTTTTCAACGGCGCGGGCGGCTGTACGAAATGTCATTCCGTAACCGGGGATCTGGCGGGCGTAGCCAGCAAGCACAGCAGTCCTATCGAATTGGAGGCGCGGATGCTGTATCCGGGAGGGAAGCACCGCACTGCAGTGGTCACACTGGCTTCTGGCGAGCAGGTGAAGGGCGCGGTGGAACATGCGGATGATTTTGTAATTGCGGTGCGGGACGAAAAGGGATGGTACCGATCGTTCCGCCGCGACAGCATCAAGGTCGAGATAGACGATCGGCTGGCGGACCACCGCGAACTGCTGGGCAAGCTCACACAAAAGGATGTTCACAACCTTTTCGCGTTTATCGAGACATTGAAATAGCGGAAAAAATAGGAGAGGGAATGCTTTCTCAATTCTGTGGAGCGGTGACGGGTTGGATGCTGCCAAAGCGGGCTCCGGTTTCCGCGATGCCGACGACATCGCGTCGTCATCCGGGAGCCATCGGCGGGGGCGGCCAGGGAATAGGGGCGGGGATTTTGCTGCTGCTCTTGTGTCTTAGCTTGAGCGGGCCGAGGGCAACTGCGCAAGAACTTGACGCTGCCGCGCTGTTGAAACCGGCCACGGACACATGGCCTAGCTACAACGGCGATTATTCGGGCAGACGCTATAGCACGCTAGATCAGATCAATGCGGGGAACGTGAACTCGCTCACGTTGGCATGGGCCTTCAATACGCGCGGCTCGGTGCTCAAGGCTACGCCGCTGGAAGTGAATGGGATTCTCTATTTCTCGGCGCCGGACAACGTGTGGGCTGTTGATGCTCGTTTTGGTCGCATGATCTGGCATTACCAGCGCCCGTCGGAGGGCGACAAGATTGGGCATCGCGGTTTGGGAATGTACAAAAACTGGTTGTACTTCACTACGCCGGACGCGCACCTGATTTGCCTGGATGCCAAGGATGGCAAAGTCCGTTGGGACGTGGAACTGGCGGACGCGAAGCTCGGATACTTTTCGACCATGGCACCTTTGGTGATTCGCGATCACGTGATTACCGGCGTGTCCGGAGACATGACCGACGTTCGAGGGTATCTGAAATCGATTGATCCGGAGACGGGAAACACGCAGTGGACCTGGTACACGGAGCCCGATCCGGGCCAACCTGGATCGGAGACGTGGCCGAAAGATGGTGACGCGCTGTTGCATGGCGGCGGGATGACGTGGATGACGGGCACCTACGACCCGGGGCTGAATTTACTGTATTGGGGAACGGGCAATCCCAACCCGGTGATGTCCGGCGAGAGCCGCCCGGGCGACAATCTTTATACGTGCTCGATTGTGGCTTTGAATCCGGACACCGGAAAACTGGCATGGGCTTTCCAGCCTTCTCCGCACGACACTCACGACTGGGATGCCGTTGAGATCCCAGTATTGGTCGATGCTGACTTCCACGGCGAGCCGCGCAAGATGCTGCTCCAAGCTTCCCGCAACGGCTATTACTTTGTGCTTGATCGCACCAACGGAAAGAGTCTTCTCACCGTGCCATTTGTGCCGGTCAATTGGGCGACTAATGTAGATAAAGAAGGACGCCCCGTTCCGAGTCCAGATAAAGAACCAGCGCCGGATGGCCGGCTCATCGCTCCCGACGAAGGCGGCGCAACCAATTTTCGTTCTCCGAGTTTCGATCCTAAAACTGGATTGTTCATCGTCTCTGCGCGCCACACATACTCCATTTATTTCTCTAAGCCTGCTGACGGCGCCTATGGTTGGGCAGGCGGGGATTATGGGCTCTGGGGCAAAGGCCTGATCAAAGCCATGGACTATCAGACAGGAGAAATACGTTGGACCCACGACATTGGTGACGGAAGAGGAGCAGGCGTGTTGACCACTGGCTCAGGTCTTACCTTCACTGGCGATGGCAGCGGAAATTTTCTTAATGAGCGTGTTTGCGGGTTTCGACAAATCGCCAAGGTTGATTAGCGAATACTTCGGGTCGCCCACGCTGGCCCTCCGGTAAGTGGCGCGATTCCAAAAATTATCTGCTCAAGGGTAAGTTTTTGGAAGGCTGCGGGGTCTAGTAACCGTATGGTTAACAGTTCCAAAAATGCCAAAAATTGTGTCCGAACAGATAGCTTTCTAGAGAGGCCAGGGGGTTTTTGGCC
>Ga0137403_10002822_pt1 | contig 21054 bp, 20 predicted proteins | sample CZOMad2_1_16fung_FD_122057 | JGI IMG/M metagenome (GOLD analysis project Ga0137403, IMG submission 122057) | Vadose zone soil fungal communities from Angelo Coast Range Reserve, California, USA - CZOMad2_1_16fungal (Hybrid Assembly) | ecosystem: Environmental > Terrestrial > Soil > Vadose zone...
CTCATGCCGGGCAGGCGGACGTCGAGGAGGATCGTGTCCGGTCGCGCGCTCGTCAGCGCCTCGAGCGCGGCCTCGGCACTGCCGACGACGGTCGGCTGATAGCCGAGCTCGGCGATGAAGTCGCGGAAAATCTCGGCCAGCCGCTCGTCGTCCTCGACGACCAGGATCCGCATCGCGCTCATGGCTCGACCACACCCCAGAAGACGGGCTCGGGGGTCAGACGAACGCCGAAGCGATCGGCGACGGCGGTCTGCAACCGGCGGGCGAACGCGACGACGTCACGCGCCTTCGCGCCGTCGCGCGCGACGATCGCGAGGGCGTGCTTCGTCGAGAGCCCGACCGGCCCCTCGGCGCGGCCCCGGGTGTAGCCGGCGCGCTCGATCAGCCACGCGGCGGAGAGCTTCACCTGACCGCCGGGCAGCGGCCAGCGCGGCATCGCCGGATCGCCGGCGCGTGACTCGACCGCGGCGAGGTCGGCGCCGGGAATGATCGGATTCGTGAAGAACGAGCCGCAGCTCCGGCGGTTCGGATCTTGCGAGTCGAGCACCATCGATTTGGACCGGCGGATGGCGATCACGCTGGCGCGCACGTCGGCGATCGACGGCTTCGCGATGCCACGTCCGGCCAGATCTTTCTCCACGTCGCCGTAGCGGATGGTCGCCGGGCCGCGCGGCCGTAGCCGGTAGCCGACCGAGAGGATGACGTACCGTCCCGGCTCATCGCTCCGGAACAGGCTGTCGCGGTAGCTGAAGCGGCACTCGCGGTTCTCGAAGGTCATGATGCGCCGGGTCGACGTGTCCAGCGCGCGCACGAAGGTCACCGTCTCGCTGACTTCCTGTCCGTAGGCGCCGACGTTCTGCATCGGCGTCGCGCCGACCAGCCCGGGGATGCCGCTCAGGCACTCGAACCCCGCCCAGCCGCGCTCGACGCTCGATCGGACCAGCTCGTCCCAGGGCTCGCCCGCCGCCGCGATCAGCTCGACGGCTCCGTGGGCCTCGCGCGTGTGGACGCCGCGCAGCGCGATCTTCACCACGAGGGCGTCGATCCCTTCGTCGGCGACGACCAGGTTCGAGCCACCACCGAGCACCCGGAGCCGCAGACTCCGGGCTCGCGCCCAGTCGAGGCCCTCGAGCACGGCGGCCTCGCTGCAGACCTCGACGAAGAACCGGGCCGGCCCCCCCACGCCCAGCGTGCAGTGCTCTGCCAGGCGGACGTTCTCGAGCGGTGCCATACCCTTGAGAGTATCGCGACCCCCGGGCGTTCACTCACATGCTGCGCTCCATCCGGGGATCGAGCTGATCGCGCAGCCAGTCGCCGACCAGGTTGATGCCGAGGACCAGCAGGAGGATGGCGAGCCCCGGAAAGAGCGCAAGCCACCAGCCGGTGGTGATGTAGTTACGCCCTTCGTCGAGCATGGCGCCCCAGCTCGGCGCCGGCGGCGGGATGCCGAGCCCGAGGAAGCTCAGCGAGGCCTCGGCGATGATCGTCCGGGCCACCGAGAAGGTCGCGACGACGGTGACCGGCGGGAGCACATTGGGGAGGATGTGGCGCCAGAGAAGATAGCGGTCGGTCGCGCCGAGGGCGCGGGCGGCCTCCACGAACTCACGCTGGCGCAGCGAGAGCGTCTCGCCCCGCACGATTCGTGCGTAGGTGATCCACCCCGTCACGCCGAGCACGAGGATGACGTTCGCGAGGCTGGCGCCGAGGACGGCGAGCACGGCCACGGCCAGCACGAGGACCGGGAACGCGAGCTGCACGTCGCCCAAGCGCATCAGCGCGTCGTCGGCCCAGCCCCGGTAGTAGCCGGAGAGGAGTCCGAGGCCGACCCCCAGCACGCCGCCGACCACGACGGCCGCCAGACCGACGATCAGCGAGACCCGCGCGCCGTAGAGGAGCCGGCTCGCGACGTCGCGTCCGAGGGTGTCGGTGCCGAGCGGGTGCTTCGCGCTGCCGCTGGCGCTCCACATGGGCGGCGTGAGGCGGTCGACGAGGCTGTTCTTGACCGGATCCGAGGGGGCCAGCGCGGGGGCGAGGACGGCCATCAGGACCGCCCCGCAGATGACGATCAGCCCGAGGACCGCGCTCTGGTCGCGCGCGAGCCCGATCACGTCAGGCGCACGCGCGGGTCGACCACCGTGTAGAGCAGATCCACGATCAGGTTGAGCCCCACGAAGATCAGCGCGAACACGAAGACACCGGCCTGGATGACCGGGAAGTCCCGACCCGGGACGGCCTGCACGATCAAGCGCCCCATGCCGGGCCAGGAGAAGACCGTCTCGATGATCACGGCACCGCTCAGCATGAAGCCGAGCGAGAGACCGGTGACCGTGATGACCGGGATCGCGGCGTTCCGGAGCGCGTGACGGTAGATCACCATCCGCTCGGCCAGGCCCTTGGCGCGCGCGGTCCGGACGTAGTCCTGCTGGAGCACTTCCAGCATGCCGCTCCGGATCAGGCGCACGTTCTGCGCGAGCGGCGCGGCGGCCAGGGTGATCGCCGGCAGGATCAGATGGCGCACGCCGCCGGATCCGAAGGCGGGCAGGAGGCCGCCGAGCTCGACGGCGAATACCAGAATGAGCATGAGGCCGAGCCAGAAGCTCGGCATCGACTGGAGGAAGAGCGACGCCAGGCGGCTCGCGTGATCGACGACGCCGTTTTTATGCGTAGCCGAGGCGACGCCGAGCGGAATCGCCAGCACCGTCGAGATCAGGAGCGCGGCCGCGGCCAGCTCGACGGTCGCGGGCCAGAGGTGCTCGAGCACCATCTGCATCGCCGGGCGCTTCTCCCGGATCGAGGCGCCGAAATCGCCGCGGGGGACCGATCGCAGGAACTCGAAGTACTGGACGTGGAGCGCCCGGTCCAGGCCGAGCTGCCGGCGGGCCTCGGCGATCTCCTGCTGGGTCGCACTCTGGTCTACGAGGAACGGGGTGGGGTCACCGGTGAGACGGACCAGGAAGAACACGGCAGTGACCACGCCCCAGAGCACGAACACCGCGTGCAGCGCGCGACGAAGCAGGAAGGCGCGCATCGCCGCCGGATCATTTCTTCACGGCGACGCCGCGGAAGTCCATGTTCAGCTCGGGCAGCGGCGTGAAGCGCAGCACCCGCGCGCTGAGCGCGTAGACCTTGACCTCCTGGTACAGCGCCACCACCGGCGCCCAGTCGCGCACCTGGCGCTGGAGGTCGGCGAGCAGCCGCAGACGCTTCTGCGCATCGACCTCGCGCCGCGTGGCCGTGTAGAGCGTCATCAGCTCGGGCGGGTACGGCGCCCAGTTGATCATCGCGATGGCGCCCCAATCGCGCAGGTAGTCGTCGGCGTCGAGGTTGTTGCCGGTACGGCAGGCGGCGAATCCGCCGTTGGGCGGCAAGGTTCCCTTGGTCGCGGTCTGGAGCAAGGTCGCGAAATCGACCGGCTTGAGCGTCACCTGCACGCCCACGTCCTTCAGCATCTCGGCGACCGCCGGCGTCATCTCGTCGAAGCTCTGGCCGTAGTGCTTGGCCGGAAACAGAAGCTGGAGCGTCAGAGGATTCGTGTCACGGAAGCCGGCTTCCGCGAGCAGCGTCCGCGCGCGCGCCGGATCGTACGGATAGGCCTCCTGCGCGGCGTAGCCGTAGGACACGGAGGCCACGGGCGAGGCGTTGGCCAGCGCGTAGCCGTTGAAGATCCTCTTGATGATCGCGTCCCGGTTGACGGCCAGGTTCAGCGCCATCCGCACTCGTTGATCGGTGAAGAGGCCGTCCTTCCCGCCCGAGTCGTACTTGTCCTTCGGGCGACCGTTCAGATAGAGCCGACACGAGAGCTTCTGGGGGCTCGAGGCCACCTTGAGCCTCGCATCCTGCCCGAGCGCGGGCGCGTCGAAGGGCGGCACGCCCTCGATGAGCCCGACCTGGCCGGCCCGCAGCGCGGCGATGCGCGCGGCGCCCTCGGGAATCGCCTGGAAGCGCATCTTGCGAAACAGCGGCGGTGTGCCCCAGTAGGCATCGTTGCGCTCGAAGAGCATCGACGTCTTGCGCTTCCACTCCACCATCTTCCAGGGGCCGGTGCCGACCGGGCGGTCGTTGAGCCCGTCCACGCCGTTCTTGAGCGTGTAGGCCTTGGGCACCATCGGCTCGCGGCCGATGAAATCCCAGAGCGTGGGCGCGGCCTCGCTGGTGTGGATCCGAACGGTGTAGTCGTCCACCTTCTCCCAGCGCGTGACGAACGAGTACGTCTTCTCGAACTGGGTGGCGGCCAGCACGTCCTTGATGGCCCACCGGTCGAGGTTCCGGCGGAAGAAACGATCGAGGTTGAAGAGCACGGTGTCGGCGTTGAACGGCTCGCCGTCGTGGAAGGTCACGCCACGCCGGAGCGCGAACTCCCAGGTGAGCTCGCCCACGGGCTTCCAGGAAAGGGCCAGACCCGGCACGGGCCGACCCTGAGCATCCACGTCGACCAGGCTCTCGAACACCTGGCGGATGTAGTTCGAGCGAATCGAGCCCATGCCGATGCGCGGGTCCATGTTGGTGGTGTCGTCGGCGAGGGCCACCACCAGCTCGGCGTCGGGATCGATGGCGACCCCGTCCACCGTGCGTGGCGGCGCGGCTGGCTGCCCGGTCGCCCCCAGGGGCCACGTGAGCATCAACGCCAGGATCAACAGCTTATAGGCGCGTGGTGGACGACGGATCATCTTCGACTCCTCTCGCAGAATGCCCATCACTACAAAAGAGCCGGCGGTCTTGTCAACGTCGAGGGTCCGGGCTCGATCAGCCCGCGCGCGGCGTCGCCCGCTCGACGAGCCGGAAGACCACGAAGCCGAGGATCGTCGCGGCCATGACGAGCGCGGCCAGATAGATGGGGGCGGCAGGGCTGCCGAAGAGGTCGCGCACACCGCCGGCCGCGAGCTGCACCACGGCCATCACGACGTAGTACATCGTGTAGTACACACCCAGCGCCGTCGCCAGGCGCTCGCTCGGCACGACCTTCGGCAAGAGCGCCATCAGGGCGCCGGGTGGCGCCCCGATCGCGAGGCCGACCAGGCAAAAGGCCGCGAGCGGGTGCGGGAATGCCGGAATGAGCATCGTGACGAACGCGGCGAGGAGGCTTCCGGCGACGATCAGGAGGGTGGGCCGGCCGAGGCGATCGCTGAGCAGCCCGCCCAGCGGCACCGAGAGCATCGTGAGCCAGATCGCCAGGCTCACGATGAAACCGGCGTCACCGAGCGAAGCGCCGCGAGCGATCAGCAAGCCGGGGCCGAACGCGATGATGGCCACGAGGCTCGCGTTGAAGCAGCCCCAGGCGAAGCCTCCACTCGTGGCCAGCGCGATCTCGCGGGCGGGCAGCCGCACTCGCTCGGCCGCCCTGGCCGTGCCGCTCGCCGCGCGCGGCGGGTCGCGGTAGACGAACGCGATCAGCACGAGCCCGACCGCCGCGACGAGCGCCGTCGCCCCGATCGCCGCCCGCCATGACGCGTGCGTGGCGAGCGCGCCGAGCGTCGCGGTGGCGATGCCGAGCCCGACCGGCCAGCTCGTCAGCATGACGCCCATCGCCGTCGACAGCTCGCGCCCCGCGAACCAGTCGGAGACCATCTTGGAAAGCAGGATATTCATGAGCACGGCGCCGACGCCGCTCAGCAGGCGGCCGCCGGCCGCGACGATGAAGCCGTGAGCGGCGGCCGTGACGAGCCCGCCACCGACCATCAGCGCGAGGCTCGCGACCACCATACGCCGGTCGCCGAAACGCTGGCCGAGCACGCCCCCGGGAAGCGCGAACACGGCGCCGGGCAGCATGTACAAGCCGATCAGGGAGCCCAGCTGCACCCAGGAGAGCTGGAGCTCCGCGAGCATCGGCGGCGCCACGGCGGCGACCCCCTGGAACTGAAAGCCCATCGAGGTGCGGGTGACGAACACGATCGCCAACGCCACCCAGCGGTTCGCCATGTGGGCGGGATGATAGCGGACGCGCGCGGCTGGCGGCTTGATCAATTGCGGCAGCCGACTTAGAGTCCGGCTCAGAGATGATCACGCCTGAGGGGGACACGATGGACGCATCTGTAGCGCCGACTGCCATCAGCCGCCGAGACCTGCTCAAGCTCGGAGGCGTCGTCGCCGCGGGAGCCGCGCTCCCACTCCTCCACCGTGGGCCAGTCGACGCCCAGACGCCGAAGCGTGGCGGGGTGTTCCGGATCCGCGGTGAGGACGCGACCACCGGCTTCGATCCGCATCTCTTCACGAACCATCACCGGATCTCCACGAATCTGTCCTTCACCCACAGCCGCCTGGTGAAGGTGAAGGCGGGCCCGTCCATCGTGCCGGGCACCCTGCCGGTCGAGGGAGACCTGGCCGAGTCGTGGACGCAGCCGAACGACCGGACCTACGTGTTCAAGCTCAGGAAGGGCGTGCGCTGGCACGCGAAGCCGCCGGTGAACGGCCGTGAGCTGACCGCGGAGGACGTGAAGTACACGTACGAGCGCTTTCTGTCGATCAAGGGCAACCCCAACCGCTCGATGCTCGGCGCCGTCGAGAAGATCGACGCGGTCGACAAGTACACCGTTCGCTTCATGCTCAACGAGCCGTTCGGCTGGTTCCTCGACTATCTGGCGAACACCGTGATGTGGATCGTGCCGCGCGAGGCGGTGGAGCAGTTCGGGGATCTCAAGCGGCCCGAGGCCGTCATCGGGACGGGGCCGTGGATGCTCGAGCGGTACGAGCCGAACGTGCGGCTGATCTTCGTGCGGAACCCGAACTACTTCCTGCCGGGGCTTCCGTACGCTGATGGCGTCGAGGTGACCGTCGACGAGGATCCGTCGTCGCGGCTCGCCGCCTGGATCGCCGGCAAGTACGACTTCGCCCCGGAGTACGGACAGTGCGTGCGGCGGCTCGATCTCGACGTCGCCAAGGGCCGCAAGCCCAACCTCAAGACGCAGGACTTCGTCGTGCTCTTCAGCGGCGTCACCATGATGAAGCTCGACCGCGAGCCCTTCAAGGACGTCCGGGTTCGCCGTGCGCTGGCAATGGCCATGAACTGGAAGGACGTGCTCGACTCGAATGCCTGGTCTCAAGGCCACGGAGTTCCGAATCCGGCGATTCCCGCCGCGCTCAAGGAGTGGTCGATCCCGATCAATCAGCTGAGCCCGGAGGGGCGGCGGCACTACGAGCAGAACATTCCGGAAGCCAAGCGTCTCCTGGCGCAGGCCGGCCTGCCGACCGGACTCAAGCTCCCGGTCGAGGCGACGCTCGGCTGGAGCCCGGACTACGTCGATCAGCTCCAGGTGGTCATGCGGAACTGGAAGGACGCCGGCATCGATACCGAGATCCGCGGCAAGGAATTCGGGGCGTTCATGTCGAGCGTGATTTACGGAAAATTCGAGAAGCTGGCGCACAGTCTTCGGGGCGGAAGCCCGATTGCCGACATTTACCTCTACAACGGTCACATCCCCGGCGAGCCGCTCAACTCCTCGGGCGTCGACGATCCCAAGCTCACCGAGATGATCAAGGTGCAGCGCCGCACGCTCGACGCCGTCAAGCGGCGCGAGATCGTCTACGACATCCAGCGCTACCTGGCGGAGCAGGTGTACTACGCCTACGATGCCTCGGTGGCCACCGTGGCCGCCTGGGAGCCGTACGTGAAGAACTTCGCCCCGAACCTGGGCCACGACTACGGCGGGCGGCTCATGGCCGCGTGGCTCGATCGCTGAGGCGGCCCGGCTTGACTCGCTCCCACGGATGCCGCACGATCGCACGTACTGTCTAGGAGGCGATGATGGCGTACTCGACTGACTCGAAGTCCGCGGCGGTGCGTGCCCGGCTCGATCACCCGGTCATCGACGGCGACGGACACTGGCTCGAGCCGGTGCCGATCTTCCTCGACTACCTGCGTGAAGTCGCGGGCCCGACGGTCGCCCAGCGGTTCGTCAAGATGGCCACCGCGCACATCGACCGCGGCTGGTACGACATGACGCCGGCCGAGCGGCTCGACCGGAGGCCCACGCGCCCGACGTGGTGGGGCGAACCCGCCAACACGCTGGACCGCGCGACGGCGATGATCCCGAAGCTCTTCTACGAGCGGCTCGACGATTTCGGGATCGACTTCGCGATGCTCTACACCTCGCTCGGTCTCTTCCACATCGCCAATCCGGACGAGGAGCTGCGCCGGGCCATCGCGCGCGCGGTGAACCGGATGAACGCGGAGATGTTCAGGCCGTACGCCCACCGCATCGCGCCGGCGGCGGTCGTGCCGGTGCACACGCCCCAGGAGGCGATCGACGAGGCCACCTACGCGGTGCGCGAGCTCGGCATGAAGGTCGTCATGATCGCCAACCACGTGCGGCGCCCGGTGCCGGCGTTCGCCCGCCAGGCTTCCGACCCCACGCAGGTGCGCCACTTCGTCGACTCGCTCGCGTACGAGAGCCCCTACGACTACGATCCGCTCTGGGCCAAGTGCGTCGAGCTGAAGGTGGCGGTCACCGCGCACTCCGGCAGCATGGGCTGGATGGGCCGCGAGTCGGTCAACAGCTTCACGTTCAACCACATCGGCCACTTCGCCGCCGCGAGCCACGCGTTCGCCAAGGCGCTGATCCTGGGCGGCGTCGTGCATCGCTTCCCCTCGCTGCGGTTCGCGATGCTCGAGGGCGGCGTGGGCTGGGCGTGCAACCTCGTGACCGACCTCCTCGGACACTGGGACAAGCGCAACGGCCGCGCGATGGAAGCCCACACCCGTCCGACGAACCTCGACAAGCAGGGGCTCAAGGATCTCTTCACCCGCTTCGGTGGGCCCGTCTACGAAGAGAAGATGGACGAGCTGATGAGCTGCCTGAGCCTCGTGCCGCCGTTCAAGTCGGCCGAGGAGATGACCGAGCGCGAGTACCGCGGCGAGCTCGACGATTTCTCGGCGGCGCATGTCGGCTCGGCCGCCGAGCTGCGCCGGCAGTTCTCCGAGCACTTCTACTTCGGGTGCGAGGCGGACGACCCGACGACGGCCTGGGCGTTCGACCGGCACGGCCATCATCGCCTGCGCCCGATCTTCAGCTCCGACGTCGGCCACTTCGACGTGACCGACATGTCCGAGGTGCTGGAGGAGGCTCACGAGCTCGTCGAGCACGGCCTGATCACCATGGACGACTTCCGCGAGTTCGTCTTCGGCAACGCCGCGCGCCTGCACACCGCGCTGAACCCGGACTTCTTCAAGGGCACGGTCGTGGAGCACGCGGTCGCCAAGGAGCTCGCGCGCTGATCGACACCGTCCGGAAGTGGATCGACGAGGCCGAGTGCCTCGTGGCGCTCACGGGGGCCGGGATCTCGACGGACTCGGGGATCCCGGACTTTCGCGGGCCGCAGGGCGTCTGGACGAAGAACCCCGAGGCCGAGAAGCAGTCGACCCTGCAGAACTACATCGCCGATCCCGAGGTGCGCAAGCGCGCGTGGCAGAGCCGGCTCACCTCGCCGGCCTGGCAGGCCCAGCCGAACGACGGTCATCGCGCCTTCGTCACCCTGGAGAAGCGCGGCAAGCTCGATACCTTGATCACGCAGAACATCGACGGGCTCCACGTGAAGGCCGGCTTGTCCCCGGCCCGCGTGATCGAGATCCACGGCACGATGCACGAGGTGGTGTGCCTGGCCTGCGGCGAGCGGGCGGCGATGGAGCGGGCGCTCGCGCGCGTGCGCGCGGGTGAAAATGACCCGCCGTGCCGGACGTGCGGTGGCATCCTCAAGTCGGCGACGATCTCGTTCGGCCAGGGGCTCGTGCAAGAGGACCTGTCCCGCGCGCAGCGCGCGGCGTCGAGCTGCGACCTGATGCTCGCGGTCGGGACGAAGCTCTCGGTTTATCCGATCGCCGGGGTCGTGCCGGTCGCCAAGCGCGCCGGCGCTCGCGTCGTGATCCTGAACGCGGAGCCGACGGAGATGGACGAGCTGGCCGACGCCATGTTACGCGGCTCGATCTCGAGCCTGCTGCCTCGTCTGGTGGAGAGCGCCTGATGCCGGTGACCCGATTCGACATGCGGCTTCGGCGGCCGCTCGCCGGCGGCGCCGGGTTCGGTGACGTCGGCGCGTACGAAGAGCTGAAGGGCACGCTCCGGTTCGCGATCGATCCCAAGCACGCGGCGAACGAGCGCATCACCGACGTGGCGCTGGCTCCGCGCGACCATTCCGGACGCGTCGAGTTCGAGTCCGATGTGTCGATCCTGGTGCCGGTCGATCGGGCGCGCGCGAGCGGTCGGGTGATGCTCGACGTGGTCAACCGGGGGAACACCGTCGCGGTGCCCAACTTCAACCGCGCGACCCGCCCGACGTTCGTCCCCGGCTCCGATCCCGACCCGCGGGTCGACCCGGGCGACGGCTTCCTGATGCGCCGCGGCTTCGTGGTGATCTCCTGCGGCTGGCAGATCGATCTGCCGGAGGTGCCAGGACTCCTCGGCCTGCGCGGGCCCGAGGCGCTCGATGCGCGGGGCAATCGCCTCACGGGGCGCGTCTACACGCAGCTTCAGACGCCGTCGCCGGCGACGCATCTCTTGCTCTCCGACCGGGGCCACCGCGCGTACCCGGCGGCCGACCTCGCCGAGCGCGACGCCGTCTTGCTGGTCCGCGATCAGCCCGACGGCGAGGCGACGACGATCGACCGGAGCCGTTGGCGCTTCGCCCGCGCGTCCGGCGGCGACGTCGTCGCCGATCCGCGCTACATCTGGCTCGCGGGCGGCTTCGAGAAGGGGCGTCTCTACCAGGTGGCCTACACGGCGATCGGCGCGCCGGTGGTCGGGCTCGGCATCGCCGCGCTTCGCGACGCCGCGGCCTGGCTCAAGCACGGCACGGCGCGCGAGGGGAACCCGGCGCCCGAGATCCTTCGATACGTGTACGCCTACGGCCGCTCGCAGACCGGGCGACTGCTGCGGACCCTCGTCTTCAACGATCTCAACCTCGACGAGCAGGGGCGGGAAGCGCTCGACGGGATCATCGCGAACGTGGCCGGCGGCCTGCGCGGCGAGTTCAACCAGCGGTTCGGTCAGAACTCGAAGGACCGGCCGCACATGATGGACTACGTCCAGCCCGCCACCGACGAGGACCTGCACCGGCGGCTCGCGGCGCGTGCGAGCAAGCTGAAGGTGTTCTACACGAACAGCTCGGCCGAGTACCACCGCGGCGACGCCTCGCTGGCCCACACGAACGCCGAGGGCACGCGTGACGTGCCGAGCGGCCCGTCGGCGCGCGTCTATCACTTCGCGGGCACCGAGCACGGGCTCGGTGTCTGGCCGCCGACGGCCGAGAAGGCGGCCGCCGCCGATCCGGCCGAGCCGCCGGAGCACTCGCAGAACCTGCGTAACACCATCGACTACGCGCCGCTCCTGCGCGCGTGTCTCGTCAATCTGGACCGCTGGGTCACCGAGGGCGTCGAGGCGCCGCCGAGTCGCCATCCGCGTCTGGCCGACGGCACCGCCGTGCCCTTCGAGGTGCTCCACGCGGTGTTCGATCGCATCCCCCGCGCCAGCTACCCGCGCCATCACGCGCGTCCCTGTCGCCTCGACTTCTCCGCGCTGCCGCCGCGCCCCGGTCCGGCGTGCGGCTCGCTCGTCTCCGCCGTCGACGCCGACGGTAACGAGGTCGGCGGCATCGCGCTGCCCGAGGTCGCGGTGCCGCTCGCCACTCACACGGGATGGACGCTCCGGCATCCCTCGATCGGCGGCGAGGCCCAGCGCCTGGTCTTCGCCGGGGCGACGATCCCGTTCGCGCGCACGCGTCGGGAGCGGGAAGCGTCGGGCGATCCGCGACCCTCCATCGAGGAGCGGTACCGGTCGCGCGAGGACTATCTCGAGCGCGTTCGGCGCGCCGGCGCGGCGCTCGTGGCGCAGCGCTACATGCTCGAAGAGGACGTCGAGCTCGAGGCCGCGCTCGCGGCGCGGGCGTGGGATCACTGGACCGCCTGAGACGAGGACACCACCATGGCCGTCACCCGAAAGAACATGCAGCCGGAGGCGCTGGCCGCTCCGATCAGGAACGGGCACACGCTCTACTCTCACGTCGTCGCGGTCGAAGGCCGCCGCATGGTCTTCGTCGCCGGCCAGCTCGCGCGTGACCGCGCCGGCAACGTGGTGGGCAAGGGCGACATGCGCGCGCAGATCCGTCAGGTCGGCGAGAACATCAAGGCCGCGCTGGCGGCCGCCGGCGCGACGCTCGGCGACATCGTGAAGACCAACACGTATGTAACCGACATGGACGAGTACTTCCGCCACGTGGACGTCCGCATGGAGTACTTCGGCCCGGCCCTTCCCACCAGCACGACGGTCGAGGTGCGACGCCTCGCCCATCCCGACTTTCTGGTCGAGGTCGAAGTCGTCGCGATGACCGGTTAGGCGGTCGGCTCGCCGAGTGGATCGGGGCCGAGGCCGCTGGCCAGCGGGAGCCGGCGCGCGCACATCGGGCACTCGGCCGGTGTCCAGATGTTGTTCGGGAGCGAGGCGAGCGTCTCGAGGCTGACACCCCCGTCGGCGGCGATCCGTGACGCCGACGAGCCCAGCACCAGCAAAGTGCCGATCGCGACCGGGCGAGCGTGGCAGGCTTCGAGATCGGCAAGCGTGCCGCGCACGGCCGACCCGGCGTTGATGACGTCGTTCACGATGGCCACGCGTTTGCCGCGTACTTCCGCCCGCAGCGCGCGCGGGACACGGTAGTCGACCGGGAAGAGCGCGCGGCTCTCGACGTTCGGAAAGCGCTCCGTGTAGCTGAAGGGCACGCCGAGCTCGGCGGCGACCATGAGCGCGACGAAGGCGCCTTCCACGAGCGGACCGCAGACCGTCTCGACCGCATGGGGCGCGAGTCGTGCCGCGAGCCTCGTGGCCAGCCGCCGGACGGGGTCGGGCTTCAGGCACAGGAGCTCGAGGTCGAGCCACAGATCTCCGTGATGCCCCGACTCGAGCAGGAAGTGACCGCGGCGAGCCGGCATGAGCGCGATCACGTCGTCGTGCGTCGCCGAGCTCATCGCCCGCACCCGGTGCTCACCGGCGCCGGGTCGATCCGGCGTCCTGATTCCGTTCCGACGTCTGCCGGGCGACCAGCCCGACCCCGTACGTGCGCGCGGTGCGCTCGAGGACGACGAAACCGTTGTCGGCCATGAACCGCTCGATCGAGCCCTCGGGCCGCAAGCCGCGCAGGCGGAACAGGAGGCGGACCAACGCATCCGGGGCGAAGGCGGGAAGCCAGCTCTCGACACCGGCCATGGCGCCGGCTCGACTCAGGGCTGTAGGCGTGTCGAGCGCCAGGAGCCGCCGCTGAAGCCCGTGTCGGTCGGCGCGAGCGCGCGCGTCCACCGCGCTCGATCGTGGGCGCGCGCCGGCTGGCCGACCCACAGCTCCACGCGCTCGGCCCACACGCGGTAGCCGCCCCAGCGCTTCGGCCGTGGGATATCGCCGTCGGCGCGCCTGGCCTCCTGCTCAACCTTCGTCAGAAACGCCGCGCGCGACTCGATCGGCCGGCTCTGATCACTGGCCGCCGCGGCGGCGCGCGCATCACGCGGGCGCGAGCTCCAGTAGGCGTCGGAGTCCGAGTCGGGCGCGAGCGTCACCGGACCCTCGATGCGCGCCTGCCGCTCGTGCGCGTCCCAGTTGAAGACGAGCGCCGCGTAAGGATTGACGTCGAGCGCCTTGCCCTTGGCGCTCTCGCGGTCGGTGTAGAAGACGAGCCAGCCGGCGCGGACGTCGATGCCGCGGCAGATGACCATGCGCGCCGAGGGACGGCCGTCGGGGTCGACGATCGCGAGCGTCATCGCGTGCGCGTTGCGGATGTCGGCAAAAGCTTCCTTCAGCCAGCTGTCGAGAAGCGGTAGCGGGTCCGCCGGCAAGTCCGTGGGCAGCGCGGGCTTGGGAATGTCGGGCCTCCTGTGGAGGGGTTATACCCTACTTCATCCGGCGGGCGGCCGCCGCCGATTCACCAGGGTGGCGACGACGTGGACGATGTCGGTCGGATCGATCGGCTTGCGGAGATACACGTCGAATCCGGCGGCGCGCGCCTCGCGGACCCCGAATCGCTCGGAGAAAAACGTCACGGCGATCGCGGGCACGTCGAGGCCCGACGGCTGTGCACGCACCCATCGAATGAGCTCCAGACCGTTCTCACCCGGCAACTCGAGATCGCACACGATGATGTCGACCGCGCCGGCGCTCAGGATCTCTCGGGCCTCCGGCGCGGAGGCGGCGGCGATGACGCGAACGCCGTAGGGTTCGAGGGCGGCGGCGAGCAGCTGAACTGAATCGCGATGGTCGTCGACGACCAGGGCCTTGACTCCCGAGAGGACAGGTCGCTCCACCGAGCTCATGAGGTCGGTTCGCCTCACAATGTCGTCCGGTTCTCATTCGGTGGCGCCGTCGCGCGAATCCCGGCGAGCGATGACGGGCCCCCCGAAGGGTCGGCTCGGGACGGAGGTCGCGAACGGCGCGGCTAGCTACCGAGGGACGCGAGGCTCAGTGTTCTTCCGACGACTCCGGAGCGGTCGGGGACGAGGCGACGACATGTGAACGCGGTGAATGGCGATCGCGACGCCCGCTCGGGTGGACGATCGCGGTCGCCCGAGGCGTTGGCGGCTCGAGCACAGCGCGAACGGGCAGCACCCCGGACAAGGCCGGCGAGGTCAGGGCCGGCATCGCGGTCTTCGCCTCGATGCTGTCCACGAAGTACGAGTCCGACTCGAAAAAGAAGACGCCGGGAACGGAAGGGTCGCAGTAGTCGGCGGTCAGGTACAGCTGCACGACGAGGACCAGGAGCGGGCGCCGCACTGTCAGTAGCCTTCCTCCTCCAGGAGCGGAAACGCGCTGGCCACGTGCGCCGGCCGGACCGGCGACGCCGGGTGGAGGTATGACGAATTGAGCGCGGAGAAGCGATCGACACCGAGGAGCCCCAGGCAGATGCGAATCTCCTCTTCCAGGAGCTCGAACACCCGCACGAGACCCGCCTGGCCGGCGGCGGCGAGGCCGCAGCACGAGAGTCGGCCCAGACCCACGGCCTGCGCGCCCAGTGCGATCGCCTTCACGACGTCGGTGCCGCGCATGAAGGCGCCGTCGACGATGATCGTCGCGCGGCCGCGCACGGCCGCGACCACTTCGGGCAGCACGTCCGTGCTGCCGCGTCCGTGGTCGAGCTGGCGGCCGCCGTGGTTGGACACGTACACGCCGTCGACCCCGTGGTCGCACGCGAGCGCCGCGTCCTCCGCGGTGGCGATGCCCTTCAGGATCAGCGGGATGTCGTGGAGGTCCTTGAACCGCTTCACGTGATCCCAGCTGAGCGCGGCCTGAAACTCCTGACCGGTCGCGCGCGCGCGCCAGGGCTTGACGAAGCGGCGGGCCAGATCACGCTCGCGGCGGCTGTACGTGGCCGTGTCCACGGTCAGGCAGAACGCGGCGTAGCCGTTGTCCTTCGCGCGCTTCACGTGCTCGTCCACCCACGCGTCGTCGCCGCGGACGTAGAGCTGGAAGATGCGGAAGTTGTCGGCCGCGGCGGCGACCGCCTCCAGCCCGGGATTGCAGACCGAGCTCAGCATCTGCGGTACGTTGAACTCGGCGGACGCCTTGGCGGCGGTGGCGCCGCCGCCCGGCTCGAACGTCTCGACCGATCCGACGGGCGCGATCATGACGGGAATCCGCACGGCGCGCCCGAACAAGGTGGACGTGCTATCGATCTTCGAGACGTTGCGAAGCACCCGCGGCCGGAACGCGATCGAGTCGAGCGCCTGCCGGTTGCGCCGCAAGGTGGTCTCGGTCTCGGTGCCGCCCGCCAGATAATCCCACGGCCCCGGGGCGAGGCTCAGGCGCGCGGCGCGCACGATCTCGTGGAGTGTCTGGAACTTGTCTTGGAGGTTTGAGGGCATGGCCGGTCCTCTACATCTGTGGGTGGCGTTTGTGCCAGTCGGTGGCCTGCTCGTAGGTGTGGCCCACGCGCAGCACGGTGGTCTCGTCGAACGGGCGCCCCGTGATCTGGAGCGAGATCGGCAGGCCCGAGGCCGTGAAGCCGCACGGCACCGCCAGCGCGGGCAGGCCGGTCATATTGAACGGCCCCGTGTTGCCACGTGGGAATCCGTAGTCGGGATCGTAAACCATGGCGAACGTGGGCGCCGGCTTCGGGCTGGTCGGCGTCGCCAGCACGTCCACCCGGCGAAGCACCGCGCTCATCTCGGCCTGCAGTCGCGCACGGATGCGCTGTGCCTGCACGTACTCGGAGCCCATGATGAGCCCGCCCGCCAGCAGGCGCTCGCGCAGGAGCTCGCCGAAGAGCTCCGGATGCTCGCGCAGGTCGCGCTCGTGATAGGCGAACGCCTCGGCGAGCATGATCGCCATGAAGGCGCCGGCCGATTGAATGCTCGGGATCTGGACGTCCTCGACGGTGGCGCCGAGCTGCCGCAGGGTCGCGAGCGCCTGCTCGAATCCCTTCTCGACCTCGGGGTCGATGCCCTCGAAGAAATATTCGCGAGGCACGCCGACACGGAGCCCGCGCACGCCCCGCCCGAGCGGCGCGACGTAGTCGGGCACGGGCTCGCGACTCGACGCGGGATCGGCCGCGTCGTAGCCCGCGAGGGCCTGGAGCAAGTACGCGCAGTCCTCGACGGTGCGCGCCATCGGTCCGGTGTGGTCGAGCGTCCACGACAACGTCAGGACGCCCGCGCGGCTGCAGCGGCCATAGGTCGGCTTGAGTCCCGCGATGCCGCAGAATGACGCGGGGCCCCGGATCGAGCCGCCCGTGTCCGAGCCGAGCGCGCCGAACACCATGCCGGACGCGAGCGCCGCGCCCGAGCCGCTCGAGGAGCCGCCGGGCATCCGCTCGAGGTCCCACGGATTTCGCGCCGCCGGGAAGCGGTGGCCGGGGAACTGGATGCCGAAGGCGAACTCGTGCGTGATCAACTTGCCCAGCATCACGGTGCCGGCCCGTTGAAGCCGCGTACCACACGTCGAGTCCTCGTCCGGGACCCAGTCGGCCAGCAGCGCCGAGCCGCCGGTCGTGAGGATCCCGCGAGTCGCGTAGATGTCCTTGTAGCCGATGGGGATGCCGAGCAGCGGGCTCGAGATGTCGCCGCGCCCGAGCGCGGCTTCGGCGGCCTTCGCGTCCGCCAGCGCCCGATCGGCGGTGACGGTCACGAACGCGTGGAGCTTGGGATCCAGCTGCTCGATGCGCTCGAGATGGGCCCGCGTCAGCTCGACCGGCGAGAGCGCGCGGCGCCGGAGCCGCGCGCCGATGTCGCGGATGGTCGCGTAGAAGAGCTCCTCACTGGCCACGATCGCCTCGCGACCGGACGGTCTCGAAGGTGACGGCGGGCTCGAGCGTTCGGTTGGCCCGCGAATCCATCGCGTGGATCGGCCTGAGCGCGTCGGTCAGGAGCCGGCGCACGACCTCGAGCCGGTTCTCGGCGATCTCGACTCGGGCCGCCTTCATGCGGTCGCGGAGCTCTTCCAGGGTCATAGCCATCCTCCCGTGTGGGAGAATACCGCGACCTCGATGCCAAGGGGAGACCGATTGATGCCGCGCGCGTGCCGCTGTCTGACCGCGGTGGTGCTCTTCGCTGCCGTGTCGCTGGCGGTGCCCGCCGCCGTCCGCGGGCAGGGAAGCCTCAACCTCTACTGCAGCGTCCAGGCCGAGTGGTGCCAGGCGGTCGCCAACGAGTTCCAGCGCCAGACGGGCACGAGGGTGGCGCTCACCCTGAAGGGGTCCGGCGAGACCTTCGCGCAGATCACCGCCGAGGCCGCCAACCCCAAGGGCGATGTCTGGTTCGGCGGTACCGGCGATCCTCACCTGGCCGCGGCCGAGCAAAATCTCACCGTCGTCTACAAATCGCCGAACCTCGACCGCCTCCACGACTGGGCTCGCCGGCAGGCCGAGCAGTCGGGCTTCAAGACCGTCGGCATCTACGCCGGAGCGCTGGGTTTCGGCTACAACCCGGAGCTCCTCCAGAAGAAGAAGCTCGCACCGCCCACGTGCTGGAAAGATCTGGTGAAGCCGGACTACAAGGACGAGATCCAGATCGCGAATCCGAACTCGTCCGGGACGGCGTACACGGCGGTCGCGACGATCGTGCAGATCTTCGGCGAGGACGAGGCGTTCCGCTACCTGCGCCAGCTTCACAAGAACGTCAACCAGTACACGCGCTCGGGCGTCGGCCCGATCAAGGCGGTGGCGCGCGGCGAGACGTCCGTGAGCATCAGCTTCATGCACGATGGCGTCACCGAGGCGCTCGCGGGCTTCCCGGTGAAGATCCAGGCGCCGTGTGAGGGTACCGGCTACGAGGTCGGCTCGCTCAGCATCATCAAGGGCGGCCGCAACCTCGAGGGCGCCAAGAAATTCGTCGACTGGGCGCTGACCCCGCAGGCGCAGAAGCTCGGCGCCGATTCCAAGCAGTTCCAGGTGCCCTCGAACCGCGAGGCTCAATTGCCGAAAGAGGCGCCGCGGTTCGCCGACATCAAGCTGATCAACTACGACTTCGCGAAGTACGGCGCGAGCGCCGAGCGCAAGCGCCTGCTCGAACGGTGGGAGCGAGAAGTCAACAGCCAGCCGAAGTAGGCGGCGGCGCCATGCGGGACGATCTTCGCCGCTGGGCGCTCGTCTGGAGCCTGGTCGGCGGCGCCGCTCTCGCGCTGCTTCCGTGGTCCTCGACGCCCGACGGCGTCGGAATCGCCCGGGTCGGGCTGCTCGCGCCCGGCCTGGCGCTGCTCGCGTCACTGGCGGCCGCGCTCCTCCGCGGCGACCGCGCGACGTTGGGTCGGCGTCTGATCGTGCTCGGCGGCGGCGGCTTCGTCTATATCGTCGTCCAGGGCTTCGCGATCGACCGCCAGCCCGCGATGGGGCTCGGCGCCGCGATCGTCTCGACGAGCCTGCTGATGCTCTTCTCGCTGGGGCTCGCCGCGCGCGGCTTCTTCAGGAGCGACGCCTTCGTCGCCGGTGCCGTCGTGATCGTCACGGTCCTCGTCGGGCTCTTCACGTTCTACCCGGTCGCGCGGATCTTGCTGAGCGCGGTCCAGGGCAGCGACGGCGCGCTCTCCGTTCGAGCGCTCGTCGAGCGACTGTTCGCGGCGAAGATCTGGCGGCTCGACTGCCTGACCGGCGGGCGAAGCTGCGGCGTCGGATGGAACACGCTCGCGCTGGCCGTGCTGACCGCGACCACGACGACGACCCTCGGTCTCGCGTTTGCCCTGGTCGTGACGCGGACCGGATTCAAGGCCAAGCGGCTCCTGCGCGTGCTGACGGTGCTGCCGATCATCACGCCGCCGTTCGTGATCGGCCTCGGGCTCATCCTGATCTTCGGCCGGTCCGGCCTGGTGAACCAGCTCATGGAATGGGCGTTCGCCGTTCCGCCCTCGCGCTGGATCTACGGGCTGCCGGGCGTGTGGCTCGCGCAGACGTTTGCGTTCACACCGGTCGCGTTCCTCGTGCTGATCGGCGTCGTCGAGGGCGTGAGCCCGTCCCTGGAAGAGGCGTCGCAGACCCTGCGGGCCGGCCGATGGCAGACATTCAGCCGGGTCTCCCTGCCGCTGATGCGCCCCGGCCTCGCCAACGCCTTCCTGGTGGGCTTCATCGAGAGCATCGCCGACTTCGGCAACCCGATCGTGCTCGGCGGCAACTTCGGCGTCCTCTCGACCGAGGTGTTCTTCTCGATCGTCGGCGCACAGCTCGATCAGGGGCGGGCGGCTGCGCTCGGCGTGCTCTTGCTGGCGCTCGCGCTCGGCGCGTTCTTCGTGCAGCGCCGCGTGGTCGGGGGCAAGGTCTACACGGCCATCTCGGGCAAGGGCGATGGTGGGCGGCCGGCTCCGCTGCCGCCGCTCGTGCGGCGTCTTGCGTTCGGCGTGGCGCTGCCGTGGGCGATGCTCACCTTGACGATCTACGCGATGGCTCTGGCGGGCGGGTTCGTCGAGACCTGGGGCCGTGACTACACGCCGACCTTCCGCCACTACGCGAAGGCGTTCTCGATCGAGTGGGGCGGCGGGGGCATCATCTGGTCGGGCTCCGCGTGGCGCTCGTTCTGGACCACGCTCGAGCTCGCCTCGATCGCCGCCCCGCTCACCGCGGCGCTCGGCATCCTGACCGCGTATCTCCTGGTGCGGCAGCGCTTCGTCGGCCGCGCCGCGTTCGAGTTCGCCACGATGCTGAGCTTCGCCATTCCCGGGACCGTGATCGGCGTCAGCTACATCCTGGCATTCAACGTGCCGCCGATCGAGCTGACCGGCACGGCGGTCATCCTGATCGTCTGCTTCGTGTTCAGGAACATGCCCGTCGGTCTCCGCGCGGGCGTGGCCGCGATGAGCCAGATCGACGGAAGCCTCGACGAGGCGTCGCGCACACTGGGAGGCAAGAGCTTCGTGACGCTCCGCCGCGTGATCCTGCCGCTCCTGCGGCCCGCCGTCGTGGCGGCGCTGGTCTACAGCTTCGTCCGCGCGATGACGACCGTCAGCGCCGTGATCTTCCTGGTCTCGGCCGACTACGACATGGCGACGACCTACATCATCCACCGCGTGCTGAACGGCGACTACGGCGTCGCGATCGCCTACAGCTCGGTGCTCATCGTGCTGATGCTGGGGGCGATCGGGCTCATCCAGCTGCTGGTCGGCGAACGCAGGCTCCGGCGCGCAGCGCCGGCGCACGTACCGCTGCCGACCGAGGCCGTGTCGGTATGACCGAGCGCCGCGCGGCCAGGATCGAGCTCGCGCGCGTGACCAAGCAGTACGGAGCAGTGACGGCCGTGCGCGACGTCAGCTTCACGATCGCCGCCGGCAGCCTCGTCACCGTGCTCGGGCCGTCCGGCTGCGGCAAGACGACGACCTTGCGCCTGATCGCCGGGCTCGAGACCGTCACCGCGGGACGGATCCTGATCGGCGACGACGACGTGACCGCGCTGGGGGCGACGGACCGGAACGTGAGCATGGTGTTCCAGAGCTACGCGCTCTTCCCGCACATGTCGGTGCTCGACAACGTCGCCTACGGCCCACGCGTCGCCGGCCGATCGCGGCGCCACGCGGCGGAGGCGGCGCGCGAAGCGCTCGCGGGCGTGGGGCTCGCCGAGCTCGGCGACCGGCTGCCGAGCGAGCTTTCGGGGGGGCAGCAGCAGCGGGTGGCCATCGCCCG
>Ga0137403_10002823_pt1 | contig 21051 bp, 18 predicted proteins | sample CZOMad2_1_16fung_FD_122057 | JGI IMG/M metagenome (GOLD analysis project Ga0137403, IMG submission 122057) | Vadose zone soil fungal communities from Angelo Coast Range Reserve, California, USA - CZOMad2_1_16fungal (Hybrid Assembly) | ecosystem: Environmental > Terrestrial > Soil > Vadose zone...
AACGAGCCCGGCACGCTCTACCGGATCCTCGAGCCGCTGGCGCGGCTGGGGATCAACCTCACGAAGATCGAATCGCGCCCGGCCAAGCGGGGGCCCTGGGAGTACGTGATCTTCGTGGATCTCGAGGGCCATCGCGACACGCCCATCGTCTCGTCGGCGCTGCGCGAGATCGCGGAGCGGACGCTGTTTCTCAAGGTCCTCGGGTCGTACCCGGCCCTCTAAAGGAGCGCGCATGCCAACGCAGTGGGAGTCACTGGCCAACGAGCACATCCTGGGCATCGCCCCGTACGAGCCCGGGAAGCCGATCGAGGAGCTCGAGCGGGAGCTCATGATCGCGAACCCGATCAAGCTCGCGTCGAACGAGAATCCGCTGCCGCCGTCCGACCGGGTGCAGAAGGCGATCCTCGCCGCGCTCGCCGCCCTCAACCGGTATCCAGACGGGAGCGGCTTCTACCTCCGGCAGGCGCTGGCCAAGAAGCACGGAGTGATGCCTGATCAGGTCGTGCTCGGCAACGGCTCCAACGAGCTCATCGAGCTGCTGGTGCGCTCCTTCCTGCGTCCCGGCGACGAAGCGGTGGTGCCCCACCCGTCGTTCGTCGTCTACCCGATGATCGTCCAGGCGGCCGGCGGCGTGCGCGTCATGGTGATGCTGCGCGATTTCCGGCTGGACCTCGACGCGATGGCGCGCGCGATCACGCCGATGACGAAGATCGTCTTCGTCGCGAACCCGAACAACCCGACGGCCACGATCGTCACGAAGGACGAGGTCGAGCACTTCATGGCCCGGGTTCCCGAGCGCACGATCGTCGTGTTCGACGAGGCGTACATCGAGTTCGCGATGGGCCCCGACTTCCCCGACATGCTCTCGGCCGTCAAGCAGGGGCGCAAGGTGGTCGTTCTCCGCACCTTCTCGAAGGCCGCGAGCCTCGCGGGGCTGCGCGTCGGCTACGGCATCGCCGACGCGGACGCGATCGCGCTGATGAACCGGATCCGCCAGCCGTTCAACGTGAACTCACTGGCGCAGGCCGCCGCGCGCGCCGCCCTCGACGACGACGCACACGTCCTCGAGTGCGTCCGGATGATCGAGGCGGGCCGGCACTTCCTCTACGACGAGTTCAAGAGCATCGGGCTCCAGTACGTGCCGTCGCGCGCCAACTTCATCCTGGTCGACGTCGGTCGGAGCGCGGCCGACATCTACCAGAAGCTCCTTCACCACGGCGTGATCGTGCGCCCGATGACACCCTTCGGGCTGGAGACCGCGCTGCGGATCACCGTCGGAACGCCCGAAGAGAATCGAAAGCTCGTGAAGGCGCTCCGCGCGGTGCTGGGGAAAACCCCCGCGTGATCCGCGAGCTCGCGATCGTCGGCGTCGGCCTGCTCGGCGGCTCCGTGGCGAAAGCGGCGCGGGTGGGAGGGCTCGCCCGCCGGATCATCGGCGTCGGGCGCGACGCCGCGCGGCTCCGGCCGGCCCTGGACGACGGCACGCTCGACGCGGCGGTCACGGACCTGGACGCGGGCGTGCGCGCGGCCGATTTCGTCCTGCTCGCCGCGCCGGTCCTGGCGATCGAGGGGCTGCTCGAGCGGGTGTGGCGCGCGGCGCCCGACGGGTCGCTGATCACCGACGTGGGATCGACGAAGCGCAACATCGTGCGCGCGGCCGAGCGCCTCGCCGCCCGGCGTCCCCTGGCCTTCGTCGGCAGCCACCCGCTCGCGGGCTCGGAGCAGAGCGGCTACCGCGTCGCCCGCGCCGACCTCTTCCGCGGCGCGACGGTGGTCGTGACCCCGACGGAGGGAACCGAGCTCGCCGCCCTGAAGAAGGCCACCGAGTTCTGGGAGGCGCTGGGCGCGCGCGTGAGCACGCTGGATCCGGAGACGCACGACCGGACGGTCGCGGCGATCAGCCATCTGCCGCACCTGATCGCGTGCGCGCTGGTCGACGGCGCGGGCCGCGTCGAGCCGGCGGCGCTCGAGCTGGCGGCGCGCGGGTTCCGGGACACGACGCGCATCGCCGCCGGCGACCCGGACATGTGGACCGAGATCTTCCTGGCCAACCGCGACGCGCTCTCGGCGAGCGTCGAGGCCTTCCGCCAGGCGCTCGCCGACCTCCAGCGCGCCATCGACGCCGGCGGCGCCGATGCGCTGCGGGCGGCGCTGACCCGGATCAAGGTGACGCGGGAGGGCTTGCGGTGAAGTTCCGCGTGCGTCCGGTTCGACGGCTCGCCGGCTCAGCGGAGGTGCCGGGCGACAAGTCCATCTCGCATCGTTCGGCGCTGCTGGGGGCGCTCGCCGACGGTGCCACCGAGATCCACGGATACCTCGAGGCCGAGGATTGCCTGCGGACCATCACGGCGATCCAGGCCCTGGGCGCCGCGGTCACGCGCAAGGGGCCGAGCCACTACCGGATCGAGGGCGCAGGGCGCCACGGCCTGCGCGAGCCCGGGAACGTGATCGACTGCGGTAACTCGGGCACCACCGCGCGGCTCCTCCTGGGCGTTCTCGCGGGCCAGCCCTTCTGGACGATGCTCACGGGCGACGAGTCCCTGCGGCGCCGTCCGATGGGGCGCGTCGGCGAGCCGCTCCGCCGGATGGGCGCGGCGGTGGTCGGCCGGTCCGGCGGGAGCAAGCTGCCGCTGGCGGTGAAGGGGACGCGGCCGCTCCGCGCGATCACCCACGACTCGCCCGTCGCCTCCGCCCAGGTCAAGTCGGCGGTGCTGCTGGCCGGACTCTACGCCGACGGCCCGGTGTCGGTCATTGAGCCCGCGCCGTCCCGCGACCACTCCGAGCGGATGCTGCGGCAGTTCGGAGCCCGGCTCCTGATCGACGAGCGGTCGGTCACGCTGACGCCGGGCGATCTGCACGGCACGACCGTCTCGGTCCCCGGCGACGTCTCGTCGGCGGCGTTTCTGCTCGTCGCCGCGACGCTGCTCGGCGACCCCGGCGTGCGGATCGATCGGGTGGGCGTGAACCCGACGCGGACCGGAGTCCTCGACGTCCTCGAGGCCATGGGCGCCCGCCTCGGGCGCGAGCCCGTGAGCTCCGCCGACGACGCGGAGCCGGCGGCCGCGCTGACGGCGTCGGCGTCGGAGCTCAGGGCGACCGCGATCGGCGGCGCGCTCATTCCGCGAGTGATCGACGAGATCCCGGCGCTCGCCATCGCGGCGGCGTGCGCCCGCGGCGTCACGACGATCGGCGATGCCGCGGAGCTCCGCGTGAAGGAGTCCGACCGGATCGCGGCTCTCGCGCGGGAGCTCGGCAAGATGAGCGTCAGGGTGGAAGAACGGCCCGACGGCATGACGATCGCGGGGCCCCAGCGCTTCCGCGGCGCGCGCGTGGCGAGCGGCGGCGACCATCGAGTCGCGATGGCGCTCGCGATCGCCGGCCTGGTCGCCGAGGGGGAAACGGTCGTCGAGGATACCGCGTGCGTCGCCACCTCGTTTCCCCAGTTCGCGGCCACGCTCAATGCGCTGGCCGGCACACCCGTAGTCCTCGTCGAAGACTGATGGCACGCAAGGATCCGGTGATCACGATCGACGGCCCGGCGGGCGCGGGCAAGAGTACCGCGGCCCGACTGCTGGCCGAGCGGCTCGGCTACACGCTGGTGCCCACCGGCGCGATGTACCGCGCCCTGGCGCTCAGCGTCATCCGGGCGCGCGTGCCCGCGCGCGAAGGGCCGGAGCTCCGCGCCCATCTGGCGCCGCTCTCGATCGTGGTCGCGGCCGGGCACGTCTACCTCGACGGCGAGGACGTGACCGAGACGATTCGCAGCCGGGAGGTCGCCCAGGTCACGTCGGATATCACGCGGCTCGCCTCGGTGCGCGCCAAGGTCACGCCGCTGCAGCGCCAGCTGGCGGCCGAGGGCGGTGTGGTCCTCGAGGGGCGCGACACCGGGACCGTCGTCTGCCCGGACGCCGAGGTGAAGTTCTATCTCACCGCCTCGCTCGAGGCCCGCGCCCGGCGCCGGCAGGCCGAGCTGGCGGCGGCGGGGACGGAGGCGGCCGTGCATGCGATCACGGCCGAGCTCGCCGCGCGGGACACCCAGGACGAGACGCGCGAGCTGGCGCCGCTCCGGAAGCCGCCCGGCGCGATCGAGCTCGACACGTCCGACCTCACGGCCGATCAGGTCGTGGAGCGGCTGCTCGCGGCGATCGAGCGGCAGCACGGCCGTGCCGAGCCCCGGACAGCGGCGCCGCCGCGCGTGAACCGGCTGTACGTGGTCATGAGGCTGCTCGCGGTCGCGATCATGCGGTTGCTGTTCCGGATGGAGTCGAGCGGACGCCAGAACGTTCCGGCGCGGGGACCGGTGCTGCTGGTCGCGAACCACTCGAGCCTCCTGGACCCGCCGCTCGTCGGCGGATCGGCGCAGCGGCAGCTGACCTTCCTGGCCAAGGCGGAGCTCTTCGAGATCCCCTTGTTCGGCGCGCTGATCCGGCGGCTCAACGCGCGTCCGATCCGGCGGGAAGGGGCGGATCCCGGCGCCCTCCGGACGGCGATGCGCGTGCTCGAGGAGGGCGGGGCGCTCCTCATCTTCCCGGAGGGCACGCGCGGCGACGAGGGCGTCATCCGGCCCGCCAAGGCGGGCGCGGGCATGCTGGCGGTGTTGAGCGGCGCCGCGGTGGTGCCGGTCTACGTGAGCGGCTCGGGGCGCGCGTGGCCCCGGGAGCGACGTTTCCCGCGCCCCGCGAAGGTGACGGTGACCTTCGGCGAGCCGCTCCGGTTCGAGGCCGAGCGCGGCGCCGATCGCAAGCGCCAGTACGAGGTTGCCAGCCGCGAGATGATGGACGCCATTTCGCGGCTCCGGAACGGTATCATTGCCGGCACCGGTCGGGGCCGGCCCGAGTCGTACGCGGTTCGGGGCAAATAAAATGACTGGAGGAACGGGCGGTATGAAGAAGGACGAACCACGGCAGGACCTCGGCGCGCCGCGTGAGGAGGGCGGAGAGGCGGCCGAGGAGCGCATGGAGGACTGGTACCAGAGCGGTGTGACCGAGTTCGAGGAAGGCGAGGTGGTCCGCGGTCGCGTGGTCCACGTCGGCTCGAGCGAGGTCCTCGTCGACGTCGGCTACAAGAGCGAAGGGGCGATCCCGATCGAGGAGTTCCACCGGCACGGCACCCTGCCGAAGGTGGGCGAAGAGATCGAGGTGTACCTCGAGGCCAAAGAGGACTCCGAGGGGCTCATTGTCCTTTCCAAGGACAAGGCCGACAAGATCAAGGTCTGGGACGCGATCACCCAGGCCTACGAGAAGGGCGCGCCGGTGGAGGGCCGGGTGGTCGAGGTCGTCAAGGGCGGCCTCGCCGTCGACGTCGGGGTCAAGGCGTTCCTGCCGGGCTCCCAGGTGGACCTCCGCCCGGTGAAGAACCTGGCCTCGATGGTCGGCCAGACGATCCGGTCCAAGGTCATCAAGCTCAACCGCCGCCGCGGCAACGTCGTGCTCTCGCGCCGCTCGGTGCTCGAGGAGGAGCGCGAGGAGAAGAAGAAGCACACATTGCAGGTCCTCTCCGAAGGCATGGCGCTCACGGGCACCGTCAAGAACATCACCGACTACGGGGCGTTCATCGACCTCGGCGGCATTGATGGCCTTCTCCACGTGACCGACATGAGCTGGGGTCGAGTGGGCCACCCCTCGGAGATCTTCCAGGTCGGCGACCAGGTCGAGGTCGTGGTCCTCCACTTCGACCGCGAGACCGGCCGGGTGTCGCTGGGCTACAAGCAGAAGTCGTCGGATCCCTGGGAGCGCGTCGAGAAGACGTACGCGGCCGGCACCAAGACGCGGGGCAAGGTCGTGAGCCTCACCAACTACGGCGCGTTCATCGAGCTCGAGCCCGGCGTGGAGGGGCTGGTCCATGTCTCGGAGATGTCGTGGACCCGTCGCGTCCGGCACCCCTCGAAGCTTGTCAACGTCGGCGACGAGGTCGAAGTGATCGTGCTCGACGTCAACCGCGCCGCCAAGCGGATCTCGCTCGGCATGAAGCAGGTGGAGCCCGATCCCTGGGCGACGATCGAGGAGCGCTACAAGCCCGGCGCGCGGATGCTGGGACGCGTGAGGAACCTCACCGATTTCGGCGCATTCATCGAGCTCGAGCCGGGGGTCGATGGACTCCTGCACATCTCGGACATGTCCTGGACCCGGAACGTGGGCCATCCCTCGGAGATCCTCAAGAAGGGGCAGGAGATCGAGACGCAGATCTTGAATCTCGACCGCGAGAACAAGCGCATCTCGCTCGGGCTCAAGCAGATCCAGCCCGACCCGTGGACCACCGTCGCGCAGCGCTACCCGATGGGCTCGCGGGTCACCGGGAAGATCGTCCGCCTCACCGACTTCGGCGCGTTCGTCGAGCTGGAGGCGGGCGTGGACGGCCTGCTCCACATCTCGCAGATGTCCAGCCGGCCGATCGGCCGGCCCGACGAGCTGGTCAGCGTCGGCGACGAGCTGACGCTCCTGGTCATCCGGGTGGACGCGAACGAGCGGCGCATCGGCCTGTCCTTGAAGGAGCTGGCGCACGCCATCGAGCCGCCGAAGGAGACGGAAGAGCGCGGCGGCGGGCGTCGCGGTGCCCGGCGCGGCGGTAAGCACCGTGACGACTACGACGACGACGACGAGGAATAGGCCGGTCCGTCGACGGACCATCGTCGTCGCGGCGCTCGCGATCTACCTCGGAGTCACCGTCCTCTTCGTCGCCGCCCTGTCGGTGGCGCTGGCACCTGCGGGCGGCGGAGCCCTCTTCGGCGCGCGCGTCGCGGTCGTGGAGCTCGAAGGGCCCATCGTCGACGTCGAGGAGCTCATCCGCGATCTGCGGGCGCATCGCGACAATCCGCTGGTCAAAGCCGTGGTGATCAGGATCAACAGCCCGGGCGGCGTCGTCGGCCCGACCCAGGAGCTGCACGCGGCCATCATGCGGTTGCGCGAGTCCGGAAAGCCCGTGGTCGCGTCTCTCGGCGCCGTCGCCGCCTCGGGCGGCTACTACGTCGCGGTCGCCGCCGACAAGATCTACGCCAATCCGGGCACCCTGACCGGGTCGATCGGCGTGATCTTCCAGTTGGCGAACCTGGACGGTCTCATGAAGAAGGTGGGCGTCGACTACGTCGTCGTGAAGGCCGGTCGGTACAAGGACATCGGCAACATCGCTCGGGCGATGACGCCCGAGGAGCGGCGCCTGCTGCAGGCCCTGCTCGACGACGTCCACGCGCAGTTCATCGCCGCCGTGGCGGCCGGGCGAAAGCTCGACCAGGCTCAAGTCCTCGGCTTCGCCGACGGGCGCATCGTCTCGGGCGCCCAGGCGAAGACCTTGAACATGGTCGATGCCCTCGGTGGTCTCGAGGACGCGCTCGACGGCGCGGCCACGCTCGCCGGGCTCCCGAAGCCTCCCAAGGTCATCGGCCCGCGCCGGCGGCTATCGATCATGGATCTCCTGCGCAATCAGCTCGATCTCCGGGGGTGGACGAGCTTCTCGCCCGGGTTGTCGGTCTTCAAGACCCCGCTCTACCTGATGGATTGAGAGTCACGATTCTCGCCAAACGCTCAAGCCCCGTCCCAGAGACCTGGTGTCAAGGTCCAGCCGAATCGAGGGAAATCGATGTTGCCGTATCTTGGCCCAGAGACCCGACCGGCGGCCAACACAGCGTCGCGGCGACGTTTCTCGACCTGAGGCCCTCCGCGTCGAGGGCGCCGCGGGGATGGTCTCTAACTCCCTACGATGGTGGACATTATCGTCGGCGACGTGCTAAGTTGCTATCGAGTTCGAGCCCGGGTCACCCCAGAATTGGGACGGGAGTAGACGATGACCAAAGCCGACCTGATCGACGAGGTTTCGAAGATCTCGAGCCTGACCAAGAAGGAGACGGAGACAATCGTCAACACCGTCTTCGACAACATCACCGATGCGCTGTCGAAGGGGGACAAGGTCGAGCTCCGGGGTTTTGGAAGCTTCAGGATCCGTCACCGGAACTCCCGGAAGGGGCGCAATCCCAAGACTGGGTCGAGCGTGGACGTCCCGCAAAAGCGGGTGCCGTTCTTCAAGGTAGGCAAGCGACTGCGAGAGCTCGTCAACGGCTGAAGTCTCTCCGGGGCCGGGGCCTCGCCGCGAGCCTCAGGGCGGCGTGAAACACCTCTGGGCCCCCTGGCGCATGACCTACATCGGCGCCACCAAGACGTCCAGCGGATGCGTGTTCTGCGAAGCCCTCTCCGAGTCGGATGACCGGAAGAGCCTCGTTCTCACGCGCCGAGCCCGGGCGTTCCTGATCCTCAACCGCTACCCCTACGCGGCGGGCCACCTCATGGCCGTCGTGAACCGGCACATCGCGACGCTCCCCGAGACGACGGGGGACGAGACGGCGGGCGCCATGGAGCTGGTCAACCTGGCGGTCTCGATCCTCACGGCCGAGTACGGGCCCGAGGGCTTCAACGTCGGGCTCAATCAGGGGCGGGTTGCCGGTGCCGGAATCGTCGACCACCTGCACGTGCACGTGGTGCCCCGGTGGAACGGCGACACCAACTTCATATCGGTCGTGGGCGACGTGCGTGTCCTCCCGGAGTCGCTCGAGACGACGTACGATCGGCTGAAGGGCCGCTTCGAGTGACTGACCGCGACGACCTCACGCCGATGATGCGGCAGTACCGCGACCTGAAGCGTCGCTATCCCGACCACGTCCTCCTGTTTCGGCTGGGCGATTTCTACGAGACCTTCTTCGAGGACGCCGAGCTCGCCGCCCGACTCCTCCAGATCACCTTGACGGCGCGCCAGGGGGCGCCTATGGCGGGCATTCCCCACCACGCCGCCGACGGCTACATCGCCCGGCTCGTGCATGCGGGCCAGAAGATCGCGGTGTGCGAGCAGCTCGAGGCGCCGGGCCGGGAGAAGAAGCTCTTGCGCCGCGACGTCGTGCGGGTCATCACCCCGGGCACGCTCACGGACACGGCCTACCTCGAGGGGGCCGCGAACAATTTTCTCCTGGCCGTGGTCGTCGGCCGAGCCGCGACCGGCGTGGCACTCGTCGACGTCTCGACCGGCGAGTTTTGGGCCGGCGAGGACGTGGCACCGGCGACGGAGGTCCTGGCGGCGGCGCTCCTGCGGCGCCCCGCGGAGATCCTCCTGCCGGACTCCGTCCGCGCCGACCCGGTCTTCCTGGCGCGCCTGCAGGCGACAGGAGCGGCCCTGACCTTCTGCGACCCCCAGACCTTCGCGCCCCGCCGCGCCGCGACCGACCTCTGCGCCCAGTTCCGCGTGGAGTCGCTGGTACCGTTCGGTGTCGCCGATCTGACGGCCGGCCTGGGGGCCGCGGCGGCCGCCCTGGCCTATCTCCGCGCGACGCAGGGCGACGCCCTGGGCCACCTGACGCGTCTGCAGCGCTTGACCGCCGCGGACGCGATGGTGCTGGACGAGACGGCCGTCGTCACGCTCGAGCTCCTGGCGTCGAGCGGAGGCAGCGTCCGCGACTCGCTCTTCGGCGTGCTCGACGAGACGGTCACGCCCATGGGCGCCCGGCTCCTCCGCCAGTGGCTCCTGCGGCCGCTTCTCGATCCGGGCGCCATCGCCGCGCGCCAGACCGCGGTCAGCGCTCTGGTCGACGCGCCGGCGGAGCGGACACGCCTGTCGGCGCTGCTGCGACGGATCGGCGACCTCGAGCGGCTGACCAGCCGCGCAACCCTCGGCCAGGCCCACGCGCGCGACCTCGTGGGCCTGCGCGGATGCCTGGCGCCGCTCCCGGACATCCGACGGCTCGCGGCGGCGATCGCCGCGGCCCCGATCGAGGAGGCGCTCAGCGAGCTGTCGCCGTTGGACGACCTCCTCGACCTCTTGACGGCGGCGCTCGAAGACGAGCCGCCCCTCGGGCTCCACGACGGCGGGCTGATCCGCGAGAGCTGGCACGCAGAGCTCGCTGCGATCGTCCGCGACGCCCGCGAGGCGCGGGCCTGGATCGCGGGCCTCGAGGAGCGGGAGCGGGCGCGAACAGGCATCCCGAGCCTGCGAGTCCGCTTCAATCGGGTCTTCGGCTATGGCATCGAGGTGACCCACGCCCACGCCGCGCGGGTGCCGGCCGAGTACGTGCGGCGCCAGACGCTCACGGGCGCTGAGCGCTACGTGACCCCGGAGCTCAAGGAGTACGAGGCGAAGGCGCTCGGCGCCGACGAGCGGCGCCGCCGGCTCGAGTACGAGCTATTCGAGGAGGTGCGTCGCCGCGTTGCGGCGCGGGCGGCGGACCTCCTGACGACCGCGCGCGCGCTGGCCCGGCTGGACGTCTTCACGTCGCTGGCCGGGGTGGCTCACGGCCGGGGCCACGTGAGGCCGATCGTCGAGGCGGGCGACACGCTGACCATCGTCGAGGGCCGTCATCCCGTGCTCGAGGCCCGCGCGGGAAGCCCGGTCACCCCGAACGATCTGCTTCTCGACCGTGACGCGCGCATCGTCATCCTCACCGGTCCGAACATGTCCGGGAAGTCCGTCTATCTCCGGCAGACCGCGCACATCACGATCATGGCGCAGATCGGGGCCTTCGTCCCGGCACGGCAGGCGCGCATCGGCGTGGTCGACCGCGTGTTCACGCGGGTCGGCGCGCAGGACAACTTGGCGCGCGGCCAGAGCACCTTCCTCGTGGAGATGATCGAGACCGCGACCATTCTGAACAACGTGACGCCGCGGAGCCTGGTGCTGCTCGACGAGGTGGGGCGGGGGACGTCGACCTTCGACGGCCTCGCGATCGCCTGGGCCGTGGTGGAGGCGTTGCACGATCGCGCGCACGGCGCGAAGGTCCTGTTCGCGACGCACTTCCACGAGCTCACGCGGCTCGCGGGTCGGCTCGGCGCCGTGCGGAACTTCCACGTCGCGGTCCGCGAGTGGAACGACGAAATCGTGTTCCTCCACAAGGTGCAGCCCGGCGGCACCGATCGGAGCTACGGCATCCAGGTCGCGCGGCTCGCGGGGCTGCCGGCTCCGGTAATCGCGCGGTCCAAGGCCCTCCTGGCCGAGCTCGAGGAGGCCGGTCAGCTGCGGACCGACGCCAGCGACGCCGTCCAGCTCGGTCTCTTCGCTCCCGCGGCGCCCGATCCGTTGCTGGCGGAGCTGGCGAGTCTCGATCTGGCCCACCTCACACCGCTCGAGGCGCTGAACATCCTCGCGAAATGGCAACAGCAGACACATGCGCATCCGGCGACTTCCTGACCATCTCGTCAACAAGATCGCCGCCGGCGAAGTCGTCGAACGTCCGGCCTCCGCGGTCAAGGAGCTCGTCGAGAACGCGCTGGACGCCGGGGCCGCGACGGTCACGGTCGACCTGCGCGATGGCGGGACCGTGCTCATCCGAGTCACGGACGACGGCATCGGCATGACGGCGGAGGAGCTGCCGCTGGCGCTCGAGCGTCACGCGACCTCCAAGCTGGCGCGCGATGAAGACCTCGATGCGATCGTGACGCTCGGGTTCCGGGGCGAGGCCCTCGCCGCGATCTGCGCCGTCTCGCGCTTCACGCTGACGAGCTGCGCGCGCGGGGCGTCGGAGGGCCTCCGGCTGGGCGGCGAAGGCGGAACGGTCAAGCAGCGGCTCGCGGTGCCCGCCGATTCCGGCACGAGCGTCGAAGTCCGCGACCTGTTCTTCAACACGCCCGCCCGGCTCAAGTTTCTCAAGTCGCCCGCGACCGAGCTCGCCGCGAGCCTGCGCGGCCTCACCCAGTTGGCCCTGGCGCATCCGCACGTGCACCTCCGGGTGGCGAACAACGCCCGGGCCGTGCTCACGGCCCCCGCGGCGGCCGACCTGCGCCCGCGCGTCGGCGCCGTGTGGGGCCACGACGTCGCCGAGCGCCTGCTGGCCGTCGATCGGACGGAGCACGGGGTCGGTGTCCGCGGACTGATCAGCCCGCCCGATCTCACCCGCGGCAACCGCGAGGAGATCGTCGTGGTCGTGAACGGGCGGCCGGTGCGTGACCCCTCGCTGCTCCAGGCGACGCTCGACGCCTACCGGCCCCTGTTGCCGCGCGATCGGTTTCCGGTGGTGCTGCTCGCGATCACGCTCCCTGAGGTCGACGTGGACGTGAACGTCCATCCCACGAAGGCGTGGGTGCGGTTTCGGCACCCGCGGCTGGTCTACGAGATGGTCGCGGCCGCGACCCAGGGGGCGCTGCGCCGTCCGGCCGTGATTCCCGAGGTGGACCTCCGCGGCGGAGGCGAGATTCGGCTGGGCGAGCCTTCGCCGAGCGGGGTGGCCGAGCAGACAGCCCTCTTCGGCGGGCCGGTCGCGCTCGAGGCGCGGGCGCTCTTCGGGCGGGTGCTCGGCCAGGTGCAGGACACGTTCGTCGTCTCGACCTCTGACGACGAGGTGTTCTTCCTCGACCAGCACGTGGCCCACGAGCGCGTGCTGTTCGAGCGTCTGCAGCGCGAGATCCTGGACGGCATGCCCGCCGCCCAGGCGCTGCTCTTCCCGGAGCCGCTCGAGCTGCCGCCGGCGGCCTGCGCGCTCCTCGAACGCTGGCGCGCGCCCCTGGAGCGGCTGGGCTTCGCGTTCGAGGGCTTCGGCACCACGGCGATCGTGGTGCGCGCGGTTCCGGCGCTCCTCAAGGGCAGTGAGCCCAAGCGACTGATCGAGGCCGCGGTGGACGAGTTCGCGGGTTCAGGCGCCGGAGAGCCGGCCTTCGACCGGGCGCTCGCGTTCGTGGCGTGCCGGGCTGCAGTGAAGGCCAACGTGCCGCTCGAGCGCGAGGAGATGGAACGGCTGGTCGCGGAGCTCTCCGTGACGCAGACGCCTTACTTCTGTCCGCACGGCCGGCCTATCGTCAGCCGCGTTTCGCTTCACGACATTCGGCGGGAGCTCAAACGAACCTGGTAGCGCGGGTCGCGGCGGAGAGTTCGGGGGCTCGGCGGCCGCCGCGGGCCGGACCCGCCCGAGCGGCTCCGTCACCCACTCGCCCGCATCGCAGCTCTTCGAGCTGCGGGCGGGACTCGGGGGTCCCACTGCGCCGCTCGCGTGGGCCCGGGCCACCGCGCCTGCCGGGTCCCAGAGCGATCCGGTCATGCTCATAGCTTGGGTTGGCGGTGGGAAGGACGAACGGCCGGAAATCGGGCTGATACACTGGGGTTGGTGAGCGAGAGGGTGAGGGTGCCTGTGGTCGTGATCGCCGGACCGACCGGCGTCGGGAAAACCGCGGTGGCGGTGGCGCTGGCTCGGCGCATTCCGATCGAGGTCGTCAGCGCGGATTCTCGGCAGGTCTATCGCGGCATGGACGTGGCGACTGGCAAGCCGACGCCTGAGACGCGTCGGGCGGTCGTTCATCATCTCGTCGATGTCGTGGATCCCGACGACCGGTATCAGGCTGCGCGCTTCCGCAACGACGCCTCGGCGGCGATTGAGGCGATCCGCGCGCGGGGCCACCTGCCGGTCGTCGTCGGTGGCACGGGGCTCTACATCCGCGCGCTCTTGCGGGGGCTGGATCCGGCGCCGCCGGCCGACCCCGCGTTCCGGCGCGAGCTCGCGTCCATCGCGGCCGCGGAAGGCCGCGCGTCGCTCCACGCGCGGCTCAGCGTCGAGGCGCCCGCGGCGGCGCAGCGGCTCCACCCCAACGACCACGTGCGCGTCATGCGCGCGCTCGAGGTGGCCCGGGCGGAAGGGATCGTGCTCCCGCAGGCGAGCTGGCAGGAGGCGGTCGTACCCTACGACGTGGCCTACTTCGGCCTGACCATGGACCGTGAGGCGCTGGCCCGACGCCTCGCGTCGCGCGCCGCGGCGTTCGTCGGCGCAGGCCTTCAGGAGGAAGTCGAGCGGTTGCTGGCGCGGGGCTACGACCCCTCGCTGCCGTCGTTCCAGTCCATCGGGTATCGCGAGTTCGTCCAGGTGGCGCGCGGCGTCCTCCCGTCCGCGGAGGCGCTGCGCCTCATGCAGCGGGACACGGCGCGCTACGCCAAGCGGCAGTGGACCTGGTTCGCGCGCGAGCCGGGCATCGAGTGGATCGACGTCGAGAAGGCCGGAGGCGCCGATGGCACCGCCGGCGCGATCGCGTCGGCGCTCGCGCGGGGAGGCGTCCTGGGATGAGACGTGCGGCGAACGGCACTCGAAATGGGCGGGAGCGTGCCGTGATCGGCGCGTTGCGGCGCCCCGCACAGCGGCGCTGGCAGGTCGACGAGTCGCTGGCGGAGCTGGCCGGGCTGGTGGCGGCGGCCGGAGGCACCGTCGTGGGCCGTATCACGCAAGAGCGGGCCGCGCCGGCGCCCGGCCTCTTCTTCGGGCGCGGCAAGATCGACGAGATCGGGGAGACGGCCCGCGCGGCGTCCGCGGTTCTCTTTGTCTCCGACGATCCGCTGTCGCCGATCCAGGAGCGGAACATCTCCCAGGCGCTCGGCATCAAGGTCATCGACCGGACGGCGCTGATCCTCGACATCTTCGCCCAGCGCGCGCGCACGAGCGAGGGCAAGCTCCAGGTCGAGCTCGCGCAGCTGACCTACCTCTTGCCCCGGCTGGTGGGCCAGTGGACCCACCTCGAGCGGCTGGGCGGCGGCATCGGCACAAGGGGACCTGGCGAGACCCAGCTCGAGTCCGACCGCCGGGTGATCCGCCGGAAAGTCATGCAGATCCGCCGGCAGCTCGAGGGCGTGCAGGTCCATCGGCGCCTGCAGCGCCAGGGGCGCCGCCGGGCGGGCCTGCCCGTGGTCGCGCTCGTCGGCTACACGAACGCGGGGAAGACGACGCTGCTGAACCGCCTGGCAGGGTCTCGGCTCACCGCCGCCGACCAGCTGTTCGTGACGCTCGACCCGGCCGCCCGCCTGGTACACCCCGACGGGAGCCGGCGGTTCGTCCTGACCGACACCGTCGGGTTCATCCGCAAGCTTCCGCACGAGCTCGTGGCGGCGTTCCGCGCGACGCTGGAGGAGCTGGCCGACGCCGACGTGCTGCTGCACGTGGTGGACGCGAGCCACCCGGCGATCGACGAGCACATGCGGGCCGTCGACGATCTCCTGGGCGAGCTCGGCGTCGCCGATCGTCCCACCGTGCTGGTCATGAACAAGATCGACCAGCTCGAGACCGACCCGGCGGTGCTGGCGGCGCGGCAAGACGCGGTCGCCATCTCCGCGGCCGACGGCACGGGGCTCGAGACGCTCCTGGCCGCCATCGAGCGTGCGCTGCCGCCCGTGGGGAGCCTGACGCTCCGGATCCCGCACGCCGAGGGCGCCGCGCTGGCCCTCTGCTACGAGCGTGGCCGCGTGCTCGCCCGCCGCGACACTCCGGGGCACGTCGAGCTCGACGTCGATCTTCCAATCGGGCTACTCGGGGCACTGGCGCGCTACCGCGTCGCGGATCCCCAGCCCAGTGTCGGGATGGAGTAGACTGAGCGCTCCCCATGGGACTGGCCAACTGGCTGACTCTGCTCCGGATCCTCCTGATCCCGGTGTTCGTCACGCTGCTGGTCTACCGGCGGCCGGGCCTGGCGCTGGTGGTCTTCTGCGTGGCGGCGCTGACCGATCTGCTCGACGGCTGGGTGGCGCGACGCTGGAAGGACGAGAGCACGCTCGGCGCGTTTCTCGATCCGACGGCGGACAAGCTCCTGCTCACCGCGTCGTTCATCACGCTGACCTACCTCAAGGCCCTGCCGTTCTGGATCGCGGCCCTCGTGATCAGCCGCGACGTCATCCTGGTGGTGGGCGCGCTGCTGATCTACATGCTGGGCGGCCGCATCCGTCCGCGCCCGACGTGGGCGGGGAAGGCGGCGACCTTCTTCCAGGTCCTCGCCGTCCTCACCGGCCTGCTGGCGCGCTTCTTCCAGTTCGAGCTGGCGCCCAGGCCCGTGCTCTGGTTCGCGGCGGGGTTCACGATCATCTCGGGCCTGCAATACATCATCCAGGGCATGCGGTTTCTCAACGCCTCCCCCGGAGTGGAGCGGGAGGACTCTCCTGAAGACGCCCTGCTCCGCTGAGCCGAGTGGCAGTGCGAAGCCGCAGGGCGGCCGCGCCCGAGGCGAGCCTGTGTGTGGCAGTGCGAAGCCGCAGGGCGTCCCCGCCCGAGGCGAGCCTGTGACAGGCGTTACGGTCGCCGCGGTCACCGCGCGCACGCCCGCGGCGGCGGCGGGTCTCGCCCGCGGTGACCGCATCGTCGCGGTCAACGGCCATCCGCTCCGCGACGCGATCGATTTCCAGTTCCACGCGGGCGACGAGCGGCTCGAGCTGGCGGTCGAGCGCGACGGCGTCACCGCCGTGAAGCGGCTTCGGCGCCGGGGATCCGATCTCGGCCTCGAGCTGGCGGCGCCGCGCCCCGGCGACATCGCGACCTGCGCGAACAAGTGCGTGTTCTGCTTCATCCACCAGCTGCCGAAGGGCATGCGCAGAAGCCTCTACGTGAAGGACGACGACTTCAGGCTGTCGTTCCTGCACGGCAACTACATCACGCTCAGCGATCTCGACGAGGCCTCGTTCGAGCGGATCATCGAGCAGCGTCTCTCGCCGCTCTACATCTCGGTCCACGCCACCGACCCCGACCTGCGGCACGCGCTCCTCGGCCGGCCGCGGCACTCGGCCGAGATCCTGCCGCGGCTCGAACGACTCGCCAAGGCCGGGATCCGGATGCACGCGCAGATCGTTCTCTGCCCCGGCCTCAACGACGGCCAGCACCTCGAACGGACGGTCTTCGAGCTGGCGCCGCTCCACCCCCAGGTCGCGACGACCGCGATCGTTCCGGTCGGGTTGACTCGGCATCGAGAGCGACTTCCCGTCCTGCGAAGCCTCTCGCCGGAGGAAGCGCGGGCGCTCGTCGCGACCGCCGACCTGTGGCAGCGGCGATGGCGCGCCGAGCTCGGCAGCCGGTTCGTGTTTCTCGCCGACGAGATCTATCTCCTCGCCGGTCTGCCGCTGCCCGCGGCGGCGGCCTACGAAGGCTTCCCGATCGCCGAGGACGGCATTGGCCTCGTCCGGAAGTTCGAGGACGAATTCGGCCGCGCGGTGGCCAGACGGCGGCGGGCCCTCCCGAGCGACGCCGTGACCGTCGTGACGGGGGAGATGTTCGCCCCGCGTCTGAGCGCGTTGCTCGCCCACGCCAGGTTCGACCCGGCGACGATTCGCGTCGCCGCCGTGCCCAACGACTTCTTCGGCCCGGCGATCGGTGTCGCCGGGCTGCTGACCGGGCGCGACATTCAGCGCCACCTCGCGACGCAGCCGGACCTCGGCCGGGCGGTGCTGGTGCCCGCCGTGGCGCTGCGCGACGTCGACGGGATCTTCCTCGATGACCTGACAGCCGCCGACCTGGCGCGCGACCTGGGCGTGCCCGTCAAGGTCGTCCAGGCGACGCCGGGCGCGCTCCTCAGGGCGATCCGCGATCCCTGACCGGGAGTCGACTCGCATGATCCGTCCGATCATCGCGATCGTCGGTCGCCCGAACGTCGGCAAGTCGACACTCTTCAACCGTCTGGTCGGCAGGCGCCAGGCGATCGTCCGTGACACCCCGGGCGTGACGCGCGATCGGCTCTACGGCCGCGTCAGCTTCGAGCGCTGGCAGGCGACGGTGATCGACACGGGCGGCTTCGATCCGTCGTCCGAGGAGCCCTTGATCGAGGGCGTCCGCCGTCAGGTGCTCACCGCGGTCGAGGAGGCGGACCTCGTCGTGTTCGTGGTCGACACGCGGGAAGGCCCCACGGCGCTCGACCTCGAGATCGCGGGGATTCTCCGGCGCGGCAGCCGCGCGGTCGTGCTGGCGGCGAACAAGGTCGACGTCGGGGCGCAGGACGGTGCCTTGGCGGATCTCTACCGATTGGGTCTCGGCGATCCGGTGCCCGTCTCGGCCGAGCACGGGCGCGGCGTCGCCGAGCTGCTCGAGGTCCTGCGCGCGCGCTGCCCGGCGCCCGCGGCGCCCGCGATCCGGGCGGAGGTGCCGGTGCACGTCGCCGTCGTGGGGCGCCCCAACGTGGGCAAGTCTTCGCTCGTGAACGCGATGGTCGGCGCCGAGCGCGTGCTCGTCCACGAGGCGCCCGGAACAACACGCGATGCCGTCGACACGACCCTGGTCTACGAGGGGCGCACGTACGTGCTCGTGGATACCGCGGGCATCCGCCGCAAGGGACGGGTGCAGGAGCCGCTCGAGAAGCTCGCGGTGGTCATGGCGCTCAAGAGCCTCGAGCGATGTCAGGTGGCGCTGGTGGTGGTCGACGCCACGGAAGGCGTCGCCGCCCAGGACGCGCACATCGCCGGCTACGCCAACGAGGCCGGTCGCGCCGCCGTCGTCGTCGTCAACAAGTGGGACCTGGTGCCTCGCGGCATGGTGCGGAAGGCCGAGGTGGTCGAGCAGATCCGCGACCGGCTGCCGTTCCTCGACTACGCGCCGGTGTGCTTCACCTCGGCCACGCGGGCCGAAGGCATTGCCGAGCTCTTCGACACGATCACCCAGGTGGCGGCGGAGGCGCGGCGGCGGATTCCCGGGAGCGCCGTCACCGAAGCCCTGCGGGCGGCGGTCGCTCGCCGCCCGGTGTCCCTGCGCGGTGACGCGCTGACGATCCAGTCCGCCTCGCAGGTGGCCGTCGAGCCTCCGACGTTCGCCTTGCGCGTCAACCGGCCCAACGAGATCCACTTCTCTTACGAGCGCTACCTCGTGAAATCGCTCCGGCACGCGTTCGGCCTCACCGGGTCGCCGATCCGGCTGTCGCTCCGGAAGGCCACCGGGTCGAGGACCCGCGCACGCCGAGTGCGCCGGTGAACCTCAGAGAGTGGTGGGCGCGGCTCGGCACCTGGCGGCTGTCCATCGTCCTCGCCCTGCTGGTCAGCGCGATCGCGGTGTGGTCGACTCCGCGCCTTCGGGGCTCGTACCTCGGGCAGGGGACGGCATCGCGGGACGAGCGGGCCGGCGGAGCCCTCGCCCGATCCCCGTCGAGGCCCGCGGCGGGAGCCTCGACAGCCGCGGCGTCGGCGGGCGCCGGTGGGGCGCCGGGGAAGCGCTTGCCGCTCCTCGACGCCGAGGGCCGCATCCGGCTGCGCGTCGCCGACCGCGTTCCGTCCCGACTGCCGGTCGAAGGCATCCCGGCGGGCTGGACCGCCAAGGAGTTCGCGGGACGGGCATCGGTCGAGCTCGTCCGGGACGAGACGCGCCTGGCGCTGCGGCTCCGGAGCGAGCGCTCGTCGTTTGCCCTCTATCGGGACGTCGTCGTCGATCTCAAAGAGTTCCCGTTCCTCTCGTGGTCCTGGAAGGTCATCCGCCTCCCGGCCGAGGGGGACGTGCGCGAGCGCGCCTCCGACGACCAGGCCGCGCAGCTGTACGTGATCTTCCCGCGCTGGCCCTCGCCGGTCAAAAACAGCGACGTGATCGGCTACGTCTGGGATAGCCGGGCGCCGGTCGGCACTCGGGTCACCAGCACGAAGGCCGGGAACGTCAAGATCATCGTGGTCGCGTCGGGCCGCAACCCGCGCGAGACCTGGCGCGTGGAGCAGCGCCACGTCGCGCAGGACTACGCGGCGCTCTTCGGTCGCCAGCCCCCCAGGGTCGGCCAGGTCGCCGTCATGATCGACACCAACGACACCCGGGGGGTCGCGGAGGCCCTCATCGGCGACCTCGTCTTCGCCAGGAGGCCCGCTGAAAGCATGGAAAGCCCAACGTCTATGCTAAGATGACGCGCATGGCGGATCCTGAGCGACCGCACGACGATCCCGAATACGACGACGAGCGGTTCGAGGACGAAGGACGGCGCTCGATTTTTTCGGCACTCTGGTTCCGCGCGATCCTCGTCGTGATCGTGCTCGGCGTCGTCGCCGCCGTCGCGGTCCCGTATGTGCTCGAGCTGGCGAATCAACCGCCGCCGAAGTCGACGGCGCTCGTGAAGCCCGAGTCGCCGCCGCCTTCCGCGCCCGTCGCACCGCCGCCGCCGGTGGCGAGCGTGCCGGCGCCCACGCTCGAGAAGCCGCCCGCGGCTGAAAAGCCTCCCGCGGCGGAAAAGCCGTCGGCAGTCGAGAGGCCCGGATCGACGCCGACGCCGAGGACGCCGGCCGAAAAGCCGGCGGTGGTCGCCAGGAAATCGGACGCGAGCCAGAGCGCCAAGGCGAAGGAACAAGCCGCGCCGCGTTCGGCGAGAGCGCCGTCGCCGACCGGCGGCGTCGCGTCGAGCGGTGCGTACTTCGTCCAGGTCGGCGCCTTCAAGAATCACGAGACGGCCAAGCGGCTCGCCGTGCGCCTGCGTGAGATGAAGTACAACGTGGAAGAGTCGTCGATGAGCGGCACCAGGCCCGCCCGCGCCGCTGCGGCGTCGCCGAGCCCGAGCGCGGCCCCGACGGGAAGCGACCGGTACGACGTCTACGTGACCGGCGCCGCCCCCGCGGAGATCAACTCGAAGCTCACGCCGAAGGGACTCACCGCCGAGCCGTCCGGCGGCGGCGTCGTCGTGAAGCCGAGCTTGCCGCTGCGCGACGCCGTGGCGCTTTCCAAGGATCTCGCGGTCGACGGCCTCAAGGTGCAAGTCAGGCGCGCCGGCGGCGCCCCGGCGCCCGCGCCGGCGACGTCGGGGGGCGGCGCCACCGCGACGAGCGACGGCACGGTCTATCGGGTACGCGTCGGGCCGTTCGACGATCGGACGACCGCGACGTCAACGCTCCGCGAGCTCGAGCAGCGTGGCTACACGCCGTTCATCGCGCGAGGCGGGCAGTGACCGCCGGGGACGCGCGGGTTCGCCGCGCCGCGTTCCCAGGGGGAGGTGACTTCCAACCGTGACGAAGAACGATCTGGTCAACGCCGTGGCGAACCACGGGCTCTCCAAGCGGCAGTCGTCCTCGGTCGTCGAGTCGGTCTTCGACATCATCTTCCGATGCTTCGAGAAGGGTGAGGACGTGAAGATCGTCGGCTTCGGTCATTTCCGGATCCGTCGGAAGGCGTCGCGGCGCGGGCGCAATCCCCAGACCGGCGCGTCCATCGAGATCACGGCGCGCAAGGTGCTCACGTTCAAACCGAGCAAGGGGCTCAAACAACGGATCAACGCTCCGGCGTGACAACGGAAGTCGCGGAGAAGCTCTACTACCGTATCGGCGAGGTGGAGGCGATCACTGCCATCCCGGCGTACGTGCTCCGCTACTGGGAATCGGAGTTCAAGCTGCTCCGCCCGAAGAAGAATCCGGCGGGCC
>Ga0137403_10002824_pt1 | contig 21050 bp, 15 predicted proteins | sample CZOMad2_1_16fung_FD_122057 | JGI IMG/M metagenome (GOLD analysis project Ga0137403, IMG submission 122057) | Vadose zone soil fungal communities from Angelo Coast Range Reserve, California, USA - CZOMad2_1_16fungal (Hybrid Assembly) | ecosystem: Environmental > Terrestrial > Soil > Vadose zone...
CTTGAGGCACTGCGGCGCCTATCTAAAGGCCAGGTGACGTACATCATTAATACCGACGACAGAAGCGACCATATCGGCGGTAACGAGACCTTCGCAAAGAACGGCCAACCCTTAGCCATCGGCCGAGCGGCCCAGGCGAACGTCATGATCGTGGCGTTTGACACGATTCTGGACCGGCTCAGCGCCCCGACCGGAAAGACCACAGCGGTGCCCGAACAGGCGTGGCCAAACGATCCGTATTCGGGACCGCTGAAAACGCTCTATTTCAACGGCGAAGGGATCGAGATCCATCACCAGCCGGGAACCACGGACGGCAACAGCATTGTGGTTTTCCGGCACTCCGATGTCATCAGCACGGGTGATATCTTCGACATCACGGAATACCCGATCATCGACTTGAAGAGCGGAGGAAGTCTTCAGGGAGTGCTCGAGGGATTGAACCGCCTACGACAAATGGCCGTTCCGGCCGACCACGTGGAAGGCGGCACCATGATCGTCCCCGGTCATGGAAGGATTTGTGACACGGCGGATCTGGATGTTTATCAGCAAATGGTCACCGTCGTCCGAGACCGCCTTCAGGACATGATCAACAGGGGGATGACTCTCGATCAGGTGAAGGCGGCTAAGCCAACCCGGGACTATGATCCGATCTATGGCAGTAATACGGGCAATTGGACGACGGATATGTTTATCGAGGCGGCCTACAAGAGTCTCAGCACCAAACCGGACACTCGAGGAGGCCGTGGAAAATAATCGCGGAGTCATTTCCAGGAGCATGGTTATGAAACATAGATTGCTAGTCTTAGCTTCATTGAGTGCGTTGACCCTTCTGACGCTGGGCGCTGGTCTGATCTTCGCGCATCATTCGGCTTCCGCAACCTACATGCACGGCAAGTCCGTAAAGATCGAAGGGACGTTAAAAGAATTTATTTGGCGTAATCCGCACTCCTTTATGAAGGTGCAGGCCCCCGACGAAAAAGGGGAGATGCAGATCTGGGTCATCGAAGGTGCTGCAGCTGCGCAATTGGCTGAACAAGGCGTGACGACAAATACCCTTCGGCCTGGGGATCACGTCATTGTTACGGGGCAACCCGGGCGCATTGCGGAGGATCACAGACTACTGCTTGAGAGGGTGGAGCGGCCATCGGACGGCCTGAAATGGCAGGGCCCCGCCGCCCAGCCATGAGCACCCCCATGGATCGAGTATTCCTCGTCGCAGCGTTATCGCTGTTCGCTTCGGCTAATCTCGCTGCGCAACGCCCAGGTGATGCCCAAGGTGCACGTCCAACAACGGCGCGCGCGGCTGCCCCGGACGACTTAACGGGATATTGGGTATCGATCGTAACCGAAATGTGGCGTTACCGCATGCTCGTACCGGACAAAGGCGATTACGTGAAGGTTCCGCTCAACCCCGAAGGCCGTAAAGTTGCGGACGCCTGGGATCCCGCCAAAGATCAAGCGAGCGGTAACGCATGCAAGTCGTACGGTGCTGCCGCTATCCTGCAAGTTCCGGGGCGGCTGCACATCTATTGGCAGGACGACAACACGCTACGTATGGATACGGATTCCGGCACCCAGACTCGCTTGTTCCGTTTCGGTGGGTCACCGCCCCCGAATGAACCGCCCACCTGGCAAGGATACTCGGTTGCCATGTGGCGCGGAGACGAACCCAGGGACCGGCGTGACGGGCAAGGCGGACCTGTGCAGGATTCGACGGGCAGGCTGGTAATCGCACAACCACAGCGGAAGGACGCGGATTATCTCAAGGTGGTTACCACGCATATGCGCCCGGGATATCTGCAGAAGAACGGCGTTCCTTACAGTGGCAACGCGATCGTGGAAGAATACTTCGATCGCTTTTCGGACCCCTATACTCACAACACCTGGCTATCGGTGACAACGGTGATAAGCGATCCTCAGTACCTCATAGAACCTCTTATCACCCATGCGCATTTCAAGAAAATTTCGGACAGTTCCGGGTGGGATCCAACGCCATGTCGCGCCGACGAACCACGCTGATGGCCAGGAGGATGGGCCGATGAGATTGACAAAGATCATCAACTGGAAAATGAAGCACGTTTGGTTTCTGCTGCTCTTACTGGCTGTGCCAGCGAGCCGGCCGGCGCAGGCCCAGGTGGATCTAACCGGCGAGTGGTCACCCAGGGTTTATAACGACCACATGGATATTGGCGACTACACGGGAATCCCACTCAATGAAGCGGGGCGCCTGAGAGCCGAGAGTTGGCATCCGGAACAACTCGATCTTCCGGAAAATTTGTGTAGGCCGCACCCCATCGACATCGGGTTACGTGTCTCGGTTTCGCAGCTGCGGATTACCACGGAGTTGGACAACGAAACACGGCAGCCCGTTGGCTTGCGTCTCCACGTGGCCTGGCAGGAACCTGAACAAGTGATTTACCTGGATGGCCGCCCACACCCTTCGGCGAACGCTCCTCACAAATGGTCGGGATTTTCGACCGGACACTGGGAACGCAACACATTGGTGTACACGACCGACCATCTCAAGGAAGCCTATCTCACCCGCACCGGAGTTCCCAAGAGCGACAAGGCGACGGTGACGACGCGAGTCCGTCGATACGGCAATATTCTGACGATCACCTTTATCATTAACGATCCGGCTTATTTGACGGAGCCTTACATTCGCGAATCCAGTTGGGTCTATGATCCCAACCAGGTGATAGCTCCATTCCCTTGTGAAATCACTCCGGACGGAACCATCATTCCGGAGGGAAAAGTGCCAAGTTTTCTGCCTGGGAAGAATGACATTCTTAACGACTTTGCGACTGAATACGGGATACCTCCCGAGTCCGCGTCAGGCGGCGCGGAAACCTTGTACCCCGAGTACATCAAGAAGATGAAAACGATGAAGGTCGCGCCGCGCACCACGACGGAACACTATAAGCGCACTCAGTGAATGGGGCAGTTTGACTTTCCTGTAGCGGCGGGTGACCGCCGGCAATACAGCTACTTGCGGCAGCGTCGGCGGTCATAGACCGCCGCTACAGTCGATTGCCGGAGGAGAAGATGACCAGAATATTGAAAGCCGTGATTGCAAGCGTGCTCACGAGTTTCGTTGCAAGCGCTCAGTCTTCGAAAGACAACGCCGTCGTGCGGCTTGATCCCGCGCTGGATGCGCTGGTCTCGTCCGATGCCAGGGTCGAGCTCGTCAAGGGCGGCTTCGGCTTCACGGAAGGGCCGGTGTGGGTGCAGAACGGCGGGGAAGGGTACCTGCTGTTCACCGATATTCCGGGCAATGTGATCTGGAAGCTCACGCCGGACGGCAAAGCGTCGGTCTATCTCAGCAATGTCGGCTACAACGGGCCGGAGGTCTGGCGCTGGGGCGGCATACAGAACAACGGTCGCGAGCGCAGCGATCCCGGGTTCGAAGAGTTCGCCATGATCGGCGCGGACGGGCTGACTCTCGACCGCCAGGGGCGGTTGATCATCGCCACCTTTGCGGGCCGCTCGCTCATGAGAATCGAGAAGAACGGCCAGCGCACCGTGCTGGCCGACCGCCACGACGGCAAGCGCTTCGGCGGCCCCAATGACGTCGTGGTCAAGCGCGACGGCGCGATCTACTTCACCGATACGTTCGGCGCGTTCCGCCTGCGCGAGAAGGATCCCCGCAGGGAGCTCGATTTCAATCCGGTGTACATGTGGAAAGACGGCAAGCTGACGCTGGCGGTCAAGGACATGCCGGCGACCAACGGCCTCGCCTTCTCACCCGACGAGAAATATCTCTACGTCAACGGCAGCCGCGACAACTATGTCAACCGCTACGAAGTTCGCGCCGACGGCACCCTCGCCAACGGCAAGCTGTTCATCGACCTGAGCAAGGCAACCGGAACCGGGGTCACCGACGGCCTGCGAGTCGATACCAGGGGCAATCTCTACGAGACTGGTCCCGGCGGCGTGTGGATCGTCTCGCCGGAAGGAAAGCATCTCGGCACCATCCGCGCGCCGGAGACTTCCACCAATATTGGATTCGGCGACGCCGACAAGAAGACGCTCTACATCGCCGCGCGCACGGGAATTTACAGGATCAGGCTCAACACGCCGGGCATCTGAAAGATGCAATAAAAAGTTCCCGTTCCGAAGCGGCGCAGACGGGGGTGGTCGCTCACACACAACGTTTCGCCGAACTGACCACCCCGTCCGCGCCTTTCAAAGGAGGCTTCGCGGCATTTTATTGATGGCGCGTCCACCCCTCCTGTTCCAGGAGGGGAACACCCTACCGTCTCGATCTTTCCTTCTGCATCAAACGACCAAAGCGCCGCTAGCACAAATTGTTTCATTTTCATCAGGGGCTTGTGCATACTTGGGCGGCCCAAGCAACAAAAGTGAAACATCAGTATCCGTTCGGATTGCCGTCCGCGACCCGTTGAGCGGCGCGTCGCGAAGGCATCCCAATCGGTAAACATCATTTAATGCGGAAGGGGGGATCTGTGTACGGACGATCAAAGATGATACTTTCTCTGACGATCATGCTCCTGGTTTGTGGAACTCCATCGAGCTTCTCCCAATCAGCCTCGACGGGAGCCCTGACAGGAACCACAACAGACGCTACGCCCGCCGTTGTACCGGGCGTGAAATTAACGCTCACCAACGAAGCTACTGGAGAAGCGCGCTCGACGATCTCGGGCGAAAGCGGCAGCTATTCGTTTCTTCAACTGGTCCCGGGCTCCTATCGTCTGGACGCGGCCCTGGAAGGGTTCAAAACAACCAGTCGTTCCGGGCTTCGAATCGCGGTCACGGAAACTGTTCGTCTCGACATTCGGCTTGAAGTTGGCGCGTTGTCGGAAACGATTTCGGTAGAAGCGGCGCCACAAATGGTGCAACAGGAAACCAGCGCGCTGGGACGTGTCGTGGGTGAAACAGTCGTTATGAATCTTCCGCTGGTGAGCCGGAACTTCACTCAGATTCTCGGCCTCTCACCAGGGATTACGACCGACGTGACGAATGCGGCCGAGCTTGGCCGAGGCAGTGGAGGGCAGATCACAGCACGGACCAGCGTTAACGGAAGCCGGTCCTTTGATCACAATTTCCAGATCGACGGTGTGGACACCAACGATTTTCAACAGAGCGACAATGGTCTGACTCCGGGCGCGGCAATACCCAACCCCGACACGATCCAGGAGTTCAAGGTCCAGACCGCTCAGGCCGATGCTTCTTTCGGACGGAATGCGGGCGCCAACGTCAACATCATTACGAAGTCAGGATCGAATGACTTTCACGGCTCCGTCTTCGAGTTCTTTCGGAACGAAGCGTTGAATGCCAATGATTTCTTCTTTAATCGTGCCGGACAGAAAAAGCCGGTCGTCAGGCAGAACCAATATGGCGGAACGATCGGAGGACCGATCAAGAAAGAAAAGTTGCTGTTCTTCGGATCCTATCAAGGTACAAAGCAGTTCAACGGACTGGCTGCCGGAAAATTCAACGCGAAATGCAGCTCGACGATCTCTTCTCCTCCGTTGACCAATGACCGATCGGCAGCCGCCCTGGGTGCATTGTTCGCCGGGCGTGCGGGTCAAAATGGGGGAGTCGCGATCAGGGCGGACGGCTCCAACATCAATCCGGTGGCGTTGCGGCTGCTGAACCTCAAGGGGGCGGATGGCGGCTATTTGTTTCCGACACCGCAGACCATCGATCCCTCCCAGCCGTTTGCGCGCCAGGGATTTTCGGCCTTCAGCGAACCCTGCACATTCGACGAAAACCAGTACATGGTGAATCTGGATTTCCTCCAGTCCGACAAAAGCAAGTTTGCTCTTCGCGCCTTTTATGCAGACAGCGACCAGCATGTGGAGTTTGGAGTGCCGGCGGCAAATGTGAAGGGATCGCCTTTATCGCTGAGGGCCAGGTACACGGTGATGTCGCTGTCGCACACCTATATTCTCAGTCCGCGTGTATTCAATGAAGCGCGCGTCGGAGCCTTTGTAAGTCTGCAGGCCCTGAAGCACAAAGGAGCGTTCAATTACTCCGACGTCGGAATCAATGCGCCGTTCATGTACGATACCTACCCGAACATTACGATCACAGGTTCATACGTGGCATCCGCCGGTCAGACGATCAACTATCCGCAGGGAGTCTATGCGGTCCAGGATCATATTTCGTATGTGCTGGGGAACCACAATGTTCGTTTTGGCGGCGGCATCACTCGCCTCAAGACCAATCTGGATCACCAGAGAGCAACGGCAAGCATCACTTTTCTGAGTTTCCCGGATTTCCTGCTGGGACTGGATGCGGCCTCGAACGGCAGCCAGTTCAGCAACATCAACGCGTCCGGCTATACGCCCGGCGACCGTTTCAAGAAGATGCGTTTGTGGGATGGTTTCGGGTATCTGCAGGACGACATGAAACTCGGCCGTCTGGCGATGAACGTCGGCCTTCGATACGAGCGGCTTGGAGCCGTAACCGACATTCTCGGCATCGGTGTGAATTTCGATCCGGCTCGCGGCGATCCGAACCCGCCGCCTCAGGGAACCTTTGCGGGTTACATCATTCCGAAAAACTTTTGCTGCGCAGACCAATTCCCCGCAACCGGCGGCATTCCTGCCGGTGCTACTCAAGGCACCAACAGCCTGGGTATCGACGGTCGCGGACAGAACAACCTGGCGCCTCGCCTGGGTTTGTCATGGCAAATCCTGCCGAATTCCAGCAGGCTGTTGCTGCGCGGCGGTTATGGCGTGTATTACAGCCACATCAGCGGCAACGCCGGTCCTCTGACCATGGGCGGGGTCTTTCGCCAGAGTGGAGACACCACACGCAGCGGAATCGACGCAGCGTCGTTTACGTTTCAAAACCCATTCGTGCCTCTTCCTCCAAGGTACACGACGGATGTCGACCATCTCATCTGGGCAAAAACTCCAGTTACGCCCGCGTCTCTCGATGCCGAGACAGCGATGGCAATGGACTATCGTCCGCCCATCACGCAACAGTACAGCTTGAACATACAAACCCAAATGGCGTCGAACTTCCTGCTGGAAGTCGGTTATGTGGGCAGCCGGGGCACACACCTGCAGCGCGGCCGTCCAACCAACGAGGCGTTTCTTGCAAGTCCCTCGAACCCTGTTCGGGGCATCACCACGAACACAGTTGCCAACGTCCGGCAGCGCGTTCCCTTGCTGGGCTTTTCGGCGACTGGAATAAACTTCAAGGAAACATCCGGAGCGATCTGGTACAACGGTCTGCAGACGAGTCTCACGAAGCGGATGAGCAGAGGTCTTCAGTTTTTGACCTCCTATACTTTCTCCCGAACAATGGACCTGGATGCCGCACGGTCATACCTCGCTTATCAAGGTGGCTTCCAACCGGGAGACGAGAGGGCCAGCAAGAAGCAGGGGTATGGGAAGTCCGAAACCAGCCGCGACCATCGGTTTGTTTTCAGCTATGTCTACGATCTTCCCGGTATCGCCGGGAACCGCGCCATTGGAAAGCTGGCGAGTGGCTGGTCAGTGTCCGGTGTCGCGGCTTTCCAGAGCGGTACGCCGCTTACCATTCTGTACACCAACTCGAATAACGTCACCGGGCTTACCGGAGATCGGGCGCAGCTGGCTGCGGGTTGCACGCACGCCGATCTGGTTACTTCCGGCCGGATGCAGGACAGGCTCTCGCGCTACTTCAACGCGGCGTGTTTCACGACTCCTCGAGTGGTCGGTGATGACGGTCGGGCAACCGCCTTCGGAAACAGCGGCGCAAGCATCGTGACCGGGCCGGGACAGTCCAACGTCGACATGTCCATTCTGAAGAAGATTCCACTGGGTGAAAGCAGGCTCGTGGAATTCCGGGCCGAGTTCTTCAACCTGCTCAACACTCCTCAGTTCAGTAATCCGGAAACGAATTTCAGCTCGTCGACCTTCGGGCAGATTTCATCCACGTCTGTTAATCCGCGGTTTGTTCAGTTCGCGCTCAAGTTGAGCTTCTGACGTGCGAAGGCCGCCGGGAAGGCGGCCTTCGCACAGGTGACGCAACTCCTGAGCCCTAGGGTTTTGCGGGGGTTGGGCGAGGGGCCGCTGGCCTCGCGTAAATATCTTTTATCTCCGGCCGTGGCCCGTCTGTGGGAAGGCCTGCGGCGAGCATGAGGCGAGTAATCTCTTCGATTGTCGGGCGGGAAGGTTGAGGTCGTCCCGCCTTGTAGCCCTCGGCAATGAACAGCGGCGACCTTCCCTCTTTGTCGGGCTGTTTCCAGATGTTGATGTCGGCGCCGCGGTCCGCCAGCAATTTCACAATCGTCGGAAAGTTGCCGTACGCCGCGCCGTGCATCGCGGTCTCGCCTTTGTTGTCCACGGCGTTGATGTCCGCGCCAAGGTCAAGCAGGAACTGCACGGCTTCCAGCGCTTCGGACTCCGTGCCGGCCTCTTCCAGGGGGTCCGACGTGCCGAGACCGGCCGCGGCCATCAGGGGCGTGCTTTTGTCGGCATTCGGCAGGAAGGGATCCGCGCCCAGCTCGCGGAGCAGACGCATCAAGGGGAGGTCCGCCCGGTCAGCAGCCATCAGGAACAGCGTCGCCCCTTCCATTCCGATCATCGATGCCGAGCTCGGCGCGCGCGGCGCGCCCTTGTCGAGACGCGCATTCACGTTTGCTCCCCGCTCCACAAGCGCGCGAACGAATTGAAGGCTCGTCAGGCGTCCCGATCCAATCGGGGACGGATCGCCCCGGTCACTGGCATCCGGCCTTCTCACCCAGCTCACCGCATGCAGCGGAGTGAATCCTGTCCGCCGGTCGTTCGGATCGGCCCCGGCTTCGACCAGAGCGACCGCGAGCTCGAAGTGGCCATTCTCTACGGCCATCATCAATGGACTGGTGCCCTTCCTGACCGGGTCGTTGACTGCCAGCACGGGTCCTTTCTCCTCACGCTGTAACGTATCGTTCACATTCACGCCAGCCTCGAGGATCTCACGCGTCGCATCGATGTGGCCTTCGCGCACAGCGAAGAACAAGGGCGTGAACCCGGACTTGAGCTTTGCGCGGACATCGGCACCGCCATCGATGAGGGTTCGCACGACCGCCGCGTGCCCCTCGGCCGCGGCCCACATTAGGGCCGTCTGGTCGAGCCGTTCCCGGGCATTGGGGTTGGCGCCACGGGCAAGCAGGGCTTTCACTGCTTCGACACTTCCCGCGCGCGCCGCCGTCATCAGGACGGTCTCCCCGCCCTGAGCCGACGCGTTCGCGTCGGCTCCGGCACCGAGCAGGAGCTTCACGAGGTCCGCGTTTCCGTTTGTACAGGCGAGGGAAAGCGGAGGCACGCCGTAGCGATTCGCGGCGTTGACGTTGGCGCCCGATCTTACCAGCAGTCGTGCCGTATCCACGTCGTCGTTGTAGACAGCCCAGTGCAGGGCAGTCATCCCATCGGCTTGCGCCGCGTTGACGTCCGCGCGCGCATCGAGAAGAGTGCGGATGAGCGCCCTGTTGCGCTGTTCGGCCGCGTCCGCGAGCGTCGGTTTCTCGGCCGCTACGGATGCGGCGGCCATCCCGAACATCAACAGAGAGAGTCCAGCGATTCGTCTCCAATCCATGAGCCATCTCCCGCAGCCATAGGAGGGCTGCTTCGAAAGACTATCGACCTATATGGACGCCGGATCGAAGAGGTCTTCGATCTTACCGTTGCTGTCGCCGAATGAATCCACATGCACCCCCGCCCGGTCGAGCAACGTGAGGTGGAGATTGGCCAACGGCGTGCCATTCTTGTACCGGATGTGCTGGCCGCCCTTGATGCCGCACCCGGCGCCACCCGCGACCAGAATTGGCAGGTTCTCATGGTCGTGGATACTGGAGTTGCCCAACCCGCTTCCGTACATGTAGACGGTATTATCGAGTAGAGAACCGTCTCCGTCTGGAGTGGATTTCAGTTTCTCGAGAAAATACCCGAACAGCGACACGTGAAATGCATTGATCTTGGCAATTTTTGCGAGCTTTTCCGGATCGTTGCCGTGATGACTCGTCGGATGGTGCGGATCCGGGACGCCGATTTCCGGATACGTACGGTTACTGAGCTCGCGCGACAGCTGGAAGCTGACGACCCTGGTGATGTCGGCCTGAAACGCCAGGACCTGCAGGTCGAACAAGAGCTTCGCGTGGTCGGCAAACGCCGCCGGGACACCCACAGGCCGGTCCAGATCGGGCGTCGTATTTTCCTTCGCCCCTGCTTCGGCGCGCTCAATCTGGCGCTCGACCTGGCGAATGCTGTCGAGGTACTGATCGACGCGAGCGCGGTCCGCCGGCCCCACTCTCTGCTTGAGCCGCGCGATCTCGCCGTTGAACGAATCGAGCAGGCTGCCCCGGCTGCGCAGCGCCGCGCGCCGGGCGGAGGCGGGTCCGCCTTCGCCGAAGAGGCGCTCGAACACGATGCGTGGATGCGCCTCGGCGGGAAGAGGCGTCGTCGGTGAAGACCAGGAGAGACAATTCTGATAGACGCAGGCATAGCCGTTGTTGCACACGCCGGCGAGCACGTTCAGATCCATCGACAGCTCGAGCGACGGCAGTTGCGTGTCGCGGCCGAGCTGCTTCGCCGCAACCTGGTCCACGGTGGTGGCCAGATGGTAGTCCGAACTCTCCGTGTGTTTGGCGAAGGCCGCGCTCAGGAACCCTGCGTTCGCCGTGTCGTGCGTGCCCGGGTAGGATTGTTCCAGCCTGAGGTTGGTCAGAACCGTCAGCTGCTTTTTGACCGGCTCCAGCGAGGCAAGGATGGGCGACAGATCACCCAGCGCGCCCTCACCCTGCGGCGTCCAGCGAGCATGGTCGCATCCCATCGGAACGTACACGAAGCCGAGCCGGCGCACCGGTCTGGCCGGAGTCCTGGCCATGGCGGTTGCCGCGGGAATCATCGCGTCGAGCAGGGGCAGTGCCAGAGTGGCCTGCAGGCCCTTCAGAAACGTGCGCCTCGCTAGCGACTTCTTGCTGATAAATGTCATGACGACCTCCTCATTTGAAAGGGTACGCTTTTCACGATTCCCAATATAAGCGACGAGAAGCGATATCCATTCGGCCCGGACTCGCGAAGAATCTTCCGAATCGCGGGCGCATCGTAGTACTCGACCCCTCGTCCCAGTGCAAACGTCAACAGCTTCTCCGTCAGCGTTCCGGCGAACAGCTCAGGACGACGGAGCAACGCCTCTTCCAGGCCAGACACTCCCTTGAGGTCGCCGGCGCCGGGCAGACCTCCTGACACGTCAATGGCTCCGCTGTCTCCCTCCTGATCCCGCCAGCGGCCGACCGCGTCGAAGTTCTCCAACGCGAATCCTACCGGGTCTATCGTCCGGTGACAGCTCGCGCACACCGGGCTGCTGCGATGGAGGCTCAGCCTCTCCCGGATCGGGAGGTTGCCGGGCACCGAACCGTCGAGCGCCGGCACATTCGGGAGTGGAGGCGGCGGCGGGGCGCCGAAAATGTTGCCCAGGATCCATACTCCACGAAGCACAGGCGAAGTCCGCGTCGCGTAGGACGAGACCGCCAGTATGCTGCCCTGCCGCAGCAATCCGCCACGCTTGCTGTCAGGCGCGAGCGTCACGCGCCGGAAGCGGCTGCCATAGACGTCGGGAATCCCGTAATGCTTCGCCAGGCGCTCGTTGAGAAAGGTGTAGTCCGCCTTGAGCAGGTCGAGCACACTGCGATCTTCACGCCGAACGCTGTCCACGAAGAGCTCGGTCTCCAGGCGTAACGCCTGACGAAGGTTATCGTCAAAGTCAGGATACAGGCGCACGTTCGGATCGACGGACGCCAGGTTGCGCAGCCGGAGCCATTGCCCGGCGAAGTTGCTGGCGAGATTGTACGAGCGAGGATCGGCGAGCATCCGGCGGGCCTGCTTCTCGAGCACGTCCGGCCGGCGGAGTTCGCCCCTAATGGCGGCATCGAGCAGTTCGTCATCGGGGATGCTGCTCCAGAGAAAGAATGACAGGCGCGATGCCAGTTCGAGGTCGCTGATGCGGTAGGCGGTGCCGGCCGCCACGCCAGCCGGATCTGCCTCCACGCGGAACAGGAATCCGGGGTTGAAAAGCACCAGGCTCAGGGCCCGTGCGATTCCTGCATCGAAATCGCCGTCCGACCTTCCTTGAGGCTTCGCCCTATCGGGCTCGCGCTTCGCGCCTTCCCGGTAGAAGGCCATCGGCCGTTCTACATCCGCCTCGGAAATGGACCGATGGTAGGCTCGCCGCATGAGGGTGGAGAGAATCTTCTTCGCGCACGCGTCTTCCTCACGGGGTGCGGCTGGCCGGCAGACGAATATCCGGCGGCGGCTTGGCGTATCGTCGGCAACGCGCGCCGCATATGGTCCGGTAATGGCAAATTGGGAAATCCCCGGAGTAAGACGGGGATGACGCCTCTCGTTGAAGTGTGCCTGGAGTGGCTGGCGCGCCGTCTCGAGCAGAGACGAGGAATTCCTGACAAAGGTGACGCCCACGTCATGCGGACCGGCCTTCACGGGCACACGAATCTTGAAGTTCTTGTCGAGAAGTGAATCGTCTCCGTCGGCGGGCTTCTGGACCGTAATCGTCCCAATCGGCGTCCGGTCGAGCAGCACCTTCATTTCGTGCGGTTGCGCATCCCTTAAGCCGTCGATGTTCCCGGAATAACCGCGCGCGAGGTAAACCTGGATGTCGTACTCTCCGTCCTGCGCGAACGTGTAACGAACCGAAACCCCACCGCGCGTGCCGATCGGGAGTCCCTCTACATGCTCCTCCTGCGTGAGGTCGGGCGGGACGCGAATGATGTCGCTCTCCAGCGAGGGCAGGCTGCCGATCGCCAGCCGGCTGATCTTCTGCGCGGCCGAGATGTATCGGTCCAGCAGAGCCGGCGGCAGATCGCCTACCGTGACATTGTCGAAGCCATAACCGCTTTCATCGGGGGGTAAAAGCGAGGTGGCATCGATGTCGAGGAGAAGCAAGTCTCGGATAGCGTTTTGATACTCGGTACGATTGAGACGCCGCAACGTGTCCGTCCGGCCCGGATTCGGTTTCGCCGCGGCGGCCTGGTCGAGCGACGTTTCCAACCACGAAAGCACGGCCTTGCGTTCTTCGATCGAAGGCTGCGGCATGTTGGGAGGCGGCATGGTGCTCGTGTGAAGCTTACGAACCACCTTTTCCCAGACCTCGCCGGCTGCGGCAGGACGGGCAATGTCGGCTTCGTCTAACATCAAGCCGGCTGTCTTGAGCTTCTGGTTGTGGCAGGTCACGCAATAGCGATCAATCACCTGGCGCTGGCTCGACACGGGTGCCACCGCACCAGTTGAGGGTGATGATTGGGCGACCTTCACCTGGGGGGCCGTTTGCTGCGCAGACGCCCGTGTCTGCAAGCAAAGGCACACGCTCAACGCCAGCCCTACCAACCCGATAGTCACCACTCTCACATTCAGGAAGGAGTCTGTCGTCCTGTGTCTCATCCTACGCATCGTCTGGTCCTCCGGCTGTTTCAGCTAGCCACAATTCGTGGTGCAAGTCCGCCCCCGAGCCCACATTTTCCAGGAATAGAATGAGGTTAAGGGCGATAGCGAAAGCTGTCAAGAATATTGGTTAACGCAGGACATTGGCCAATGCACAAGACAAGGTAGATAGCAACACTTCTTCTCTCTCCTTCAGGTGAGCCACCGTTTCGGTGCCCGGCGAAATCCCGAACCCTTCAGCGTTTGGGATCGTATATCGCGTCGCCTTCAGTCTGACTCAAAACCAAACGCCTCACCGTGCCGTTGGCGTCCAGGAGGAACTCCGCGGCGGCGCCTGTCGACTCAAACTGCGTCTCCGATATAGGAATTAGAGGAAGAGCATTCAAGAATAGCTGGCCCTTGGCCAGGGTGACGTTTTGGGTCATACCCATGAAGCCTGCGACAGTCCGCGACCCTTCAAGAAACCCATACCTTCCGGCGTACTTTGCGAGAACGGCTGAGCTGAGTTCCACACTTGTGTTCGCAGTGCCCACCATGTGAGCCTTATCCCAGCTACTTTCGTTGCAGACATTCTCAAGCATCTCCGTATCCGCTCTGTAGTTCACCGCCAGCGAGAGGCTCAGGGGCTTCGTCAACGTCTCGGGATCGTCGAAAGTGATCTGAAACTGCATGTGTCCGAAATCGACACGCCGGAGTCTCTCGGTTACGCGCAGGTTTTCGGAATGAGGGTGGCCTGCCCTATCGAGCCAGGTCCGGTTATTGAACCCCGCGGATTCGACCACGAGCGTGTCGCCCTCCCAGTGGCCGACCGAGTACCCTAACCAGGTCGGGTTCGGATCTTCCGGCAGTTTCCGCCCATCCATGTGGATCTGCCGGTAACGCCCGGTGCCACTCTCGTAAAGCAGCGCCACGACGGTGGGGGACTGGATGATCCGGTACGTCGCATTAAGCATTTCTGAAGGACCGGCCGGCAGGCAGTTCGTAACGGGATCGTCGTGCCTGAAGTCCGCGACGCGCTTCATGAAGAGTGCTTCCGCCGCTGGCCGGAAGATGCTTTCATCCTTCAGATCTTGTATGACGTCAAAACGGAAGGGATTTACTTCGGGCTGCCACAGGCCTGAGAAATCCGGCTTGCCATCAGGCGTCCGGGGCGCCGGAGCCGTCAGGTTCGGCTTACCGTCGGCGGTCCGGGGAATCCCCGGCGTCCGGAAGGCGAGCCACTGAGCGCACAGCGAAACCGGGAGTAGCCATAACGCCGCGGCGATCACGATTCTCTGCATGAGGGCTTCCTCCTGCTTAGCTGACCGTTGTCACAGTTTCTGTAAACTCTTGCCGGCTATTATACAGCTCACGGCGGAGTTCTTCGAACTTCCCGTTGAAGACGATCCGTTCCAGGTGTAACGCAAATAATGGTGCGCTACCATTGGACCCATGCATTCCAACGAACCGAAATCGGCAGCAGCGGTCAAGCGATGGGTCGAGAAGCACACCCGATCAACAGACCGCTTCCAATATCTGGCAGATAAGTATGAACCCCATCGAAAGGAGCACGGATGTTTCGACGTGTATCCTTTTTCGAATGGACCTTTGCTCGCCGCTTTAGCAGCTGCCGCGAAACCCAAACGGCTGCTCGAAGTGGGATGCGGCCTGGGATATAGCGGTCTCTGGCTGGCGTATGGAGCGGGGCCGCGAGGCCATCTTGAAACGATCGAGGCCAGCAAAGAACACGCCAAAATAGCCCGCGACCATCATAAAGCTGAAGGCCTCGACAAACGCATTCAAGTGTTCGTCGGCGATGCCACGCGCGTTCTGCCGGCGCTGAAGGGCGGCTACGATCTTATTTTCTTCGACATCAGTCCGACTGAATCGCTGGCTGTCCTGGATCATTCCGAACGGCTGCTCCGGAAAGGCGGATTACTTATTTCAGCAAACTTGTTCCTGGGCCAGTTCGCTCCCGACATTCCGGGACTTGAGAAGACGGCCGAATATCGTCTGCGTATTCTCGATGCCGCCCGATGGCTCACTGGATATATGACTGATGGGACGTCCATCAGCGTCCGGATTAATTAAGGAAAAGGAGCGTGGACCGAGATTGCGAAACCTGCCCCAGCGACGCTCAGCCACAGCTCTCCGGAGAGCCGCGGAAGGCGAGAGCACTCGCACCGTTGTTATCGCGTTGCTTGCCAACATCGTCATCGCGATTGCGAAGTTAATTGCGGGACTCGCTTCAAAATCGACGGGCATGCTTGCGGAGTCAGCGCACTCCGCCGCCGATGCGGTGAACGAGGTGTTCCTCGCCGTCGGGCTGCACCGTGACCGCGCGCCCCCAGATGCGACGCACCCCGGCGGCCATGGTCGCGAGCGATTTCTCTGGGCCTTCATGGCCGCGATCTCCTCGTTTCTTATCGGCGGGTGCCTGTCTATCGCCCTGGCCATCGGAGAGTTCAAGGAACGCCACCCTATATCCGGCGGCCTTGCGGCATGGATCGTTCTCGCGATCTCGTTCGCCGCCGACGGAGTGTCCTGGCTGCAGAGCATGCGGCAGGCACGCGCCCAGGCGAAAGAATATGGAATCACCGTGTGGCGCTACATCTTCATTTCCAGTGACCCCACCGTGCGTGCGATCGTCTTCGAGGATAGCGCTGCGCTCATCGGTCTCTTCCTGGCCGCAGGCGGTCTTCTACTGAGCGAGATTCTTGGAACGAACGTACCGGATTCTCTCGCGTCGCTACTCATAGGGCTGCTGCTCGCAGTGACGGCGTTCGCGCTGGCCCGTCCACTCGCGGATTTCCTGGTCGGACGGTCGCTCCCTGCGTCGCTGCTCGAAAAGTTGTACGCGATCGTCAATGAAGACCCGGCGATCGAACAACTCTTGTCGCTTCGTGCGACATACTCGGGCCCCGAAGAGGTGATCGTCGTAGGCAAGGTTCGTCCCTCGGCGAACTTGAATATCGAGCAATTCACCCGGGCGATGGATAACCTCGACCGCAGGATTCGGTTTGCGCTGCCAATCGTTGCGGATGTGTTCATCGACGTTACAGCGAACCGTGCTGAAGACAATTCTCGTGAACCAAGCGGCGGCGATCATGATTGAGTCGGCAGGAAAGAGCATGCTGAACCGCGCAGGTTTCGTTACAAACGGTCCGGAACATGATACGCTTCGCCGCACTCAAGCAATAAATTGAGCACGCAGTCGCCCCGGAGAGGTTCACCGCTCCAATGTTGCTGCCTGGACCGCTGCTTCGGCTGGACACAGCTGATTTGCCCACATATCCGAAGATCCCCGTGTGGTAGGGATCGGGGAAACACTGATGATGTCAAAAATTTCGTCTGCGCTGGCAAGCCGTAAACGAATGGCCACGCCAGCGCCCATGCTTTACAGAGGGTCTGCCGCAAAGAGAGAACCCGACAAGCGCTACGAATTTGGGCCCTTTCAATTGATCTCCGTTGAAAGGCAGCTGTTGCGCGACGGTAGCCCGGTTCCAATTACAAACAAAGCTTTCGAGACGCTGCTTGCTTTGGTTGGGAGGAGTGGGCACCTGGTAGAGAAATCGGAACTAATGGCTGCCGTTTGGAAGGACTCGTACGTCGAGGAGGGAAACCTCGCCGTCACAATTTCCATGATTCGGAAGGCGTTAGGCGATAGCCGAAGAGACCAGAAGTATATTCAAACGATAACTAAACGAGGTTATCGGTTTGTCGCGGCCACACGGCTGGTACCGGTGCCGACGGTATTGGGCATCGTAGGCAGAAGTATTCAAGAATCCTTAAAACGGGCTCAGCTCTTTCGAGGCTGAATGGCAGTTTCGAAATATTCGGGGCAACACTTCAAAGGAGAAGAAAATGCGGAAGACGATTCTGGGTCTGGGCTTTCTGCTTTTGCTGTCACCGGCGGTCGGGCTTGCACAATCACAATGGACAGAGTCAGGCAAACTCGCGTTCGACGTCACCAAGGCCGATATCGACACGATTCTGAAAAAAATGCCTCCGCAAGGAGCCACTGACCAACTGCTTCGCATAGTCGACATGGGTAAGTACAATCTTGCCGTTGGCGTCGTTTATCGCGGCCCAACCACGGATAAACCCGGCGACCCGACGACAGGGACGTATCACGACCAGGTGGCCGAAATCTACATTGTCCTGTCCGGATCGGGAATCCTGACGACCGGCGGCAGTAAGGACAAGAAACCGAGGCCGGAGTACCTCCTTCCGACTGGCCCGGGCGGAAGCGGCACAGTCGGTCCTGGCGCTTACAGCCGCAAGGTGCAGACAGGCGACATCGTCCTCATTCCTCCCGGGGTGCTTCACGCCTGGAGTAAAATTACCGATCATGTCACATATCTGAGCATGCGGCCGGACCCAGAGCGTGCGCTGCCAGGTGGATACGTCAACCCTCTGCTGATGAGTAATCCTCCAGCACCGGCGCCGTAGGTTTCGGGAGTAGTGCTTTCCGGCCATTGCGGCATCGCGGATGCGAGCCGGCACGCAATTTCCTGTTGCACATAAAGTCGCAGGTACTGGCACATTCCCCTCCTCACGAGGAGGGGAATATGCCAGCACCTGCGACTTAGCGATAACCACGTCGCGGAAATGGGGCAGGATACTTAAGAATAATTTAATAAGTATTAAAGGACGGCGGAAATATTTCTTTGTTATATGCACGACTCACGACTAATGGTGGGTTCACACCTGTGCCCGGGAAAGTGTGCACATACAACCTTTGACCGCGAGGGGCATCCGCGGAATTTCCTTACCATCTCAGGAGACAATTTCCATGACGATTTCAGTCCGTAATATTCATCGGTGTTTGCTGTGGCTTGTTGTGATTATCTTGGGTGGGATCGCGATATCCGCTCCACCTCTCCTGGCTCAGTCCCTTTACGGCTCGATCGTTGGGACCGTGCGTGACAGCACTGGCGCCATCCTCCCAGGGATCGGCGTCACGGCGGTGAACCTCGGGACGAACGGCCAGCAGAAGGCTGACACCGACGAATACGGCTCTTATCGATTCCTGAACCTCATTCCGGGACGTTATCGTCTCGAGTTTGAGAAGGCAGGTTTCCAGCACCTTGTACGGGCCGACGTTGGCGTTACCGTGCAAGCTGAAGTCCGTATCGACGCCATTCTGGAAGTGGGGCAAACCAGTCAGACGATCGAAATTACGGCGGAAACGCCCTTGCTCAATACCGAAAGCGCGACGGTAAGCCAGGTAATCGAGAATCAAACTGTTCGGGAAATGCCTCTGAACGGTCGGAACATCATGAACCTGGTGGCGCTTTCACCAGGGGTTGTACCTCAGGCAAGCGCCGCCGGCCTTACCATCGGTAACGGCAATGCAGGCACAGCGACAGTCACTACCGCGTGGGGCAATTACCAGATTGGCGGTGGCATGGCGAACCAGAATTCTTCCCTGTTGGATGGTTCGGCTATAAATCAAGCTTTCGGCAACGCTGTCGCCCTCGTTCCCGCGCAAGACACGATTCAGGAATTCCGAGTGTCGAGCCAAAACGTAGGCGTCGACTCCGGACGCTCTTCAGGCGGCATTATCAACTTCACAACCAAGTCGGGAACCAACACATTTCACGGATCCGCTTACGAGTACCTTCGCAACCACATTTTGAACGCCAACGCATTCTTCAACAACAGATCGGGGATCGACCGGCCGAAATATATTCAAAGCCAGTATGGCGCCACACTTGGCGGCCCGATCTTGAAAAACAAGCTCTTCATGTTTCTGGCGGCAGAAAATATCGATTTCCGGCTGGGAGGGCCGAGTCTCTTCACAGTGCCGACTGCCGCGATGCGGAATGGAGACTTCTCAGGACCTGGAATTCCGAATATTTACGACCCTCTCACCATTTGCGGACAATACGGCAATCCCGCATGCCCGGTTGTAAACGGCGTAGCGGTCCAGACTCGGCAACAATTTCCAGGCAACAGAATCCCTGCCAACCGGATCGATCCGGTGTCCAATCTCCTGAGCGACTCCTATTCTCTTCCCAACACCAACGGCACCTTGATCACCAACAACTATGCCGTCAATCAGTATATTAAGGGCTACGAAAGCCAACAAAATGCGCGATTCGATTACACGCTCAGCCCGAAACAGAGCCTGTTTGGGCGTTACACATTCTGGCGCGGGGGTGTTAGTCCAGGAGATCCGTTTTGGCCGGTGACGTCCCTCGGTACCAAGGTCGATTACCAGACGCACTACGGCGTGATCGGTGATACGTATGTATTCTCGCCAAATACGGTTGGCGACCTGCGCGCCTCGTTCCTGCAATTCAAACAACGAAACAAAGCCCAGAGCATTGGCGAACCTCTCGCGCGGTACGGACCGGCGTGGGCCGCCATGGCGTCCCAGACGGTTCTCCAGGCTCGTCCGGGAATAAACATCAATAGTCAGACCCCGACTCTTGTCAGTTCAGAAAATTTTACGATCAACCATAACCAGACCTGGGGCTTCAACGGGAACCTCACTCACGTTGTCGGCCGCCACAGCCTGAAGTCCGGTGGCGAGTTCAGGCGAATCCGATGGTACCAATTTGCTTCGACCAGTGCGGTCGGCCAGTACCAATTCGATAACGGGTTTACCGCACAAAATCCGCTGGCTACCTCCGGTTCGGGATACGGCTTTGCAAGTTTCCTTCTCGGATTCCCCGCGAGCGCATTCGCCACGGAAATCATTCCGTCGCGCCAATACATGAACTACGCCGCGCTCTACGTTCAGGATTCCTTCAAAGCGACCAACAAGCTGTTACTAATCGCCGGCTTGCGGTGGGAGAATCCCGGGCAATGGTCGGACGTGAGCGGAAACGCTGCGGTATTTCTTCCGAACGCTACGGACCCGTTTGGCACGCAGGTGAATCTGCCACTCAAGGGCCAGGTCGCGCTTGTAAATTCGGAACTCTATCCACATAACACGATTCATCCGCAGAACCGGGATCTCTTTGCTCCCCGGTTCGGTTTCACCTACCTGCTTTCAGACAAGACCGTGGCTCGCGGTGGGTACGGCGTCATGTACATACCCAGCAATGTCAGCACGACGGACGTGCCGTATACCACGCCAGCGCCTGGCGGCGTCACCCAGATGACGACTTCGCTCAACGGGGGAATCACGCCGGCAGCCACGTACACGTCCTTCACGGGCAGCGGCACCGCAGGTACGTTCAGTAATCCATTCCCCGCCGGGCTGGTTCAACCGCCGGGTCGAAATGCGGAAGCTCTGCGCGCCAGCGTCGAAGGAACCTCTCTGACCGCCCCGATTCCGGACCACCCGTTTCCTTACATGCAGCAGTGGAATCTCAGTTTTGAGAATCAATCGGTGTGGGGAATGCTGCTGGGGATCGGTTACGTCGGTGCGAAGGGCACCCACCTTCCAATGAACGGAAGCCCGCAGCTGAATCAACTTCCGGACCAATACAACTCCCTGGGGGCCGCGCTTCTTACACAGGTACCTAATCCTTTCTTCGGAAAGCTGCCCGCCAGTATCGGCGCTCTTGCAATAAGCCCGACCGTGAATGCAGGGCAGCTATTGAGGCCTTACCCGCAGTTCCAGAGTGTGGTCAACCCGGCATACTATGTCGGGAGTTCCACGTATCATGCTCTGCAAGCCAAGCTCGAGAAGCGCTTCGGCGGAGCCGGCATCTTCGGCGCCAA
>Ga0137403_10002825_pt1 | contig 21045 bp, 20 predicted proteins | sample CZOMad2_1_16fung_FD_122057 | JGI IMG/M metagenome (GOLD analysis project Ga0137403, IMG submission 122057) | Vadose zone soil fungal communities from Angelo Coast Range Reserve, California, USA - CZOMad2_1_16fungal (Hybrid Assembly) | ecosystem: Environmental > Terrestrial > Soil > Vadose zone...
CACACTTAGACTGGTACCGGGGGACTCGGCGAGCCTTCCTGCGGCGGATTCAGAACCTTTCGGATGCGGTGCTTGTCAACGCGATGCCAGTCCGTGACGCTATGATCGCCGAAGACGGATTCTCCCCTGAAAAGCTTCGGGTGATTCACAACGGGGTAGACGCCGAAAGACTTCAACGGGGAAAACGGGACCGGCAACGTTTGTTCCCTGATGCTGGAGACGGGAAGCTGGTGGTGCTGGTGGGAAACATGCACACGGATGTGAAGGGACATCCGTGGTTAATTGCGGCCGCACCTTCGATTGTGAGCGAGTTCCCACAGACCCGGTTCGTTCTTGCAGGAGACGGAGAGTCTCGCCGAGTGTTTGAGCAGCAGGTGAACGGGCTGGGCCTTCAGCAGAATTTCATGTTCCTGGGGTGCCGGGATGACATTCCAGACATCCTCGCCAGTTGTGATATCGCGGTTCTACCGTCGAAAGCGGAAGGGTTGCCGAATGCCGTGCTGGAATACATGGCTGCGGGGCTGCCGACCATCACGAGCCGGGTTGGTGGAAATTCAGAGTTGATCCAGGACAACGTAACTGGGTTGCTTGTGCCGCCACAGAATTCCGAGGCACTCGCGAACGCACTGTTGCGCTTCTTACGAGACCCGGAGCTGGCGCGACAGCGGAAGATCTCCCGAGCGGTGTTCTTCAGCGAAACGCGCGAGGGGGGTAAAGGGTGCCTGCCGGGAAGTTGGGGTTTTCGGATGTGGAATGGTATCGGTGAGCAGATGATCACAATTTACTTTCCGAACCCCTACTATGATAAGACGGGGATGCTGAAGGAACCACAGTTGGATCGACTCCAACTGTGGGAGCGCATGCGCGATCAGTATGCAGGTGCCACGAAACCGAGCAATGCTTGAGTGAGGACACAGATGGACGCAGCCATGGCGACTCCGTCAGGTAAAGTCGAGGCGGAGGGGGAGCGCCGCACCAAACGCAAATCCCTCATGCAGGTCCTGGTCTGTATCGGCTGCTGCTGCGGCCGGGTGGACCGTGGTAAACCAGAGGTCCCTGTCGATTGGCTGAAGGCGGAATGGAAGGCCGCCCGCTTAAATCCATATATCCAGCTCACGATTTCGGGCTGCCTGGGGCCGTGTGATTTACCCAATGTGATCGCGGTATTAACGGAGACCGGTCAGCAGTGGTTCGGTCCGTTGAATCAACGTGAGCACTTCGAGGCGCTGGTGCAGTGGGGCCGTGCATGTGGCGCGGCTCGATGCGTCGAACCGCCGCCGCCGGTGATGCAACGACTTTCCTTCGAACGTTTCTAACGAGGACATGCGCATGCCGGGCAAGCCGATCATGGTCCAGGGTACTGGCTCACACGTGGGGAAGAGCATCACCGTCACTGCCCTGTGCCGCATCTTCGCCAGACGGGGTTACCGCGCGGCTCCGTTCAAAGCCCAGAACATGGCCTTGAACTCATACGTGACAGCCGATGGCGGGGAAATCGGACGCTCGACGGCTGAACAAGCCTTCGCCGCTGGCGTCCCGCCCACGGTCGACATGAACCCCATTCTCCTCAAACCCAGCAGTGAAGTGGGCTCGCAGGTCATCCTGCGGGGTAAGCCGATCGGTCATTATCCGGCACGTGAGTATTGGCAGCTCAAACCAACGCTATTCGAGGTCGTCCAGACCTCTCTTCACCACCTGCTGGAGACGTATGACGTGGTGGTCATCGAAGGCGCCGGTAGCCCGGCGGAAATCAACCTCAAGGCCCACGACCTGGTCAACATGCGCGTGGCGCGCTGGGCACAGGCGCCCGTGCTGCTGGTGGGTGACATCAGCCTTGGGGGGGTGTTTGCCTGGCTCTATGGCACCTTGGCTTTGCTGCCAGCCGAGGAACGAACCCTGGTACGTGCTACAGTCATCAACAAGTTCCGCGGCGACCCGAAGCTGCTGGGAGACGGGATGGACCAGCTTGCGGCATTGACCGGGATCCCTGTTCTGGGGGTTGTACCCGATTTTGGCGACCTTGGGATCGGTGAGGAGGACACGGTCCCGACAAACCGCTTTGGACATTGGTCGCAGAACGGAGAGACGCTGCGCATCGGGGTCGTCCACTATCCTTACCGCTCGAATTTCACCGATTTCGACCCATTCTTTCACGAACCGGGGGTCGAACTTCGCTATGTGACGGACCCCGCCCTGCTGGATGTGTGTCACGTCATCTGCCTGCCCGGCACCAAGCAGACCATGGCCGATCTCGACTGGATACAGCAGTATGGATTCGATAAGGCCATCCGCCAGCGTGTACAGGCAGGGGCGTTTCTGGTGGGGTTGTGCGGTGGTTACCAGATGCTCGGCGAGCGTCTGGAGGATCCTGATGGGGTCGAATCCGCCCTTCCAGAGGCTTCCGGACTCGGATTCTTACCGATCGCCACGCGGTTCAATCAGGTTAAGGCACTCTATCAGATCGAAGCGGTCCATGAGGGCTTTGGCCTGCCCGTGCGTGGCTACGAAATTCACATGGGAGAGTCCAGACCATTGCGGCCTACGACGCCGTTTGTGCGCATACACACACGCAATGGTCAGGGGGTGGAGCTGCTCGATGGTGCCATCGAAACCAACGGTCGCGTGTGGGGCTGCTATGTGCACGGGCTCTTCGATAACGCCGACTTCCGGCGGCGCTTTCTGTACGAGGTTCGTGTTGCGTTTGGGCTACCAACGCCGACGACGGTCGCGTCGGCTACCGAAAATCCCTACGACCGTCTGGCTGATGGTTTTGAAAAGTACCTTGATATGGAGCTATTGTGGAAAATCCTGGATGGAAAAGCTTGAGAGCCATCCGAAACCTCTACGGTAGACATTTGCCGAACTTCCTGTCGGCATAGTTCCCTCTCCCTCTGGGAGAAGGGCAGGGTGAGGGGAAGAGATCAGCCGATACAATGCTCCTATCCCCGGCAGAGGACAGGGAGTCAAGAGTTCATGATTGCTCGGATAGATGCCGGATACGATGTCACTCGCACTGATCGCTGGTTTCGTTCTTGATCTCCTCCTCGGAGATCCCCGCTGGCTACCGCATCCCGTTCGGTTGATTGGTCGTTTGGCGAACTGGGCCGAGCCACGGTGCCGACGAATTATAGCCAATGAATATGTGGCCGGTGCCCTGTTCACCATGGCCGTGGTGGCTGTCGCGGCTGGCGGTGTCTGGATAGTCATCTGGGGGCTGCAGCAGCTGCATCCGGTGCTAGCCGCGCTGGGCATGTTTTACTTCGTGTATGCGGGGCTGGCAGTGGGCGATCTGGCCGGGGAAGCGACAGCGGTATGGCAGCTATTGCGAGGCGGGGACATCGGCCCCGCACGCCGCCGATTATCTCGTATTGTCGGGCGCGACACCGAACACTTGGGGGAGCCCGAAATCGTGCGCGCGACCGTCGAAACCGTGGCGGAAAGCACCGTTGATGGCATCCTCGCCCCGATGTTCTTTGCGGCCGTGGCCGGAGCCCCGGGGTTGTGGGCATATAAGGCGATCAACACCCTCGACTCCATGGTAGGGCATCATGAGGCCCCGTACACCCGGTTTGGTTGGGCGGCGGCGCGCCTGGACGATGTCGCGAACTTTATTCCAGCGCGTTTGGGGCTGATACTCTTCGGCTTGGGAACGTGGCTCATCGGCGGAGAGCCCAGCCGTTGTTGGCGTGTCGGCTGGCGCGACGGTGGCAAACATCCGAGTCCGAATTCCGGTATCGCAGAGGCAGCGATGGCAGGGGCGCTTGGGGTCCGGCTCGGTGGCATGAATAGGTACGATGGTGTGAAAAACGTGCGGCCGTATCTGGGCGACCCTCTTCAACCGCTCGATAGTTCTTGTATTACCGAAGCCGTTCGCGTGATGTATGCCACGAGCGCTGCCGGGTTGGCGGTATGCCTCGTGTGGCGTTGGATCGTGAGTTGACATGGCGACAGATACGGTGGTGCAGAGAACATTCCCCCGACTCGTCATCGCTGGGACGCATAGTGGTGTAGGCAAGACTTCCATCGTGCTGGGCATCCTGGGAGCACTACGCAATCGCGGTGTGCCCGTGCAGGGATTCAAGGTGGGACCAGACTTCATCGATCCCATGTACCACCGCGAAGTCACCGGCGCTCCCTCCTATAATCTGGATGCATGGCTAATGGGCCAGGATGGTGTGCGACGCGCTTTCACACGTGTAGCCCCAGCGGATGGCGTGGCCATCATCGAAGGGGTCATGGGGATGTTCGATGGCCGCGCGACCGGCCCTGACGGCAGCACGGCCGAGGTCGCAGCCATCGTGCGTAGTCCTGTCCTCCTGGTGATCGATGTAGGCGGGATGTCACGCTCGGCGGCGGCGCTCGTCCAGGGCTATGCACGCTTCGATCCTGATGTGCGCGTGGCTGGGGTGGTGCTGAATCGTGTCGGAGGACCGCGACATTACCAGCTCGTGAAGACGGCCATTGAGGAGCAGGCGGGTGTGGTCGTATGGGGTTATCTGCCTTGGAACGATGCCCTGGTCTTGCCGGAACGCCATTTGGGATTAGTGCCTGTGGGTGAGGATGCGGCGTTCCAGCGCGTCTGTGCAGAATTGGGCGCGGCTGCGGAGCGCACCATCGATGTCTCAGCGATTATCGCCGCGGCGCATTCGGTCCCGGCCCTCGAATTGTCTACTGTTGAGGCTCCAGGGGCCTCAGCAATCAAGGCGCGGATTGGTGTCGCCAGGGATGCGGCCTTCAATTTTTATTATGCCGCCAACCTGCAATGGCTTCGCCAATGGGACGCCGAGGTGGTCGAGTTCAGTCCTCTGAAAGACCATGAACTCCCGACTGATGTCGATGGGCTGTATTTGGGTGGGGGGTTTCCCGAGGTATTCGCCAAGGGCCTTTCTGGAAATGTCTCATTTATATCGTCGCTCCGCCGCGCACATCAGGCCGGGATGCCCATCTATGCTGAGTGTGGTGGTTTGATGTATCTGGTGGAAGCGATCCAGGACGCCACTGGGGCACGATATGCGATGGTGGGGCTCTTGCCGGGTATCTGTCGCTTGACCGATCGTCTGCAGAACTTTGGTTACAAAGAAGTCCTCAGCCTGCGCCACAGCTTGCTGGGCGAGGCAGGCATGCGGACGCGGGGGCACGAGTTTCATTATTCGATCTGGGAGGGAAGGCCGGCGGACAGCAGCTTGTACCAGACCCGCTCCAGTCATGGTGATGAAAGTGCCGAGGGGTATAGTGTCAAGAACCTAACGGCGTCATACGTGCATCTGCATTTCGATGCCTGCCCGCAGGTGCCTCGGTCTCTGGTCGAAAAAGCCGCTGCCTTTCGCGGTCAGCGACATACGAGGAGCGGAGATGAGGCCGCCGGATAATGCCCGCCCTAGGCTCATCATCCGGGTGCCTGTCGGTTTCGTCGATGCGGCGGAGTTCAAGCAAGGGCTGGGCGAAACTGCTGTAGCGCCGTGTATCAAGGCACCCAGGTTAAAGGGAAGCGCACAGTAGCGCCGGCGATGGTCAATCCCATGTGAGTATAGGTGACGTCGGATCACGTCATCTCGGAGCTACATCATGGATAAACAGGGTCTACGCAGCGGCTATACGACGGGATCTTGCGCTACGGCAGGGGCGAAAGCGGCAGCACTGGCGATCGTGCAACGACAGCTGGTCGATGAAGTGGAGATCACGCTGCCGCGTGGGGAACGAGTCCGGTTCACGCTGTCCTCCTGTCGACGCCACTCAGAGACGTCTGTTGAGTGCTCCGTAATCAAGGATGCCGGCGACGACCCGGATGTGACTCATGGGGCTGAGATTTTCACCCGCGTTGACCTTGAACTACCGCCAGGGCTGCGCTATCGCGCCGGACAGGGCATCGGCACCGTGACCAAACCGGGATTGGAGTTGGCGGTGGGTGAGCCGGCAATTAATCCCATGCCGCGCCGAATGATTCGCCAGGCGTTGGGAGAAGTTCTGGGAGACGCCTGGGACAATGTCGGTGCCACCGTGACGATTTCCATCCTCAACGGTGAGGAGTTGGCGAAACAAACGCTCAATGGCCGTCTGGGAATCTTGGGAGGTCTGTCGATTCTCGGGACTACGGGGATTGTTGAGCCCTATTCAAACTCTGCCTTCAAGGTCAGTATCTTAAAGGCCATTCGTGTGGCTCGGGCTAATGGCTGTGATCATCTGGTGCTCACTCCTGGTGGTCGTAGTGAAACCTTTGCCCAACAGGTTTTTTCGCTGCCCGAGGAGTCATTCATCGAAGTGGGCGGTTTTCTCAAACAGGCGATGGCCTATTGTCGGCGCAATCACCCTCAGGTGGTCACCTTCGGCGGTTTTGCGGCCAAGTTTTCGAAAGTTGCTGCTGGACAGTTAGAGACCCATAGCGATGAGGGGCCCGTTGATTTTGCGTTTCTGGCCGACGTGGGGGCGATGGCGGGGTTGCCGCCGGCGCTTCTGGACAAGATTCGGGGCGCCATGCTGGCCCGCGAAGTGTTCGGTTGGATTACACAAGAACCCGCGGGTGTCCAGTTCTTCCAGCTGCTTTGCCAGGCGGCGCAGCAATCGTTGGCCAAGGCTGCACAAGGAACGTTTGCCAGCGAGACGATTCTCTTCGACTTCGATGGCACCATCCTGGGGCGCGCCAGCGAGAACTCCTAAGGGCATGTCCCAGCCATTTCCCGTCGCTAAACGGAAGCGATGAAGCGCCCCAGCACGCCACTGCGATTACCCTACCCCATTGGTTGTCAGCGCTAGACTTATGAATCACGGGAACACATCGTGCGCCAAGGCACACTGGCGCTTAGCTGGACTCCCAGGGGGGATGCTGGCGTAACCACCCTGGCATCGCAAATATTGCTGCTTCTGCGCCGACTTAGGGGAGGTATCCATGAGACATGAGGATATTGGAGAGACTTCTCCAATTATTGGCATTTATCGTGAATTGCAGGGGGTACACCCGAATTGGCACGTCGAAATTGGCGAGCCGCGTGGGAAGGGATGGATTCGAGGAACCGATTTAAGAACGGCCGTACGTGGCCCTTTCACTGCACTCCTGGCCCATGCCGGCGAACGACTTCAGACGGCAGATCGTCGAACCATCGCGGCTTCCTTCGTCATGTGTTATAGCTGGTCATGCGGAATTGCCATTGCCCCTTACTTGTTCCGTCGATGTGTTCCGAAAATTTCTCTCGACAACGTCTCCTTTAAGTTTCATGAAAATACGTTTTTTCAGAAGGCGGCCTTGCATCGACCTGAAGGTGTGATGCTGCAACAGGATGGATTAACACCGCACCCATTTATCCAGTGGTTAAGCACTCCAAGGGAGCTCATGGGCAAACTAAGAGATGGATTGATACAGCAAGCTGAACCCATCGTGGAAGCTTTATATAATTGGTCACATTTTTCGATTCGAGGCCTTTGGGGCCTGGTGACTTCCTCTTGGGGTGCACAATTTTTCAATATTTTTGGCGAGATCGACGGGCAAGAAGGCGGGTTGCAGCATGTACGACAATTTTTTCAAGGAAACGATATCGTTGCTCAGATGCAACCTGATTTTTATCCAGTGACGATTCGGAATGTGACGCACATTTATCATCGTCGGGCGTCCTGCTGCCGATTTTATAAGATTCCACAGGGACAATTATGCGCAAGTTGCCCAATCGTTTCCCAAGAAGAACGCCTGCAACGAAATCAAGCGTATATGAAATATCTTTTAGAGCGCCGTTAAGCCCAGTATCGATTTCGGCCTTTGCTCACATCCGACACCATCGAAGGAGAGGTCAGGATGCTGCCAGAATCTGAATGATTGTCAATGCCCATCAGCCGGTGTCATCAGGGGATATGCAAGACACGACGGGCGAGCCACGGGAGCCGCGCCTTGGACGCAGCTAGTGGGAGGATCTCGCTTGAGGAGAAATCATGCAGATCATCGATCATGTGGTCAAAGCGGCGTCGCCGGGTGATCGCCCAATCGTAGACCGCGTCTTCCTCACCTGGGACGCGCGACAGAAGAGCCGTCAGAAGCTCCAGACCGCTGCAGGCAAAGAGGTCGCCCTCGCCCTGCCGACGGGCACCCGGCTGAGCGCGGGCGATCTACTACCCATCGAGGAAGGATGGATCGAAGTCCATCTGGCTCCCGAAGATGTGCTGCTGATCAGGCCGCGCACCCTCCAGGAGACGGCGTTCGTCGCCTACCAGGTTGGTAATCGACACCTGGCTTTGGAGATCACCGACGACGGCCTTAAAACACTCTACGAGCCTCCGTTGGCGTCCTATTTGCGCCAACAGGGGATTCCCGTCGAACGGGCACAACTCTTCTTCACTCCTATCAGCGCCATGTCAGGGCACGATCATGCCTCATCTCAGTAGCGCTGGTGTCATCGTTCCGACGGCCCTTCTTGAGCGCTCACCGGTTCTATTCCTTGCGGATGAACTTCTGAAAACTGCGCATTTCCCGCGGCGGATTCTCATGCGAGCCACGCACGGTGTATGACACCTCGCCGACGTAGATGTCTCCTCGCGAGTCCGTGCAGACGCCGTGTGGGCCGATCAATTGCCCTGGCCCCTCACCCTCATACGGATCGCCGAATTGACAGAGCATCTGGCCATCAAGGTTCATGATGTCGACGCGATGGCCCAGGCTTGGCGCATCTTTATAGCCGATAGGAGCGGAGAGTTCGCCGATGTAGAGGAGTTGATTACTGCCGCGGCTCATGTGGAGGCCGCAGGGGCGATAGATATTATTCCACATAGTGAGGAATTTGCCTTTGGAGTCGAAGACCTGGACGCGGTGGTTCTCACGGTCGGCGACATACACCCGGTCTTGCGCGTCGGCTGCAATGTTATGTGGGATAAAGAACTGCCCTGGCCCAATGCCTGGCTCGCCCCAGGAGAAGAGCAGACGGCCATCCGGCGAGTATTTATGCACCCGCGCATTGTTATAGCCGTCGGAGACGTAGATGTCGTTGGTGAATGGCGACAGTGCGACATGGGTTGGGCGGTTGAACGGTAGGCCGCTGAAGCGTTTGGATGGTTGATTGGGGTTGCCGATCGTCAGCAGGAGTTTGCCCTCCGGGGTAAATTTGCGAATGGTATGATCGCCATCATCGGTACAGTAGACGGAATCGTCGGGACCAAGGTGAATGGCGTGAGTGCGGCGGCTGAACAATCCCTCGCCCCATGACCGCAGAAAGTTCCCCTCACGATCGAAGACGATGACCGGATGCTCACCTCGTGTGATGAGATAGACGTTATCTTTCGAGTCGACGTCAACCCCTGCCACCTCGACATAGCGCCAGCCATCTGGCAGCTTTCCCCAGCCTTCGGCTGGTTCATACGTGTACTTGCCACTTCCCAAGAGTGTACCTGCCATGATATCCCCTCCTCCGTCCGATGCAGTCGATGAATCGCACCTCAGCAGTATCGCCTATCCGGCACGCTTGGCCACACATGGCGACAGCAGATGGGCCGCAATGATAAGCCTGTCGTTCACTCAGGTCAAGCCCTACTCCATTCTCTCTGAGATACCAACATAAGCCGGGGCCTTGATCTGCGGTCCACTTTCCTCGAGAGCTGAGGGGCATTGAGCAGCAGTGGAGGGAGGTGGATCATGCCGCAAACACGGGATAAGATCACGGAGCACCTGACAGAGCGCAGGTGTTGGGAAGTGGCCCGGCGTGACGAGACGCGCATCGCGCGGCGTCTGTACCGGAAGCCGGTCGTGGACGAGGTCTACCGGCTGGAGGAAGGGGCATTGTTGGATGACTTCTTGCATTGCCTGCGGACGCTGGGCGTGATGGACCTGCTGGCGGATGTTCACGGCACAGCGATTTAACGGGAGTTGGTCCCGTTCGTCCAGTACATCCTGCTTTAGGGGCTGAAGACCTTGTTTGGCATTATCAATGCCCTGCCCAGTTTGCTGTTCAGTGATGAAGCTCTCATGCCGTGGGTGGACTTCAATGCGCAGCCGGTGCGCCAGGGGGTGTGCCAGCGTGGAGCTGGCCAGCGACAATGCGAGCGGCTCCCAGGACCCCTCTGCCCGGACACCCTGGCCAAGAAGATCGTGAAGCTGAACGTGCGGGACCTGGAAGGGGTGTTCAATGGTGCGATTCGGGCCTTGGACAAGGCCGGGATCTTTGGCCAGCGGGTCACAGGGATTGCCGATGGCACCGACCTGGAGACCACCGACCGCTATCGGGGCTATGGCCAAGTGACGCGCACGCGGCGCCTCGAGGATACACGGGGCCGGATGCAAGACATCGAGGTCACGGTGTATGGCTGGAACGTGCTTCTCTTGATCGATGCGGCCACCAAGATCCCGCTGGCCGTCAAGGTGGGGAAGATTCGGGAGCATGAGAGCCATTGGACTCGGGCGTTGGTCATGCAGGCCCAGGCCAATCTGGCTCGCGACGCCCGGCTGCACAAAGTCGTCGTTGATCAAGGCTTTGGGATGGCACAGACCTCTGGTGGCTGGACCAGCAGGGTCTCACCTGTGTCGTGCCGGCAAAAACGAACATGGCCGTGACCGAGGACGCTCGGGCGCAGGCCACGGCGGGAGAGGAAATGACGGTGGGCCGGCGGGTGCATACGGTCCGCCACGGGCAGGGCAGCCCTGCAGGGACGGAACGGTTGGAGACGGCAGTGGTGGGGATCACGGGGCTGACGACCGATGACCAGCATGGGACGCCGGAGCACGGGGGTCAGCACAACCGCCGGGATTTCGAGCCTTACGCGCTCAATGCCGTGATGGTACGCAAGTGAAATGGGAAAGACAATGGACCACGGGGTAAGACGGTGTTCCTGACGAACGCCTCGGTCCAAGAACCGCTGCAGCCCTTTGAAGATGATGATGACCGCCGTCTCATCAAGAACTGTGGTATCAAGGAAGCCAAGCAGCAGTGGGAGTTGGGGCCATCCCCCGCAGAAACATGCACGCGCCGTGCGGGGGCCTGTGGTCTTCATGCGGCTGCTGTTCGCGCTGGCCACGGCCTATCGGCTGACGTGTGCGCAAGAAGCCACAGAGGGGCGAGCCCGTCGGCTGGCAGCGCTGGCGTCGCCAGCTCATTGAGCAGACCCGGGACTTGGTCATCGTGTGTGCCTAAGGCTATGATGGCATCTTTCATATGGCGGAAGATTTGCTGCAGGTGGGGGTGAGCATCAAAGATGGTACAGACCGGGGACACTGGTGACAGTTTAGACCGGCAACATCGGTGACAGTCTGCTCATGTGCAGGCGCATCAGGAGGGGCGCCATGCCTTGGAAAGAGACCGCCCCGAGGCTTGAACGCACGCAGGGCATTGCGGCTTACCTGAGCCACGTGTACTCTATGACCGAGTTGTGCGAGCGCTTCGGCATTCGCCGCAACACCGGCGACACGTGGGGTACGCCGCTATCCCGAGCCAGGACCGGCGGGGCTCCAGGAGCAGAGTCGGGCCCCGCACCGCTGCCCCCACCGCGTGGCAGAGGAGGTCGAAGCCGTCCTGGTGACAGCCAAGCAGGCTCACCGACACTGGGGTCCGCGCCAGATCCTGCCCTTCCTCGCACGCCGCCGGCCTGACCGCGCCTTGCCAGCGCCGAGCCCCGCCGGCGAACTGTTCCACCGCGAAGGCTTCAGTCAAACGCGCACACGCCGCCGTGGGCACCGGCATCCGGGGGCCATCTCCCTCCAGGCCGAGGCCCCGAAGGCCGTCTGGACGGCGGACTTCAAAGGCCAGTTCCGCACCGGCGATCGCCTCTACGGCTCCCCCTTGACGGTGGCCGACGCCTACAGCCGCTTTCTCTTCACCTGCTCGGCGCGGCTCTCGACGCAGCAGGTGGAAGCACGCCCCAGCTTCGAGCGCCTGTTCCACGAGGATGGCCTGCGCGAAGCCATTCGCACGGACTATGGCGCGCCGTTCGTCACCTCTGCCTTCTGCGGCCTGAGCCAGCTCTCCGCGTGGTGAATCACACTCGGCCTCCGTCATCAGCGTATTGCACCGGGGCGCCCGGAGCCGAACGGGGCGCACGAGCGCATGCACCGGACCCTCAAAGTCGTCGCCACCCGGCCACCGGAGCACCACCAACGGGCCCAGCAGGCGCGCTTCGCTCGCTTCTGCCGTGCGAACAACGAAGAGCGCCCGCATGCGGCCCTGCACTCTAGCACACCGGCCTCGCGCTATCGGCCCTCTGCGCGCCCGATGCCCGCCCCCACCTTTCCGGGCTACTACTTGGTGCGTCGGGTCAGCCACACCGGGACCTGTCGCTTCCAGACGCGCCAGCTCTTCATGAGCGATACGCTGCTACAGGAGGACATCGCCTGGGAGGAGACCGCCGAGGGCATCTGGTCCATCTCCTTCGACGATGTCCTGCTGGCCCGCCTCGATGCACGTGACTTCAGGCTTGACGCCGAAAAAAGTGTCATTGATGTTGCCGGTATAAACTGTCACCAATGTTCCCAGTTGTTACAGGGCAGAGGCAGCACGGTTACCCGGTCGTTACCCTGAGCGCCTGGCTGCATGCTGGCCTTCGGTGCGAGCGCTCCTGGCGAGGGGCAATTCATGACAGAAGTAGCGCATGGCAGAGCCCCGGAGAGCCGTCAGGCCATTGACAGGCGTGAGCTGTCGTATTATTGTGGCCTCACGAGTGCTAGGGTGGCTTTGCCAGTGGCACCCATCCTGCTCCTCTCAGGCGTCGGCCAGAGTGAGGGCAGCCGGGAGCGAAGGGGTGATCGGTCTTTCACCCTTCTCTCAGACCTGATCTTGGCGCTTAGGGGAGATAGGGGAGGGAAAAAAGATGGAATACACAACCATCGGCCAGCCGACGACCAGGATAGAAGGACGCGATAAAGTCACCGGCGCCACCCGCTATACAGCCGATGTGGCACTGCCGGGGACGCTGTGGGGTCGCGCGCTCCGCAGTCCCTTGCCGCACGCCCGCATCGTCCGCATTGATACCTCCCAAGCTCAGCAAGTGCAGGGAGTTCATGCCGTCTTAACTGGCGCCGAGGTGCAAGGAATACGGTACGGCCGCCGACTCTTCGACGTACCCGTGCTGGCGGAGGACCGGGTGAGATTTGCCGGGGAGCGGGTGGCCGCAGTGGCTGCGGAGGACCGCGACGCCGCTGAAGAGGCATTAGCGCTGATTGATGTCGAATATGAAGAGTTGCCCGCTGTGTTCGACCCGTTGCAGGCTCTGGGGGAGGATGCTCCGATCCTGCATCCCGAGGTGAACAGCTATATCGGACTCCCCAGACCGCTGGAAAACCCCTCCAATGCCTTTGTCCGCGATACGTGGAGCAAGGGGAACATCGACGAGGGCTTTGCCCAGGCCGACTTCGTCATCGAGAATACCTTTACCGTACCCAGACAACATCAGGCGTACCTGGAACCCCACTCCTGCGTCGTATGGATCGATGACCAGGGACGAGTCCAGGTCTGGGCCTCCAGCAAGGTGCCTTACCAGGTGAAGGAGCAATTATCGGTCGCGCTGAGACTCCCCAAGGAGCGCATCCGCCTGCATCCAGTGGCCATTGGCGGGGACTACGGGGGCAAGGGGTCGCCCATGGACATCCCCGTGGCCTACTTCCTGGCCATGCGTACGGGCCGCCCAGTGAAGATGGTCATGGACTACGTCGAGGAGTTTACTGCAGGCAATCCTCGCCACGCGGCCATCATTCAGCTCAAAACCGGGGTCAAGCGTGGGGGCACTCTCGTTGCCCATCAGGCCAGGGTGCTTTTCGACAGCGGCGCCTACGGCGGCTTCAAACCCACCCCTGCAGTAAACCTGGGTGGGGCTTCAAAGGCCGGTGGGCCCTATAAGATCCCGCATGTGCACATCGAAGGCGTCCAGGTGTACACCAACACCATTCCGGGCGGATTTATGCGCGCCCCTGGCGAGCCGCAGGCGCTCTTTGCCATCGAGTCCCATATCGATGGCATCGCCCGTCAATTGGGGATCGACCCCCTGGACTTTCGCTTGAAGAACCTGCTTGAGGAAGGCGATGAGACCCCGACGGGGACCCGTTACCAGGGTATTCGGGCGCAGGAGACCCTGGAGGCAGCCGTGGCGGCGGCCGGATATCGGACACCCAAAGCCCCGCACGTCGGTCGCGGCATCGCCATCAGTGAGCGGCCTCCAGCGGGGGGCGAATCACACGCGGCGGTGACGCTCAACCCCGATGGCTCTTTGGTGGTCCATACCTCCATCTTTGAGCCCGGCACCGGCACCTATACCATGCTGCGGCAAATCGTCGCCGAAGAGCTCCAGCTGCCCCTCAGCTGTATCGAGGTACAGGTCTGGGACACCGACGGCGTGCCTTTCGACACCGGCGTCGGCGGCAGTCGGGTCACACGGGTGGCGGGTCAGGCAGCCTACCTGGCCGCCGGTGAGGTGTCTCGATCAATACGCAAGGTGGCCGCCGATCTGTTGGACTGGCCCGAAGAATCCATTGCGCTCCGGGACGCTGCGGTCATCCACCAAGAGACCGGCGAGAGCCACCATTGGGCAGCGCTCTTACAGCGCTGGGGACAGCCTGTGGTGGGCAGAGGTTCGGTCCACGACATGAACCCCTCCCCGGTCACCTCCTTCACGGCTCAAGTGGCTGAGGTGTCGGTGGACCCGGAAACTGGGGAGGTGCGCCTGCTACGCCTCACCACGGCCCATGATGTGGGGAAAGTCCTGAACCCTGTCGACCACCAGGGTCAGATCGAGGGCGCTGTGGTGCAAGGGATTGGCTACGGATTGACCGAGGAGCTTGGGGTGCACGAAGGCAGGGTCGCCAGCGTCCATTTTGGCGACTACAAGATCCCCAATGTGAAGGATATTCCGGAACTGAAAACGGTCGTTTTAACATCTGAGAGCGGCCCGGGCCCCTACAACGCCCGGGGCATTGGGGAGAACCCCATTGGGCCCGTGGCACCCGCCATTGCCAACGCCGTGGAGGATGCCGTCGGCGTACGTATCCGGGACCTGCCGATTACAGCCGAGAAAGTGTACCGGACCCTCACGGACAGATAGCCTCGCTACCCTGGCTGAGGCGCCGGTTGTCGATCCCTATCCATCGCGCGGGGGTCTGAAACAGGCTTTGGAGGTCAGACCCCTGCGAGTCGATTCCATGCCTGTTGCACGGCGTGACGAACTTCTTCCAGCGAGCCGTCGTTGCGGATCACGACGTGGGCATGTTTGAGGCGTTCGTCGTTGGCTAGCTGGGCGGCGATGCGGGTACGGACCTGTTCGGGAGAGAGATGGCGCTGTTTCGCTAGTCGATCAACGACGACCGCTTCTGACGCCACCACTACCCACACCTGGTCCACCAGAGCCATCCAGTTAGCCTCGATCAAGACAGCCGCCTCCACCACGATGGCTTTCATCCAGCCGCGCGCGCGCGCTTCAGTGATCAGCTCACCTATGCGATCGAACATTTTGGGATGGACGACGCGATTGAGCGTACGCAAGGCCTCTGGGTCGGCGAAGACGAGTTTCCCCAGAGCCTGCCGATTGATGGTGCGGTCAGCGTTCAAGACCTCAGGTCCAAAGGTGTCGACGATCTCATGCCATGCCGGCAGATCAGGCAGGTAGATCTGATGGCCCACCTTGTCGGCATCGATCACCGCCGCCCCCAACTCTTCGAGCATCTGCGTCACGGTACTCTTTCCCGCGCCGATGCCGCCGGTGACTCCAATCACTGGGATCCGTCCCACCATCCGCACCTCCTAAAAAACGGTGCTGAGGCATGAGTGCTGAGTAAGGGAATGACCAACTCCTCAGCACTCATGCCTCAGCACTCAGCACTGTTTCTACGTCGTTAGACCGCTATAGATTTTCGGCAAGAGCCGCGGCAACTGCGCCACATTCTCGATCACGATAAACTTCCCTGCGCCGCACATCTCAGGGAGATAAGACTTACCCTCGCGGTCGACCGTAATGCAAAAGGTATGAATGCCTTTGCGGCGAGCCTCCTGCAGTGCTACCTTGGTATCCTGAATGCCGTATTCCTTGCCGCGTCGATCCTTGCCGTAGTCAAAATCCTGTGGATAGCCGTCGGACAGCAGAATCAAGGTCTTCAGCCGCGCCGGCCGCCGGTCGAGCTTTTGAATCGCATGTCGGATCGGCGGTCCCATGCGTGTGCTGCGATATGGTTTGAGCACATCGATGCGGTGTTTGACCGCCTCTGAATAGCGCTCCTCAACATCCTTCACCACAAAGAACTCGACGTTGTCGCGGCCATATCCCGAGAACCCGTAGATGGCATACTCATCACCGATTGACTCTAGAGCCTCAGCCATCACTACCAACGCTTCTTTTTCCACGTCGATGATGCGCTTGGTCTGCGGCTTTTGTTTGTCTGCGGCGAAGCGGGGAGCATGGAAGCTAGCGTCTTGAACCAGGCTGGAAAACCCCGAACGAGGGTCCCGCGGCGGCTGGCGTATGACTGCCGGTGCAGCTAGCGGCGACGGCTTCTCAATCGGATCATCCGTCGAAGCGCTAAGGTCGAGGAGGAAGATGGTGCACACTTCGCGCTCTCGTTTGTCGCGCTTGGTATAGACGCGTTCGGGGGCAACGCCGGTGATGCGACGGTCGACGAAGCCCTCGATGGCGGCGTCGATATCGATTTCTTCCCCGTGATCGCGGCGTTTGAGTTTCTTAAACATTTCCGGCTTGAGCAGCTGAAACTGCTTGCGAATCTGGCCGATCAGCGCTGCATCATCGTGCAGCACACCGGCGACGAATCCCTCCTCCTCCCCATTCACCGGCTTCTCTCGCAGCACACACCACTGCACGCGGTAATCGCGCATCAAATAGTCCCATTCGTCGTAGCGATGGACGACCTCGGCACCATCTAACTGTTTCAGCTCCTGGCTGAGCTGCTCGCGAATGCGCTCAGGGTCGGCGTTAGGCTGCGTGGGCCGAGGCGCTACACGCTCGGCGAGGCCTTTGTCCTCGAGGTCTGACACAAACAGGCCAGAGGTTTCATCCTGCTCTTGCGCAATGGTACCCTGGATATCGATATCCACCCCTTGCTCGAGCAGCTCGCGCAACAGCTCAGGGGAGATGGGCATCGCCGTCTTGGCTAATTGGTCTAGCTTGTCGCTGAGCTCTTTGACTTTCAGCTTATGCTGGATCAGGTCGGGCTTGAGCTCCCCTTGATGCGGCAACGGGTCTGGACTCTGGTACGACACTTCCTCGCCCGCTGGAATCGACGGCAACATCTCGTGGAAGGCATCGGCCGCGGCGTCTTTCGACCACGCCTCACCCAGCATCACAACCTCTCCATCGATAGAGGCATCGTCCAGCGCCGCCACACGCACGTTCGGCAGCTGTTCCAGGAGGCGATAGACCTCGATCGTGGCCATCGCCGCATCATAGACCGTGGCCTGGGGCTGCCGTACACGCGCTGCCACACCGCGGAGGAAGCGCGCCAGTGGTACCATCATGGACGGTAACGTGAGCGAGAGCGTCCCTGTACAGCAGAGGTGCAGCAGCACTTCGAGGACGGCAACCCATAGGGGACATCCTGCCAACGGCGGGCGAGAGGACAGACCATCGCGAATGATGCGCTCGATGTGCGGTGCCAGGCCTCGATACGTCTGGCGCAGAAGATAATCGACGCGGCCGTCTTCCAGACAGTAGAAAATATCTCGCGCCAGCGATGGACGCGGGAAGCCGGCAAAGAAGCGCTCGAAATCGGAACGCGGGGAGGCGGGTGGAGATAACGGCTCTCGCCAGGCCTGCAGGTCTGGTACCCCGTCTGTCGTCCCAAGGCGGCCAACAATGACGTCCAGCTCAAAGCTAAAGGTTGCGAATTCCAGATACCCCGCCTGGTGCGCCGTCATCACTAGGAACATCTGAAAGTTCTGCTCGCGGGAGACAAACCGATCGACGCTCTCCGGGAGATAGACGGTCTCGCCATCCATGGTGGGAAACTGACGTAGTCCACTCCGAAAAACGGCGGGAAGTTCTGCCAGCGGGCGAACGCTGAGGGGCCGTCCGGCAAGGGCAGAAGCATAGAGCCGCAACACGCCTTGCACAGACGATAGATAGACGATGCGCCCCAGCGCCGCAAGTTCGGTCTGGCTGGCCTGCGACTCACGAGCAAAATAGGCCAGACCGCCGTCCCGATTGTCCCGGAATACCTCCAGGCCCCGAGCGACCCACACCTCGACGTCCTTCGCCACCAATTGGCCCAGTACCCCGGGCAAGTGTTCACACAGGAGTGTCCCGGCTTCGGCGTCGATCAGTGCGACCCGCAGGCATTGCCCGAGCAGGAGCTCCTGCTCCGCTTCGGGAAGCTCCTGCATCAGGCGGATTATGGCCTTGAGCAGATGATCCAGATGCCGTGGAGCAGCCTCAGCTACGCTAAGGGCCAGGTCGAGCAGACGATCGGGCAGCGCGCCAGCAACTGCATGCAGGGCATCGGGCAGGGTTCTCAAGACGTCGATGGTTGTGGTGGGCGCGAGCCTGGCCATCGTATGGACCAGATGTAAGGCTTTGAGGCGAGCCAGTGGAGAAATGTTCTCCAGACGTAGCGGGCTCTGACGCACGAACTCCAGCGCCAACACCTCCGTGGTCCTGGCTAGTGTCTGTACTAATTCGGTCCATTCCTGGAATTCACGCAACCCGGTCAGCGACAGCACCTCCGGGCTGACTTCAAAATAAGCCGCTGCCAGTCGACCACTCCGCCCCACCGGTGCCAACCGTTCGCCCATTGCCACCCAGTCCTGCAATCTCATCTGGTGATGGCGTTCGACGAAGCGCGCGGCTGCCCGTAGCAATTCGATGCCGAGCTGCGGAGAAACCGCCATGGCCCGTAACGTCGATTCCGTGAGCTGGATGAGCGCATCCAGATCGAGTTGCGCGAGGAGGTGCGGGCTGAGTCTGAAATACCATGCCGCACACTCACCACCGCGCCACGTCGTCTGTGCTAATGCGAGCCCTTGACCGGCCCAACGGTCAAAGGCTGCGGTCTCAAGGGTGAGTGCAATGTGGGGGACGACAGCGCGAAAGGCGTTTGCGCACGCATTCGAGGTAGCTTCTAGACGACGGGCCCAAACTTCTGCAGCATCAGGAGTCATGTCGGAGCCATACGGGGTTTGTGCTCACCTGCGTGCGGGGTGGCTGTCGCAGAACCGGAGGTTCCACGGGACTTATGGGAGGATCGTCGAGATAATTTCATCCACCGCTCGTTGCGCTTCGAGGTCATCGGTGATGGCTTTAGTGATGGCGAGCTGACAGGCCCGGTGGGCTGGAATCCCTTGGGTCATCAATTGGCCAGCATAGATCAGCAATCGCGTGCTGACCCCTTCCTCCAGGCCATGATCGCGCAAATTCCGGACTTTTTCACCGATACGCGCCAGCTCGAGCGCCAGATCCAGATCAACGCTGCTTTCATGGGCGATGATGTCGGCTTCAAGCTCGCGCCGGGGATAGTCGAATTCGATCGCGACAAAACGTTGCCGGGTGCTGTGTTTGAGGTCTTTGATGACGCTCTGGTAGCCGGGATTATAGGAAATAATCAGCAGGAAATTTTCATGCGCCTCGAGCACCTCGCCGCGTTTTTCGATCGGGAGCAGCCGTCGATGATCGGTCAGCGCATGAATCAGCACCGTCGTGTCCTTGCGCGCTTCGACGATTTCGTCGAGATAGCACATGCCGCCGTTGCGGGCGGCCCGTGTGAGGGGACCATCGATCCAGACCGTCTCATCCCCTTGCAGAAGATAACGCCCTACTAGGTCGCTAGCAGTCAAATCTTCATGGCAGGAGACGGTGATCAACGGCAACCCATGTGGGTGACCATTGTGGCCGGTTGACCCATCCCCTCCCGAGGCATGTTGGAGAGTGAGGCCAAGCTGATACGCCATGTACTCCACGAAGCGCGTCTTGCCGCAGCCGGTAGGCCCCTTGAGCAGCACCGGAAGTCGGCAAAGAAAAGCGGCACGAAAGACTTCGACCTCGTCGCCGACCGGCAGATAAAACGGTTCATGCTCGACCCGATATTCTTCGACTGGCAGCTCTCGTGCCATTGTACGCTCCGCCATGACGGCAGGTCTACGCAACCCGATGATGTCTATCGACGTGCTGCTGAAGGCTGTTGCAAGCGATTGATGGCCCGAAAGCGACCAGCTCGCAACTCCTCGATCAACTCGCGTTCGTTCCGGATGGGTCGTTCGAACACGGTGGCACAGCACCCCAAGCCATGCTCAGAGTGGGCGTCGCTGCCGCCAATGCCTCGTAATCCTACATGCTCTCTGACCGCCACTGCCATGGCGTTTTCGCGATCATCGGTGGCCCCGTTATAGACTTCCAGGCCATCTACGCACTGGACGATGGTCCGGTCGGCAGCCTCTTGCACCGTCAGCATGGGCTTAGGAGCATCCCAGCGGCCATTGGTGTTGACAAAGGCCTTGCGGTAGGGATGCGCAGCGAACATGACAGCATCGATCTGGTCGATGACCTTGCGCAAGGTTTCGGCGTAGAGAATGCCGGAGACGTACTCTTCCAAGCCATACACCAGGATATGGCCGAGATCGGTGCTCACCTCCATGCCACAGAGGATGAGAAAATCGTGCTCGCGGGTGAGCTGACGCGCCAGGTCGCGATCCCAGCCACGATCATGCTCCGTCACCACGACACCGTCAAGGCCCGCGGCTTTGCCTTGGTGAATGAGCTCGAGCGGCGAGAGGTTGCTGTCGTACGATCCGACATTGGTGTGAACATGCATATCGAGAATCACTGGTTTCCCCGAACTTCAGTGGCACCCCGTCTCGCCAACCAGACTGGCGGATCGAGAGAACGCCCCGCTAGGGCGATGGTCCTTACACGGTGCCTTTCTTGACCAGCCGCCCCTATCAACATCGCGCGAGTATACGTTGTTCGGGGGCGAAGATCAAATAAGAAATAAGTGGGAGATTCCAACGAGGAGAAGGGGTTTTCAGATCTCGGCGCGGAGGATCGTCAGATCTATCAAATTCATCCTTCAAAATATAAATATTATAAATTACTATACTTTCGCATTTTTTGAGGCCGACGCGGTCGAGGACGCGAGTTGGGCTTGAAAAAGCCGGGAAAGTGAGATAG
>Ga0137403_10002826_pt1 | contig 21041 bp, 21 predicted proteins | sample CZOMad2_1_16fung_FD_122057 | JGI IMG/M metagenome (GOLD analysis project Ga0137403, IMG submission 122057) | Vadose zone soil fungal communities from Angelo Coast Range Reserve, California, USA - CZOMad2_1_16fungal (Hybrid Assembly) | ecosystem: Environmental > Terrestrial > Soil > Vadose zone...
TGCTGCACGGAAGTCCACCCGGTGCCGCCATATTCCTTCGGCCAGTGCGAGACGCCCCAGCCCTTCTTGTTGAGGATGCGCCACCACGTCACCATCTCGTCCTTCGAGAGATGACGGCCCTCCTGCAATTTCCGCCGCGTGTCCGGCGGCACGTTGTCGCGGAAAAACGCCCGCACCTCCTCGCGAAACGCCTGCTCTTCCTTGCTGAAAGCGAGATCCATCGGATCCTCCCGTGAGCAATTGAAATCGTAAAACTCTCTCTATCGTCGTCCCTGCGAAAGCAGGGACCCATAACCACCGGCTTTTGTAATTGGCAAAGCCGGTTGCCGCCTGCCTTCACCGATGGGCCGCGGCGTATGGGTCCCGGCTCAAGGCCGGGACGACACCTTTAGCGACGCGTCAATGCACCACCTCGAACAGGCCGGCGGCGCCCATGCCGCCGCCGACGCACATGGTGACGACGGCGTATTTGGCCTTGCGGCGACGGCCTTCGATCAGCGCGTGACCGGTGAGCCGCGCGCCCGACATGCCGTAGGGATGGCCGACGGCAACCGCGCCGCCATTGACGTTGATCTTTTCGGGATCGATGCCGAGCTTGTCGCGGCAATAGATCACCTGCACCGCGAACGCCTCGTTCAGCTCCCAGAGATCGATATCGTCGATGGTCAAGCCGTGTCGTTTGAGAAGCCGCGGCACGGCGTAGACCGGACCGACCCCCATCTCGTCGGGCTCGCAGCCCGCCGAGACAAACCCGCGGAAGATACCAAGCGGTTTGAGACCCTTCTGCGCGGCGAGCTTGTCGCTCATGATGACCGCGGCACTGGCTCCGTCCGAAAGCTGGCTCGCATTGCCGCCGGTGATGGTAAAGCCCGGTCCCTTGGCGGGCTTGACGGCTGCGAGACCTTCGGCGGTGGTATCGGGACGCGGCCCTTCGTCGGTCGAAAGCGTGACCTGCTTGTAGGATACTACGCCGCTTGCCTTGTCCGTGACCGCCATCGTGGTTTTGATCGGAGCTAGCTCGTCGTTGAAGCGGCCGCCCTGCTGGGCCGATGCCGTTCGCCGCTGGCTCTCCAGGCTATATTCGTCCTGGCGCTCCCGGGAGATGTCGTACCGCTTGGCTACGATTTCGGCGGTATCCAGCATCGCGATGTAGGCGTCGCCCTTGATAGCGAGCAGTTCCGGATCGACGGCATGAAACGTGTTCATCTGGTTGTTCTGCACTAGGCTGATGGATTCACCGCCGCCGCCGATGGCAACTTCAACGCCGTCAAAGATCACCGAGCGCGCGGCGAGCGCAATCGCCTGAAGGCCGGACGCGCATTGGCGATCGATGGTCGTTCCCGCCACGGTTACCGGCAGTCCCGCGCGCAACAGTGCTGTACGCGCAATGTTCGTGCCGGTGGTTCCCTGTTGCATGGCGCAACCCATTACAACATCTTCCACCTCGGCGGCCTCGATTTTCGCCCGCGACAGCGCCGCGGAGATGGCATGGCCCAACAAGGTCGCCCCTTCGGTATTATTGAGCGCACCCTTGTAGGCCTTGCCGATGGGCGTACGGGCGGTCGAGACGATTACAGCGTCAGTCATTTTTACACCTCTGGTTGGACGCGACATCGGATGTCACATCTTGAACACTCTAACTCCGCGCATAGCGCATCAGATGGTAAGTCGGATCACCGAACTGGACGTTGATGGAGGCGATCCGTTTGAAGTAATGGCCGACGTTCAATTCGTCGCTCATGCCCATGCCCCCGTGAAGCTGGATAGCCTGCTCAGCGATGAAACGCGCGGCATAGCCGACCTTCGATTTAGCGCCGGACGCCAGTTTTGAACCATGCGGCTCCCCGGTCGCGAGGCTCAGATTCAAATGCTGAGTAAGCGAGATCGCCTCTTCGAGAGCGATGAACATATCGACCATGCGGTGCTGCAGTACCTGAAACGTACCGAGCGCGACACCGAACTGCTTGCGCGTCTTCGCGTATTCGAGCGTCACCGAGTTCAGCTCGCTCATCGCACCGACGGCTTCGGCGCAGAGTGCTGCGATAGCGCGGTCGCGGCACGCCTCCAGCGCGGCCACTCCCTCGCCTTCCGTCCCCAGCAGCTGGCTGGCCGGGACTTGTACGTTCATCAACGTGATTTCGGCGGCGCGCCGGCCATCGATCGTCTTGAAGCTTTGCAAGTGCAGGTTGGCAGATTGCCGATCAACTACAAAGAGGCTCACGCCGCTGCGATCGCGTGGCTCGCCCGATGTCCTCGCCGAGACGATCAACTTGTCCGCCCATGGCGCGCCGATCACGGTGGCCTTGGTGCCGTTCAGAACATAGACTTCACTCTGGCGCCGAGCGGTCGTGGCGACGTTGTTGAAATCATAGCGCGAACATCCCTCCGCCCAGGCCAGCGCCCATATGGATTCACCCGCCATGATTTGCGGCAGAAACGCGTCGTGCTGCGCCTGCGATCCGACGTCTTCGATCAGGCCGCCTGCGAGAACGACGGTTTCCAAGAACGGCTCGACGACCAGATTGCGGCCGAACTCCCGCATCACGATCATCGTCGCAAGCGGACCGCCGCCGAGACCGCCGGAACTTTCTTGGAATGGTGCCGCGCACAGGCCGAGTTCGGCAAAGGCACTCCAGTGCTTTCTGCTCCAGCCTTCGTCAGTCGCCACGATTTTACGGCGCGCGTCGAAGTCGTAGCGATCGCGTAGCAGCCGCTGAAGGCTGCCGCGGAGTAATTCCTGTTCTTCCGTTAACTGAATATCCATCGGATGCCTCGTGTGACGCCGTCAAAGACCCAGCACCGCTTTGGCGATGATGTTGCGCTGGATCTCGTTCGATCCGCCGTAGATGCTGAGCTTGCGTGAATTCATGTATTTCTCAGAGGCGGTGTGGCCGTAGTCCGGGCCCGGCATGAAATGATTGGCGCTTATCGGATGCTCGCGAATCGCTAGACCATAGTTGCCGATGGCCTGGTGTGTCAGATCGGTGATGCGCTGGAAGATCTCGGTGCCGCGGATCTTGAACAGCGAAGCTACCGGTCCGGGCTCGATTCCACGGGACATCTGCGCAACGATGCGAAGCTCGGTTGCCTCCAGCGCAAGCACATCGAGTTCGACGCGCGCGATCTCCCTGATGAATTCGCTAAAGGCCGGATCGTCGGCGGAGATCTCAGACTTTACGATCTGTTTGAGGCGGTTCAGATAGCGCGTGGAACGGCCAATGCTGGCCATGCTGGTGCGCTCGTTGCCGAGCAGAAACTTCGCATAGCTCCAGCCTTTGTTTTCCTCTCCGATCAGGTTCTCGGCCGGGACACGCACGTCTTCGAGAAAGACGTCGTTCACCTCATGCGAGCCGTCGATGGTGATGATGGGACGCACGGTGACTCCGGGCGATTTCATGTCGATCAGCAGGAACGAAATGCCGGCCTGCGCTTTCGCCGCGGGATCGGTGCGCACCAGGCAGAAGATCCAGTCGGCATGTTGCGCCAGCGTGGTCCAGGTCTTGTGGCCGTTGACGATGTAATGGTCACCGTCCCGCACCGCCTTGGTGCGGACCGAGGCAAGGTCGGAGCCCGAACCCGGCTCGGAATAACCCTGGCACCACCAGTCCTTGCCCGAGAGAATTCGCGGCAAAAACTTCTTTTTCTGCGCCTCATTGCCGAATGTGTAGATCACCGGGCCAACCATGGTGACGCTGAACGCAAGCGGGGGGAGCGTTCCGGCGCGCGAGGTCTCTTGCTCAAAGATGAAACGTCGCGTGATCGACCAGCCGGGCCCGCCATATTCTTTCGGCCACAGCGGCGCAATCCATCCCTTCTTGTGGAGGATGCGGTGCCAGAGCAGCATCTGGTCCTTGGTCAGGTCGGTTTCCGGGTTGGGGACGCGCATTTCATGCGGATAATTCTCCGCGATGAAGGCACGCACCTCATCGCGAAACGCGGCGTCCTCCCTGGAAAGGCTCAGCTCCATCACCGCGCTCCCGCTACCACTTCTCGCCGAAGGGCCGGATTTCATGCTCGAAGGTCCAGGCGTCGCGTGGCTGTTGATAGAGTTGCCAGTAAGCCTCTGCGACAGCAGCCGGACGCATCAGGCGATTAGGATCGAGGTTTTCGATCGCTTGCGCGCCTTCGCGGCTCGCGATCAACTGCCGTACCCATTGGGTATCGACACTAGAATCGATCACGAGATGGGCGACATGGATGTTTTTGGGGCCAAGCTCGCGTGCGGCTGACTGTGCAACCGCCCGCAATCCGAACTTTGCGCTCGCAAACGCGGCGAAACCAGAGCCGCCACGCATGCTTGCCGTCGCGCCCGTGAAGAAGATGTTGCCCTTGCCGCGGGGAAGCATCAAACGGGCAGCCTCCCGGCCGGCAAGAAAGCCGGAATAGCAGGCCATTTCCCACACCTTGCGGAAAACCCGTTCGGTCGTGTCGACGATCGGAAAATTCACGTTGGCGCCGATGTTGAAGACGCAGACCTCCAACGGGGCGTGCTTGTCAGCGTCGCCCAGGAAGGACACGACCTCGTTCTCCTTTCGCGCGTCGAGCGCCCGCCCAAACACCTCCCCGCCCGCCGCCTCGATTTCCTTGACCAGCGGGGCAAGCTTCTCTCCCTGACGGCGTCCGACAAAAACCGTGAAACCTTCGGATGCAAATTTCTTGGCGATCTCTCCGCCGATAAAGTCACCAGCGCCGACAACGGCTACGGTCGCGTTTCTCTTCTGCAAGGTGGTCTCCCGGTCAGGTTAAATCTTGCCTATTCCAATTTGCACCGGCGATCGCCGGGTCGATTCTCCTCGCAGCTACGCGCCGTGCAGGGACTCAGCGAGTTTGTGCTTGAGGATCTTGCCGGTCGACGTTGCCGGTAGGGCATCGAGCACGATGATTTTCGACGGCCGCTTGTAGGAGGTAAGTTGCGGATTGACGAAAGCCATCAGGTCGGCCGACTTCACCGATGAGCCCCGCATCAGCTGCACGAAGGCGACGACTTCCTCGTTGCCATCTACCGCGCGCCCTACCACCGCAGACTGCACGACATGCTTGTGCGAATTCAGCACCGCTTCGACCTCCGCCGGATAGACGTTGAATCCCGAGCGGATGATCATTTCCTTAGTGCGGCCGACGATATAGAGACAATCGCCGTCGAAGCGCGCGAGATCGCCAGTATTGAACCAGCCCTCGCTATCGATGACCCTGGCCGTCAGATCAGGCGCCCGATAGTAGCCGCGCATGACGTTGCGCCCGCGGACGTGAAGCTCGCCGATTTCGCCTCTCGCCATCGGTATGCCGTCGATCGTCCTGATGCGGGCTTCGACCCCCGGCAGCAACGTTCCGACGGCTTGATCGGGGCGCGGCGCATCGAATCGTACGCCGGATATCCCTGGTGAGCATTCGGTAATGCCGTAGCCGTTCGAAAGCGGCAGACCGAACTCGTGCTCGACGCGCGACTTCAGGTCGAGGTAGCGGAGCGCCGGCAACTGCGATCAGGCGCAGCGATCCACGATCGAAACGCTTGAGACCTGCCGCGGTCTTGTATTCCAGCAGGCGCTGATAGGTCGCGGGAACTCCATTGAGGACGGTGATTCCCTCTTTGGCGATGGCCTTGGCCAGCGCCGCGGGATCGTATTTGCTGACCTGGCGGTCCGTCGCGCCGACCATCAGGGTCATGATCAGGAGCGAGATGCCGACGATATGCGAGATCGGCAGCACGACATACACCTTGTCACTCGCCTCCATTTTTCGAAAATGCGCCGTGGTCTTCGCGCTGATCAAAAGATTTTCGTGGCTGAGCATCACGCCCTTTGGCGTGCCCGTGGTTCCCGAGGTGTAGATCAGCACCGCGACCTGTTCCGCCAGGTCTCTTTCAACGGGTTCAGCGACCGCGCCTTCGCTCAGCGGACCGACGCCGATCTGTTTCAGCGATCCTAGCTGCCGACTCTCGGCGCCGTAACGCAACGCGTGAGCTGCAGCTTCCCTCGAAACCTTGGAGGTGAAAAACATCCGGCGCGCGCCGCTATGATCGCGGATCTGATCCAGTTCGCGGGCCGATAATCGCGGATTGGCGACAATCGCCCACGCATCGATCCTGCTCGCCGCCAGCAGCAGGGCGGCAAGCGCGATGCAATTCTCGCTGACAATGATCATCCGGTCGCCCGCTCTGACGCCGAGCGAGCCAAGAACGGTGGCGATCTCTTTGACCGATCGATCGAGCTCGCGATAGGTCCAGGACGCGCCGTCTTCGAGCAACGCAACGCGGTCAGGAACTTTAGCAACGTAACTGTCCGCGACCTGGTAGATGCGGTTCGGAAGCCCGGCGACGATCTTGTCAAGATCGATCGTTTCCGACAATTCCGCCACGGCCAACCTCCCGACACGCATCCTGTGCCTTTCACCTTATCATCTGCCGATATAACGTTCTGTTTTAGAACTCGTCAATCTTTATTCTGAGCAGAGCGCTCACTGGTTGGTGAGGAACCGTCACAAGTCTTTAATTGGCCTGGTTTGGCTGGCAAATTCGATTTACAACCGCCCAGGGTCCGGGCAATATTTAAAGTACTAAATAGGAACTTACTGGGAGCGAAAGATGGCGGAAGGCCGGGGCGTAGCAATACTTGTCGGAGCGGGCGATGCCATCGGCGCGGCAGTCGCCCGGCGTTTCGCCAAGGGCGGCTACACGGTCTGTATCTGCAGGCGTGAGGCGGCCAAGTCGCAGGCGCTGGTCGACGAACTCAAGGCTGCGGGCCTTGGCGCGCACGCGCTCAGCGTCGATGCCCGCCAGGAAGCCGAGGTTCAGAAATTATTCGCCGACGTCGAAAGCAATGTCGGGCCGATTGAGGTCTGCCTGTTCAACGCCGGATCAAACGTCAACAAACCCCTACTGGACACCACCGAAAAACTGTTCTTCAGGGCTTGGGAACTGGCGTGCTACGCCGGATTCCTGGTCGGCCGCGAAGCCGCTCGCGTGATGGTTCCACGCGGGCACGGCACGATCTTCTTTACCGGAGCCACCGCCAGCATTCGCGGCGGCAAGGGATTTGCGGCATTTTCGTCGGCCAAATTCGGACTGCGCGCGGTGGCTCAGGCCATGGCGCGCGAACTCGGGCCGAACAACATCCACGTCGTGCATCTTTTGATCGACGCCGGCGTCGACAGCGAGGCGATCCATCAGCGCATGAGAGCGGCGACGGGGATCGAGGCCAAGGAAATCCCTCCGGACAGCCTGACCAAGACTTCTTCGATCGCGGAAGCCTATTGGTTCGCACATCAGCAAACCAAGGACGGCTGGACCCATGAGCTCGATCTCCGCCCCTCCGTGGAGAAATGGTAAGATGCCCGCTTCACCGGACCTGACCCTGTGGGGAGTCGGAACGAGCCGGACGTTTCGTCCGCATTGGGCCATGTACGAGCTTGGGCTGCCATATAAAATGAAGCCGATCGGACCGCGGACCGGCGAGACCAAGACCACCGAATACACGCGACTGAATCCACGTCAAAAGGTCCCCCTGCTGCAGGACGGCGACTTTTGCATCGGCGAAAGTGCCGCGATCGTCGCGTACCTCTCGCGAACGTATTCGACGCCCGAACGCTCGCTGATTCCGGAAGCGCCGCGCGAATATGCCGTCTGGCTAGAGTGGTGCTTCTTCGTCGTCGCGGAGCTGGATTCCACAAGCCTCTACGTGATGCGCCGCCACCGGGCCGACGCGCTCGGCCCAATTTATGGGATTGCGCCCGAGGTGGTCGCAAAAGCTGGCGAATATTTTCGCGAGCAGTTGCGCCACGTCGAGGTCGCGCTCTCGGATGGCCGGCAGTTCCTGATGGGCGGCAAATTTACGAGCGCCGACATCCTGCTCACGACTTGCCTGGATTGGGCGATCGCTTACGGCGTCGGGATTTGCGATAACGCGCATCCCTATCTCGAACGCATTCAGGCGCGCGAGGCCTATCAGCTCGCAACTGGAGCGAACGTCCCGCTGGCGCCGATTGTTCCGGTGCAGCAAAAGGCCTGACGACCCGTGTCGGTCGAGCGACGGCTCGGCTCAAACCGCCACGCGGACGGCGCGTTCGCCGATCATCTTGTCAATCGCGCCATCATCGTAACCCAATTCGCGCAATACCTCGCGGCTGTGCTGGCCGACGCGGGGCGCCGGCCCTCCGATCGCCGCCTCGTTGACTTCGAAGCGCGCCGCGGGCTTCGGCTGCCGCACACGTCCAACCATCGGGTGATCAAACTCCGCGATGATGTCGCGCGCAACCACCTGTTCGTTGTGAATGATCTCACCTCGGCGCAGGATCGGCGCGCAGGGAACGTCGGCGGCATCGAGCCGCTCCAGCCATTCGGCGGTGGAGTGCTGGGCGATATATTCCGCCATCTTGTTGATGCGGGCGGTAGCATTGAGCGAACGCGCTGTCGGTGTTGCAAACCGCGGATCCTTGGCCAGTTCCGGATCGCCCGACGCCCTGCAGAAGCCCTGCCATTCGGAGTCGGAAATGGTGCCAGCCGTGATGTAGCCGTCGCTGGTCTTGAACACGAGATCGGGCCGGTCGTTGGGATCAGCGCTCGCCGCCTCGGCTCCGACGACCGTGTACTGCATCATGCCTTCCGGCCACAGATAGGAGATCATGGCATCGAGCATCGCGACCTGGATGTGGTCGCCTTTGCCGGTTTTCTCGCGCGCGTAGAGCGCCGACGAGACCGCCTGCGCGGTAAACACCGCGGTGGTCTTGTCGCAGACGATGGTGCGGATCATCTGCGGGCGATTGGTGACCGGCTGCGACTGGATGTCCGCAAAACCGGACAGGCCCTGGATGATCGGATCATAGACGCGCTTCTTTACGTAAGGTCCGGTCTCGCCGACGCCGCTGATCGAGACATAGATCAGGCGCGGATGGCGCTGGCGCAATTCGTCGGCGCCGAGCCCCAGCCGCTCCATGGCGCCGGGGCGGAAATTCTGCACCAAAACGTCGGCCTCTGCCACCAGCCTGGCGAGAACCTCGCGACCAACCGTGCTCTTGACATCGATCGACAGCGAGCGCTTGCCGCGATTTGAAGAGATGAACAGCGCCGAAAACTCTCCGCCCTTGTCGATCGTGGCGCGGCTGCGGCGCGTGATATCGCCGCCGATCGGTTCGATCTTGAGGACGTCGGCGCCCTGGTCGGCCAGGAACATGGTCGCAAACGGACCCGACACCACGCCGGTCAAATCGAGTACGCGAACACCGTGGAGTGGGCCGGGCATGACAATCTCCCTTAGGTCTACTTTCGCTGCTGGGCGCAAGACATTTTTGTGGTGCGGGCCTCGAAAGCGCAGCCGATGTTCGGGCCGCAATCTACGATCTTAGGCCGTTCTGGAAACAGCGTGGTTCGTTTGTTCGATGATCGATTCCTCGACGTCGCGGAGCTGATCCTTGCCGAAGAACATCTCCTTTCCGACAAAGAACGTCGGTGAGCCGAATGCTCCCCTGCTGACCGCGTCCGTCGTCAAGTCGATCAACCGTTTCTTGACGTCGTCCTGCTGCGCGCGCGCAATCAATCGATCGATATCGATGCCCGACGAGATGAACGCACTGCGAAAGACCTCGAGGTCGTCCATCTTCTTTCCTTCCTCCCACATGTGATGGTAGGCGGCACGGAAATACGGCTCGAACGTGCCTTCGAATTGAGCCGCGACGGCGCCTCGCATCAGCATCAGCGTATTGACCGGAAAAAACGGATTGGTTCGGAATTTCGTGATGTTGTGGCGGCGAATAAAACGCTGGGTCTCCAGCGCCTGATATTCCGGCTTGTTCTTGATGCCGCGAAGCGACTCGGCCGGCGACAGGTTGTTGGTCGCCTTGAAGATGCCGCCGAGCAGGACCGGAACATACTCGAACTTCACGCCGGTGCGGCGTTCGATTGCTGGCAACGCCAGCTCCGCTAGATAGGCGTTCGGGCTGCCGAAATCGAACTGAAATTCAACCTTCAGGGGACTCATCACCGGCCTCTCCTTGGGAGCACGCGTTATGGGGTCGACGGCCAACAGCCGAGCCTTGGCTACAAATTGTTCATACAGTTCTAAAAATGAACTGTCAATTGGTGTCCGTTTTGGGGTAGTTTTTATAGCAATACGAATGGCTGCTTGGGTGATTGTTTCACCTTGAGTACCTATTTAGAATGGCAGACGATCGAGGTTCCGTTCGATTCGAACCCGGCATCGACCGCCCGGACCGAGTGGAGATTAAGAATGAAGTGGGATGCCCTCGAGGAAGAGCCATGTTCGCTGGCCCGAACCATTGGTGTGATTGGCGATCGCTGGTCCCTTCTGATCCTGCGCGAATGCTTCCTGCGCACGCGGCGATTCGAGGGATTTCAGTCAGCGCTTGGAATTACGCGCCATCTGCTTGCGGAGAGATTAAAGAAGCTGGTCCGGCAAGGGGTCTTGCGCCGCATTCCCTACCGGGAGGCGCCCAAACGGCACGAGTACATCCTGACCCAGAAGGGCCTCGATCTTTATCCGGTGATGATGGCGCTTGTGCATTGGGGCGATACGCACATGGTCGACGAACGCGGGCGGCCTCTGCTGCATGAGCATCGGAAGTGCGGCAAGCTGTTCAATCCCGTGATGGTTTGCTCCGAATGCGGCGAGCCGCTTTCGGCCAAGGAAGTGCATACCCATCCCGGCCCCGGCGCGCGCCCAGCTTCGCCAAGACTTCCGGTCGACAAGCCGGCGAAAGCAAAGCGATCCAGGCAAGCGGCCTGACGGCTTCCGAGGTACACGTTTTGTTGCCTCACCGCAAAACGGTGCCTACTGCAACGCTTGATCAATAACCACCGCTGCCGTACGAGGCCTCCTCGGACGAAATGCCTTCCAGCGCTCCGTCGTCGCCAGCCGACCGTGGAGGTGACGAATAGTGACCTTTGAAGCGATGGCGCAACTCCATCTTCTGAATCTTTCCGGTTGCGCCGTAGCTGAGAGCTTCGATGAAAACGATATCGTCGGGCATCCACCATTTGGCGATCCTGTCTTCAAGATGCGCCGAGATCGATTGCTTCGTCACGCCGGCGGCAGCCACAACGACAAGCAACGGCCGTTCCTCCCATGTCGGATGCGGAATACCGATCACCGCCGCTTCGACCACGCCCGGGCATCCCATCGCCAGGTTTTCGATATCGATCGAACTGATCCATTCACCGCCTGACTTGATGACGTCCTTTGCGCGGTCGGTGAGCCGGATGTCATTGTCGCTTCCCATGGTAGCGAGGTCACCGGTGTTGAACCAGCCGTCTTCCAATAACGGCTTCTCCTCACCGTAGTAGCCGCTGATGATCCAGGGGCCCCGCACCATGAAACGGCCGCTAGACTTGCCGTCGCGTGGCATCTCGTTGCCTTGCCCGTCGGCGATCTTTACATCGACGCCGTAGATCGGCTGACCCTGTCCGGTCTTGCGCTGGAGTCGATCCTGCGGCGACAAGCTCGTGGTGTGTCGAGACGGCTGGGGCGACGTACCGCAGGGACTCGTTTCGGTCATGCCCCAGACGTGTTTGACGGACACGCCGAGACGCTCAAAGCCCTCAATCAGACTTGGCGCCGGAGCCGAGCCGGCGATGACGATTCGTTGCAGCGTCCCGGCGCCCTGCCCCTGCGCTTGGAAATGATGCAACAGTTTTGAGTATAGTGTCGGCACACCGGCCGCGACGGTCACGCCCTCGGTCTCAACAAGTTCGGCGATGCTTACGGCATCCAACTTCGGTCCGGGCAGCACCAGCTTCGCACCGACCATTGGGGCCGCATGCGTGAAACCCCATGCGCCATTGGCATGAAACATCGGAGTCATCGGCAAAATTGTGTCCACTGCGGTAAAGCCCAGGGAATACGCACCGCTGATGGAGAGGCAGTGCAGCATGTCGGACCGGTGCGAGTACAGCACTCCTTTCGGATTGCCGGTCGTACCCGACGTATAGAACAGCGACGAGGCCAAGAGCTCGTCAAACACCGGCCACCGGAAATTCTCGTCGCCGCAATCGAGGAAGTCCTCGTAGCATTGAATATTCGGGATGCTCGTTTCCGGCATCGCCGTTCTGTCGACCATCAGCACAAAGAGCCGAACGGTGGTGAGTTCCGGTGCAAGTTTCTCAACGATAGGCAGAAAGGAACTCTCGAAGAACAGCACTTTATCTTCGGCATGATTTGCGATGTAAGAGATCTGCTCCTGAATCAGCCGCGGATTGATTGCATGCCAAATCGCTCCAAGGCCGGTGACGCCATGCTCAATCTCGAAGTGCCGATAGTTGTTCCATGCGAGTGTGGCAACTCGGTCACTTTGCCCGACACCTCGGCGCTGCAGGGCATCAGCCAGCTTACGCGCACGCCGCGCCGCGTGCTTATAGGTATATCGATGAATAGGACCCTCGACGGTCCGAGACACAATCTCCGTGTTGCTGTGAAACCGATCAGCGTGTTGCAAAAGCGACGACAGCAACAGCGGCTGGTTTTGCATCAAGCCTCTCACGACTCTCTCTCCCTCAAGGTTTAAGACTGTGCTCGGAGACGCCGTCCCATGGATGCGCGGCACTCCTGTTGAACGTTAGCTGCTTTGGTTGGAAGGCCTTGCGTCATTCGGACTTGATGTCGAGTACTTCGCCGAACTGCTCCCAGTTGGTGCCGCTCCAGCGCTGCAGTTGCAGTTGCGTCCAGATCATGTTGTTGGTCGCGCTGGTGTTGATCGAGATGCCGGGCATGGCAGTCGGCAGCACGAGATCCTTCAGGCTTTTTGCCTGCTTGACGATATTTTGACGGGACAGATCATTGCCGCACTGTTTCAGGATCTGCTCGAGGATCATGCCTTGCTGATAGCCGGTCAGATAGTTGGTGTCCCCGATATCCGATCCCGCCAGATACTTCGCAAAGAAGGCGCGATAGGCCTTCATTCCCGCATCGTCATTCCATTTCGAATCGGTCGGGTCCTTGATGAATGTCCCCACGATCACGCCCATGGCATTGTCAAAGCCGGCTGGCTTGAGAGTTGCCGACACCGAACTCGACGGAAAATTGACAATAAGCGTCGGCTTCCAACCGATCTCGGCTACCTTGCGGATAGCCTGAGCCGAAAATTTCGGCGTGCCGGCAACCAAAAGCGCTTCCGCACCAGAGCTTTTCAGACTCACAACCTGCGAGTCGATGGTCGGGTCGCTGATTTCGTAGGCTGCCGTTACCACCCTCTTGTCGAAATCGCTCTTGAGGAATGCCTTGAAAGCGTTGACGTAATCCTTGCCGAGATCATCGTTCTGATAGAGAATCGCGTACTTTGCGTTCGGCAACGCCTTGCTCAGATACTTGGCGTAGATCTTTCCTTCGGTGTCGAAACTGACCAACCCCGTCGTCGTCAGCGGAAACTCCGCGACGCTGGTAAACTTGTTCGAACCACTGATAATCGAAATGGTTGGAACGCCTTTTAGGACTAGGTATTTCGCCGACGCAGTATTCCCTGGAGTGCCAAGCTGGCTAAAGATGAACGCGACCTCATCGCTTTCGACAAGCTTGCGGACGTGCTCCACCGCTTTCGGCGGGCTGTAGGCGTCGTCCATAGCAATGTAGTTGATCTTGCGGCCATTGATGCCGCCGCGCTCGTTGATCGACTGGACGTAGGCAAGAACCCCCTTGCCGACCAGCCCAATCGATGACGCCGGGCCGCTGAACGGAAAAACGCCGCCGATCTTGATTTCGGTCGCCGTGACGCCCGGGGCATCCGCCGCGAACGACGATGTGGACAGCGCGAGCACCAGCGTGCAAGCAAGTTTGAACTTCCCAAACAAGACTTCCTCCCTAGCTGGAAACGCGTGGTCTGCCCCCGCAACACGCGTAGGGTCGACACGCCGCGGCCGTTGCGATCGGCCGGCTTGCGACATAGACTACAGTTCTTTTTTAGAACTAGTCAAGCGTTTCCGGAAGTCGACGGTTCGTCGCCCGCTGCGCAACCTGCCATTCATTTGGAAAACAACCTATTTCGGTTACGGTTTTGGCACGGCCTCGGTGTGGTTCGTTCGATTCAATATGGACATTTTGCACAATTCGTAGACTTGGTGACGCCTGTGCCCTCTCACGCGGAAAGTAGCCTTCAGTCGAGGAAACGAGAAGTCTGCCCTGGGTGATGCAGCACTAACATTCGTTTATGGAACTTATGCCAGTGGCGCGGGCGCAATAGGTTTGGGCTTAACCCTGGGCGCCGCCTCCGCACCTTCTGGAGACGCAATCGAGGGTGATCCGCAGTTCCTGTGCGAGCGAGAACGTCGCCAGATTGACGACGAATTGCTCGTTGGCGTGAACGCGACTTATTTCATGTTGGAGCGATCTCGTTCCACGTTAGCCCGTAGGGCTCGTGGCAGCATAAGGGCCCGCCTGCGCAGGATCTGCGCCGAACCGCGATGCAGTGGCGACCATTGAGCAGCAATTAGGGGTTGGCGAACCCAAAAAGCGAGGCTAGGCCAATTGGCTTCTGCGACAGGATCTCCACAGTCGCTGTGCGGCCCGCCACAAGGGTCTCATCGGCCGGGATATGATCGAGCGAAACACGTACTGGCACGCGCTGTGCCAGCCGCACCCAGTTAAATGTCGGATTGACGTCGGCAAGCAGTTTTGCCCCCTGGGCGCGATCGCGGTCTTCGATACCGGCAGCGATGCTCTCCACATGCCCCCGAAGCGGGCCGGCACTGCCCATCAAGCGAATGGCGACCCGATCACCAACATGAATGCGCGGCAACTTGGTTTCCTCGAAATAGCCATCGACATGTAGGGAATCGGTATCGACCAAAGCCATCACCCCCTTGCCTGCCGTGACATAGGTCCCGGGGCGCAGATCCATGTTGGAGATCTTACCGTTGACCGAGGCATAAACCTCGCTGCGATCGAGGTTGAGTTGGGCCACGGCCCGGTCGGCGACGGCCTGATCATAGGCGGCCTGGGCTTGTAGCTCGGTGGCCAACACCTGTTCCTGCTTCTGTTGCGAAACCGCATCGGTCGTAAGCGCGCGATAGCGCTTCAAATCGCTTACCGCCTGATCGAGCAAGGCATGACGGCCGGCGACGACGGCGTCGGCCTGCTGCAGCGCCAGCGCAAAGCGTGCGCGGTCGATGCAGAAAAGAATGTCGCCACGGCGCACCTGTTGATTGTCCCGCACCATGATATCGGTCACGAGGCCCGACACGTCTGGCGCGACTTCAACGATATCGGCGCGGACGCGGCCATCGCGCGTCCAGGGTTCATCCATGTAGTAAATCCATAGGTAGCCTCCGACCGCGAAAGCTGCCGCGACGGCAGCGGTTGTGACGACAAAGCGCCGAAGGAATGCAAAGGCGGTCTTCACGGTAGAAACTCCGAAGACAGGTAAGCAACGCTACCTAGCAGGCAGACGAACAGCGCGAGGTCGAACAGCGCGCGATGCCATACAAGGCGGTAAAGGCCGGCTCGTTGGAACACCCGACGCAGAATCGCGCACAGGGCATAAGTCACCAGCAGCCAAACGAGCAGCGAGGGGACGAGGACTCCGAAGATGTCGATCTCGTATCTCATGCGGCGACGGTCCTGCAGGTTGAAGGATCGGTAAAGGCAGGCTGATAGGTCAGCGCGTCTGGAAATAGCCCGCGGCGGATCCCCACCAGACCGATCAGCGCATCTCCCCTTACGTCATCATCCGACTGGGTCATCGCCTCGGTCAGCGCCAGATCGATGCGAGCCAGCAGTTCGGGGGGCATCGGCCCGCTGCTATGTCGACGGCACGCAATTGCAAGCTGATCCAGCATATCGTCCACCGCGCGGAGCGTTTGCGGAGCCAACCGATGGCGGACGCGACGCAGATCGATGATGTTAAGGCCGACGCGCAGTTCGTCGAGGTGATCGACATCGCGAAGATCGCCTTCGGGAATGGCGGCGAGGCGCGGCGCGAGCAGCCCGACACGATTTAACATAAGACCGGCAAACGCGGTCCTGTCGCGTCGGCCGCGCCGCTCAGCCGCAACGGCCAGCGTCGTCCGATTCGTTCTCATCAGGCGCCTTGCGCTCCATTCGGCGCCGACCGATCGCACCAGTCTCGTCACGACGGCAGCCGTCGTCAGCCCAATGACATACGACACGCTGGAATTGATAAATGCGGCGAAATCGGCACTATAGCTTGACTGCAGCGCCAACAAGGTCGCCGTAGTGATCGCGAGGGCTATCCCGATGAAGGCCGTCGCCGGGCGCGCGATGAGGATGCCGAACAAGACGAAAGGCGGTGCAAGCATCGCGACGAGCATCTCGACATTCGATATCCGAGGCAGCACGGCGAACAGATAGACTGCTACGACCGCTATGCCGACAATCGACCAGCATGCGAAGCTGCGGATGCTTGGCGCAGGGTCGTCTTGGACCGCAAAGAGAGAGAAGCCCACGGCAGCCATCATCGGCGCGGTTGCACCGTCCGGCCAGCCGCTGGCGATCCAGAAGCCGCAACTGATCAAGATCGCGATCACAGCGCCCGCCCCAGACCATAGCGCCATGCCATGATCGCGGTGTCTGATCGGCGCGACGCCAGCCTCGGGACCGAACGTAAGCTCTACCTTTGATATGTGGTCACCGGCTGCGATGGCGTGGCGAAGCGCCCGGCAATCCTGGGAGATATCGACCAATTCACGCAGCCGAATCAGCAGGCTTGCGATCATGAGTCGATCCCACGACGCGCCCGTTTCAAGTTTCGGTTGTTGCGCCGCGATCGCGGCACGAAGTGTGTCGGCCGATTGCGGGCCGCAGCCTTCGGTCGCGACCCATTTCGCCAGATCGTCGAGCAAACACCCAAGGGCCGGCTGTTCCGTTCGTAGTCCGTCCTGGAGCGCCGCAACGCAATCCCCGATCGAAGCCAACAGAGGCTGCAGCATCAGCATATGCAAATGAAGGGTGCGCAGGCCGCGTGCAGTGTCGAAGTCGACCGTCCTGTCATAGGCTAAGTGGGTTGCCAATGTGTCGATTTCGACAGCGTCGGCGGCAATACGCAGCCGCTGATCCCGTGTTGCCTGGTCGCTGCCGTGTCCGCCCAACACGTGCTGGCTGAGGTGCCATGCGTCAGACAGCCAGTTGTCGACTCGCGCGGCAACGGCGGTGGCGACACTGCGAGGAAACGCGACGGTCGACACCAGGCTGGCGCAGATTATGCCGAGGCTGATCTCCTCGGCTCTTGCCAACGCGGCGTTGAAGATGCTGGCCGGTTCCGAGACCTCCGGGAAGCCGACAAAGGCCACCGTATATCCAGCCAGCATGAATACATAGCTGCGCGGTCTGCCGTCGAGCAGCGAACCATACAGACAAAGCCCGACCCAGAGCGCAATGACCAGAGACAGCAGTTCCGGTGCATCGACGAAACTAGGCAGCATTGCCACGGTGGCCGATGCCCCGATCAATGTTCCCAGTACACGATAGAACGCCTTCGAACTAGTCGCACCGGCTAGCGGCTGCGACGTGATATAGACCGTAGTCATCGCCCAATAGGGGCGCGGCAGATCCAGCCAAAACGCGATGATTAGTGCCAGCATGGCAGCCGCGAAGGTCTTGAGCGCAAAGACAATGTCGGCGTGACGAGTGAGAAAGGGCTCATCGACGTTCACGGCTGCACCGGGGAAAGAAGTTTCGCCGCAAGGGATTTGCTCAGGCTAAGAAACTTCGTGCCGCCCACGGATTTCGAGGATATTGCGGATCGTCGTGCATTTTTGTTGGTGATCACCTCTTGTGAGCCGTCACACTTCGCGCACACGTAGAGCGCGGCTTGCGGATCGTGGTGCCCTATCAAGTCTTCCGGTGTGTAAGAACACCTCGCGCAGAGTTTAACTCTCATGTGCCGCATCCTGCAGCGAAACAGCAGACTTCTTCGGTGTCACAGGTGTGGTTGCCGGCGGGTCACATTGTATTTCCGACCGTCGGAATTATCGTGTTTTTGCCGGATCGTGGACATTTGGCCAGCCGCAATGCCGCGGCCGCCGTAGATCCACATGGGCTCGTCGCATTGGCTAGGGCCCTGATCAGTCATGCAAGCGGCGCTCCAGGTCGGGGCCGGGACCTCGCAGCCCTCGTTTCCGCACGCCTGCGCTAGAGCGGTGTTTTCGTTCATTCGCCCTTCAGCCGCGGCCGACACCGCGAACGGCGGTACGAACAGCAGCGCCACAAGAAAAGATTTGATCTTCATCGTTCGGTTCCTTCTGCGTAAGAGGTCTCACTAGCAATGCGAGATCGCCATTTACTCGGCGCCACCGGGGCAACTTTCATTTCTGGCGCAAAACGGAGTCGGCGCCCTGCTGATCGTTCTCATGGGGATGTTTCCGCGTGCGCGCAGCGATACCCGCAACGATTTGCATCGCTACCCCGAGCAACCACCAGCAACCGACAATTACTGTCCAGATCACGGGCAGATCTTCGTCAAACACAACGACATACACCGAAACCAACGCTGCGGCGGTGGCAAGGAATGTTCCGGCGGCGACAAACACTTCGACGAGTTCAATTTTTGGCCCGACTCGGGCGTTTAGAATGTCGACTCGGAATGCACGCGAGGGAGCTGGAGGAGTATCGATCCCTAAATAAAACCCAACGAGCCCAAAGAGCGTCATTGCAGAGCTGAAGCTAACGGAGTCGAACAGGTCTATGTTCGCTCTGAGCAAAAGCGCCGCAACGAACAGCCCGCATAGTGCGCCGGCAATAGCGAGACCGCTCCGTTCAATGACATGAGCAGCCCTGCTTATGACAGAAGCAACCTCGCCTATGGAAAAGCGATTGCTGGATCTGGATTCTCTTATGTCCGTCATGATCGAATCCTTGTCTTAGGATGGTCTACGGCATTCGTCGGGCGCCAAGCTGTCGATCACAACGACGTGCCATTGTTGCTACCGCGCTGGTGCCCAGTGTTGCCGCCCTAGGCAGCTCGACCGCTGAGACTTTGCTCAAAGACCGAGCGGAATAATTCAAAGAGGTTGTCCGAAGCGGCCAGATCGTTACTCAACCGGTCACAGGACGAAGCCCGCGCCGAGAGTTGGTCCGTTTTGGTTGATAAGCATAAGCGCTTCTGGTGCTGTCGTAAAAAGGGTCGCGCTCACAGGTGCCGCCGCGACCGGAGGACATAGCCTGACATTGCTCCATGCTCGAAAAGCCACAGCTCAGCATGCTGGACGTGACGTCGGTGCGGCAATATTCGTACGCTTGGACAGCGGGCGTTGTCAGCCCCACAACCGCGAAGGCTAGTAGCGCCGCAGCTGACGTGGTGATAATCTTGCAAGTTGATTTCATTTTTCTCTCCTTCCTGCCGATTTGAATGCGTTGCCCGCAATCTATCGAGGGGGAGCCAAACGAAAATCCTATGTTTATTGCATTATTAGTTGAGGGAGATTCACGAATGGTGTGGCGAGCTGCACGTCGCGTGCGTCCTTAATTTCTTTGCCGCTTTGGTCGTTTTCGGCTTGTAAAGAGAGCTCTCTGCGGACGGAAATGAGCGAGTTTATGGTCGCGCCGCAAAACTAATAGTTGCCCGTAGTTTTGAGGTCACGCATGACAAGTCATGCCGCTCGCTCAGCCCTTGGCAAAGGGATTCTTGAGCGAACGCTTGGCCGGCGCCGAGCTTCGGGAGGCCCGTATCATGTCAAGGAGGGCACGCAGAGCGGCAGGGACCTGCCGGCGCCCGGAAAAATAGACAAAATATCCATCGAACGCGGGCGACCAATCCTCCAGCACCCTGACCAGTTGACCCGAGCGTATGAACGGTTCGGCCAGAGTTTCGAACGTGAGTGCGATGCCCAGCCCGTCGAGCGCCGCGCGACAGGCCAGATCCGCATCGCTGACCGCAACCCGGCCATCCACCGAAATTCGCAGCGTCTTGCCATCCCGCACGAATGGCCACGCAAAGGCGGCGCTTCTCGGGGACAGACGAAGTTGAACGCAGCTATGGTGAACGAGTTCATCGGGATCGCGCGGCGCTCGCCACTGTGCGAAGTAGGCTGGCGCGCCAACAACGGCCATTTTCATCGGTCCCGTTACACGGACGGCTATCATACCCTCAGCGGCACGGTCCTGCGGGCCTATCCCGGCGTCGAAACCCTCTGCGACAAGGTCGATAGGCGCGTCGCCCACGTGCAGCTCCAATTGGGTCTCCGGGTAGGTTGACAAGAAGCGGTCCCATACCGGCGCGACCGTCGCCATCGCAGCCACATGGCTCGTCGCATAAATCCGCAGACGACCCAAAGGACGGAGCCGTTCTTCATCCAAATTCTCCAACGCACCGGCGATCTGATCGATTGCCGGACGAAGCCGGTCGAACAAACGCTGGCCGGCGTCTGTCACCAAGACGCTGCGCGTCGTACGGTGCAGCAAGCGAACCCCGAGACGTTCCTCTAGCTGCCGCATCAAGTGGCTAAGCGCCGACGGCGTGACATGGAGTCGCGATGCCGCGGCTCGAAAGCTCCGTTGTTCGGCGATCGCGATGAAGGCAGTCAGATTAGCCAGATCGGAACGATCCATTCTCTATAATCACCTTCGAGGTTTCTTTATGGTGATTGGAATCGGCGAAGCAAGTCGTGCGCCCCGTCGATGCGCAGCCGTCCTGAACCGAACGTCTGCCCCACTGCAAAATCTTCAAGATAGCGTTCGCTCAACTGATCCGTGATTCAACTCCAGCTTTAGGCGGCGGTTCGACGGGAGCGATGTATCCGCTACCTGCTCTCAATCAGCTTGACGGTCGCATGCAGCAGCCGGTTGGCGGGCGTCGCGACGCTCAGCGCTTCGCCACGCCGCACGATGAAGCCGTTCAGATGGTCGATCTCACTGCGCTTGCCGCGCGCCAGATCCTGCGCGGTCGATGCGTACTGGCCCGCCGCCGTCTCGGCGATTTTGCGGACGGCCGCATTGACATCGCCCGGAAGCGTCACGCCATCCGCTTTCGCAACGGCCACGCATTCAGCGACGAGGTCGCGCAGGACAACGGTCACGCCCTCACCCTTCACGAGCCGGCCGTATGGCAATTGGGTAATCGCCGATAGCGCGTTGTACGCGCAATTCGTGATTAGC
>Ga0137403_10002827_pt1 | contig 21039 bp, 22 predicted proteins | sample CZOMad2_1_16fung_FD_122057 | JGI IMG/M metagenome (GOLD analysis project Ga0137403, IMG submission 122057) | Vadose zone soil fungal communities from Angelo Coast Range Reserve, California, USA - CZOMad2_1_16fungal (Hybrid Assembly) | ecosystem: Environmental > Terrestrial > Soil > Vadose zone...
CGGCCAGCCGCAGACCATCATCGACATCAAGCGGGAGATCGAGTCGCGGTGAGCGGCGGAGAGTCCGTGACGGCTAGGACGATCCGCGCTTCGCCTTTCCCAGCGTGACGGCCGCTGTCTTCCCGAGTGCCCCGGCCAGCGCCTGCAGGCGGCGCTCGACCGCCTCGCCCAGCAGCGCATCATGGCCCTTCGGGAGTCGCAGGGTCACTTTTGCATCGCCGACCGCTATCGACGACTGTTTCAGAATCGCCGGCGTCGCCGCGCTCAATGCGTACGCCAGTCGGAGCGCCAGACCGACGGACTGCCAGTGCTCGCGCTCATCCTCGCTCAACATGGCGAGCGCGGAATGCATCGCGGTCATGTCGGCTTCGCCGCCATAACGGACGAAAACCGCGAGCGCGATGGCGACGCGGCCCTTGTGGTCGATGCCCGCGATCGGCAGGCGCAGAATGCGGGTGAAGGCCTGTTCCGCCCGGTAGTCCGGGTGATCGCGCCAGCCGATGTCGCTGAGCGTGCAGGCCGCGAGCCGGAGCCGCCGCGCCTCGGCATCCTCGCCGACGAACAGCGGATCGATCCAGTCCTGCAGCAGCCGGCCGAGGTCGCCGAAGCGGGCCTCGGCCTCGGCGAATTCGGCGCAGGCGGCGATCAGCGGGTCCTTGGCCCGTTCCACCGCCGGCAGCGCCGCGAACAGATGGCCTTCACGCAGGCCGAAGGCGGAGAACACGACACGGTCCGGCTTCGCCACGCGCAACACGCGCTCGAGCGTGAGGGCGGCAAATGGCAGGGTCTCGAGACGCCGCTTCGACAGGCCGGGGATGGAGCTCAGCGACCGCCGGCCGAGGCGGCCGAGGATGCGGACGAGATCTTCGGCCTGCCGGCGCGCGATGCTGTAGTGATGGATGACGTGCAGCGGATAGCCGATCTGGTCCATGTGGATGCGGGCGAGCGTGCGCCAGGCGCCGCCGACCGGATAGAAGGTGCGGCCACGCAGGTCCCCGAGCCAGCCGACGCCGTCGAGGTGCTTGTCGATGACGGCGCGGGCGGCGTCGAGATCATCGACCATGCTGTCCATGAGGCGCACAGGCCCGAGCGGCAGGGTCGCATGGGCGCCGAGCCTGCCGCGGTCGAGCGCCACCAATTCGAGGCTGCCGCCGCCGAGATCGCCCATCAGGCCGTCGGCTTCGGGAATGCCGGACAGCACGCCCAGGGCCGACAGCCGCGCCTCCTCCTCGCCGGAGATCACGCGCACGCGCACGCGGCAGCGGCGCTCGACCTCGGCGACGAACTCGGCGCCGTTCTTGGCGTCGCGCACGGCGGCGGTCGCCAGCAGGTCGAGGCGCTTCACCGCCATGGCCTTGGCCAACCGCACGAAGCGCGTAAGGTTGTCGAGCGCCAGCTTGGCGCCGGCCTCGTTCAGCTTCCCCGTCGCATCCAGGCCGCGGCCGAGGCCGCACAGCACCTTCTCGTTGAACAGCGTGAAGGGCGCCCGCGAGGCGTGGCTGAAGACGACGAGGCGGATCGAGTTGGAGCCGATGTCGACGACGGCCACGCGGCCGGCCGCCGCGCGTTTCGCCGTCGTCTTGCGTTTCGCCGCCTTCGCCGCCAAGGCGTCAGGACTTGCGCAACGTCAAGTGCGGCGCCTTCTTCGCCCGCTTGAGCGCGCTGCCGCGCCCTGACAGACTCGGGTTGGTCATGAAGTAGGTGTGCGCACTGAACGGTTCGACCCCGGAAGTGAGACGGGTATAGCGTCCATCGGGCTCGAGTGTCCAGCTTTGCACGTCGTCCTTCATGTTGGCGATCATGATCTGGTCGAGGACCTGCTGGTGGACGGTGGGATTCTCGATCGGAACCAGGGCCTCGACGCGGTAGTCGAAATTGCGCGGCATCCAATCCGCCGAGGAGATGAATACCTTGGCCGTCCGCGACGGCAGGCGGGCGCCGCCGCCGAAGCAGACGATGCGCGAGTGCTCGAGGAAGCGGCCGATGATGCTCTTGACGCGGATGTTCTCCGACAATCCGGGAATGCCGGGCCGGAGACAGCAGACGCCGCGCACGGTGAGTGCGATGCTGACGCCGGCCTCGGACGCCCGGTAGAGTGCGTCGATCAGCTGCGGATCGACGAGCGCATTGAGCTTCACCCAGATCTCGCCCGGCCGCCCCGCCTGCACATGGGCGATCTCCTCGTCGATCAGGCGCAGCAGCGTCTGCCGCAGGCTGAGCGGGGCGATGGCCAGCTTCTCCATCTTGTCCGGCTTGGCATAGCCGGTCATGTAGTTGAAGAGCCGCGCGGCGTCGTGGCAGAGGCCGGGATCGCAGGTGAAGAAGGAGAGATCGGTGTAGATCTTCGCGGTCACCGGATGGTAGTTGCCGGTGCCGAAATGCACGTAGGTGCGCAGGCTGCCGGCTTCGCGGCGAATCACCATGGAGACCTTGGCATGGGTCTTCAGCTCGAGGAACCCGTAGACCACCTGCACACCGGCCCGCTCCAGATCCCGCGCCCAGCGGATGTTGCGCTCCTCGTCGAAGCGCGCCTTCAGCTCGACGAGCGCCGTGACCGACTTGCCGGCCTCGGCCGCCTCGACCAGCGCCTTCACGACCGGCGAATCGTCGCTGGTCCGATAGAGCGTCTGCTTGATGGCGACCACGGTCGGATCGCCGGCCGCCTGGCGGACGAACTGCGCGACGACATCAAAACTCTCGTAGGGATGGTGGACGATGATGTCCTTCTGGCGGATGGCCGCGAAGCAGTCGCCGCCCATGTCGCGGATGCGCTCGGGAAAGCGCGCATTGAAGGGCTTGAACAGCAGCTCGGGCACCTCCGCGGTGATCAGTCTCGCGGTGCTGGCGAGGCCGAGCAGGCCTTCGCGCACGAAGACGTCCTCCGGCGCCGCGCCCAGCTCGTCACGCACGAAGGCGAGCAGTTCCTCGGGCATGGCGGCGTTGACGGAGAGCCGGATGACGCTGCCGCGCTTGCGCCGCTTCAGCGCCGATTCGAACAATCGCACCAGATCTTCGGCCTCTTCCTCGATTTCCACTTCGCTGTCGCGCACGATGCGGAAATAGCCCATGGCCACGACGTCGAAGCCGGGGAACAGGCGGTCGAGATAGAGTCCCACCAGCGCCTCGATCGGCAGGTAGCGGACGGCCGCACCCTGAAGGCGCACGAAGCGCGCGAGCTGGTTCGGCAGCGGCAGCAGCGCCTTCAGGCTGCGGCCGCCATCGCGCGCCTTGAGCTCGAGCGCAACCGAGAAGCCGAGATTGGGGATGAACGGAAACGGGTGCGCCGGGTCGATCGCCATGGGCGTCAGCACCGGGAAGATCTGGTCGAGGAAGAAGCCGTCGAGCCATTGGCGCTCGTCGGCGGTCAGCTCCGCGGCATCGAGGACGGCGAAGCCGGCTGCCCGCAGCTCGTCGCGCAGACCCCGCCAGCAGGCCTGCTGATTCTGCATGAGCTCGCCCGAGCGGATGTGGATGGCGGCCAGCTGCTGCGCCGGCGTGAGGCCGTCCTGGCTGAGCGAGGTGACGCCGGCGGCGACCTGGCCCTTCAGGCCGGCGACGCGGACCATGTAGAACTCGTCGAGATTGCTGGCGGAGATGGAGAGGAAGCGCAACCGCTCCAGCAGCGGATGCGCGGTGTTGTAGGCCTCCTCCAGAACGCGCTCGTTGAAGGCGAGCCAGGACAGCTCGCGGTTGAAGAAGCGCGTCGGCGACCCGGCCAGCGATTCGACCCGTTCCTTGGCGACAACATCGTTCACGGCAGATCTCCTTCGCGGCGACTCTATATCGAGACTTTGCACCTGTCATGACGGCTTTATGACACGGCTGAGGCCTTGACCTGCCGGCATCCGCCCGGGCTAGGTTGTCGGGGCATTGGCACGGGGCCGAAACAACGATGCGAATCCTCTATCTGCTGCGCCACGCCAAGTCGGATCGCGGCGATCCCGAACTGAGCGACGTCGATCGGCCGCTGGCGCCGCGCGGGCGGCGTGATGTGCCGACGATGGCGGCGTATATGCGCGAACACGACTATCGGCCGGACCTCATCCTGTGCTCGCCGGCCGCGCGGACGCGCGAGACCCTGGCGCTGCTGCAGCCCATGCTCGGCCCCGACATCCGCGTCGATTTCGACCGCAAGCTCTACCTCGGATCGCCGGACCTGCTGCTGCGGCGATTGCGGGATGTCGAGGAGACGGTCCCGAGCGTGCTGCTGATCGGACACAATCCGGGCCTGGAGCGCCTGGCGGCCGCGCTGGCGCCGCGCGGTGACCGCCGCGCGCTCGCGCGCATGCGCGAAAAATACCCGACCTGCGGCCTCGCCATCATCCATCTGCACATCGACCGCTGGGAGCAGACCGATCTCGGCGCCGGCACCCTTACCGACTTCATGGTGCCGGCGGGACTGGACGAGGATTAGCGCACCGCGTCCGTCCAGAACGGCGGACGGTCGCGCAGCTGGCGCCAGGTGGTCTGGAAATCCGCGAGATCGCGATCGATGCGGGCCGCCTGCCATCCCAGCACCAGGCCGCTGGCGTGGCGGGCCGCCTCGATATCGTTGGTGTTGGCGATGCGCCCCTCGAGCCCCAGCAGCAGCTGCCGGCTGACGATGGCGTCGTTGAGCGAGCCCAGCTGGTCCTGCACCTCCGCCAGGGCCGCGATGAACTTCGCGGTCGGTTTCTTCGGATAGAGGCCGCGAAAGAAATCCGCGACGTAGCGCACCTTCTTGCCGGCGATGCGCAGCTGGTGCAGTTCCTCCTCCGGCAGGTCGGCGCGCTTGCCGCCGATCTTGCGCAGCCGTTTGTAGCGCTTGTCCAGGATCGTGCGCGCGAACTCCGTCACGGGATGATCGAGCAGCGCGCCGCCGGCCTCGACCGACGCGCCCCAGCTGCCGTCGGTGAGCGCCAGCTCGAGCCGCAGCAGCAGGTCGGTGTAGCGGGGATCGTCGAGCGCGGCGCGCATGATGCCGTAGCCTTCCTCGCGCAACGTCGCGGCAGCGCGCAGCATCGCGGTAACAGCGGGATCGGCCGGCAGCCGCATGCGTAGGCGCTGCAGCGACTCCGCAATGAATACGTCCCAGTCGCGAGCGGCCCCGAACTGGGTCTGCAGCCAATCCAGTTCCCGCGCGAGATAGGCGGAGAAATCGGGCGCCATGATCCTGCGGTAGGCACCGACGAGCGCCCGCAGGCGCCGCAATCCGACCCGGAACTGATGCACCCCCTCGGTGTCCTCGCCCAGGCGGGCGCAGGCTTCATTGGCGCGGATCTGCTGGATGCAGGAGCGGGCGATGGCCGCGAAGGCGGCCCGCGCCGCCATGTCGTGGCTGATGCCGACCGGCCTGGCGCGCTGCGGAGACGGCGTTTCGTTGGCGGCCAGCCGATAGCCACGCGCCGCCTTAGTATCGTATTCCCAGGCCACCGGCACTTCCCGGTTGAGGGCAAGCGCCAGCTCGACCAGGCGTCCGGGCTGACCGGACTTGAGTTCCAGCTCGACCTCGCAGATCGGCAGCCGGCGGTCGGCCGCCCTGATCTCGCCGCTGTCGAGCGCCACCTCGATGCTGGTGTCGTCGAGCTGCACGGGCCATACCGTACGGCGGAACTCGGTCGTGAAAATCGGGGTCAGGTCTGTGACAATTATGTGATCATTGAGACGCGCCGCCGCGGCCTCGTCGCCCAGCGCCGCCAGTTCCGGCACGTCGTCGGCGACCGGACGCTCGATTTCCTGATAGGTCTGCAATCCGCTGGGATCGTCGACCGGCAGCTTCAGGGTCTGGATGCGCTGCTTGCCGATATGGCGAATGCGCAAGGCCCCGCCGAGCGACTGCAGATCGAGCCGGGGCGTGTCGAAATAAACGCTTAACAGCCGTCGCGTGCGGCCGCGGCTGCGCGCCAGCGAGCGCAAGAGGGGCGCACGTTTCAGCTGACTGACGCGATCGGGCGACAGTCGAAGCTTGATTTCGACCTCGTCGGGCATGGCGCCTTATAGCGTCCCGTCCGCGTGTCGCGCATGCGACAAGAATATTAAGAGATTATTACGAATGCCATCTTTAACCCTACGTCAATCATTTCCCATCAGTTTAGAAAGTGTCGGCAACACGTTGCGGCGATTTATCTCGACCGGCTTACGCGCACCGCGGCCCAAGGCCGCACCCGGAATCCGAGATTGACCGCCAAAGCTTGATGCCCTAGTCGGTGGACATCGAACCGACGCGCGGTCGGTGTCCGATCAATGAGAGACCTATGGTCTCGCTTTCCGGGGGGAGGGCGAATGACACAGAGTCCCGTGTCCTATTCGAGGCGGACGTTCTTTATCTTTGCGGCGGCTGCCAGCAGCACGCTCGTGATACGTCCGGATACGTCTTCGGCCGCCGAGTCGGCGACACGCATACTGGCGCTGCATTCGCGCTGGAGCGAAGAAAACTTCATCGGACCGTTCTTCGAGCAGGGCAAGTACCTGCCGACCGCGCTGGATGAGATCAACCACCTCTTCCGCGATCGTCACGACGACACGGTGCATAACATCGACGTCCGCCTGCTCGATCTGCTCTATGCGTTCAAGCAGCGCACGAGCTATCGCAGCTCCTATGAAGTCGTGTGCGGCTACCGGTCGAAGCACACCAACCGCATGCTGCGAAAGAAGAGCCGCCTCGTCGCCAAAGACAGCCTGCACATGCAGGGCCAGGCCGTCGACGTCCGCTTCTACGGGATGGAGCTGGCCGAGGCGCATCAGATCGCCCTCGACATGCAGGCCGGCGGCGTCGGCTACTATCCGGACCAGGATTTCATGCATCTCGACGTCGGACGGGTCCGCAGCTGGGCGGACTAGGATCGACGACCCCGCGGGCGACGCCGAGCTAGGAAGCGCCGCCCTCGAACTCTTCCAAGACCTCGCGCACGAGTCCGAGACTCGGCCGGCGCTGGCGCGACAGCGCTGCGCGATCGATCGCGTCGACCAGCCGCCGGGCCGCATCGAACGAGCGCTCCATGCGCGCCACGATGAAGATTACCGTCCCGCGATCCACCGCGAGCTGACGATCCGCAAACAGTTTGCCCAATAGCGCCTCGAGCAGGCCGTCGTCCGGCGGCACGATGCCGACGGCCGGCAACGCGGCCAGGCGCGAGCGCAGATCGGGAAGCACGATCGGCCAGCGCGCCGGCGGCGCCTCGGCGCACAGCAGCAGGTGCCCGCACCGCTCGCTCGTCATGTTGTAGAGATGCAGCAGCACGCGTTCGGCGGCGGCACCCAAATCGCCAGCGGCGATGTTGTCGAGCGCGCAAGCCGGGCTGGCGCCGAGGACTTGCGATGGATCGACGGACGCCAGCGTCGCTCCATCGATGATCGTCGCCTGCGAGTGTTCCCGCCACACATGCGCGAGATGGGTCTTGCCGCTGCCGGGAGGCCCTGAGAGCGCGAGCCCGGGCGCCGGCCAGTCCGGCCACCGCTCGACCCAGGCGAAGGCGGCCGCGTTGCTCGCGGAGACCAGATAGTCGGCGGCGGCGTAGGAAGACGCGAAGCCGAGATCGAGAGGCAGTTGGCGGGTCAAGGTCGAGCCTGGCGGCGCCGTCAGGCGGGCGGCGGCGCGGGCGGCTCCGGCGGCGCGGCGATCGCCCGCTCCCCCTGCCCGCGGTAGTAGGTGCTGCCCATGTAGCGGCCGAGGCCGAAGCGGGCGAGCACCCCGACGACGGCGGCGGCCGGCAGGCCGAGCAGCACGCCGACGAAGCCGAACAGCGCGCCGCCCGCGAGCAGCGCGAAGATCACCCATACCGGATGCAGGCCGATGCGATCACCGACCAGCCGGGGCGTGAGCACATAGCCCTCGAGCGCCTGGCCGATGAGGAAGATGCCGAACACGAGCCCGATCGACAGCCAGTCGGGGAACTGGGCGAAGGCCAGCCCCATGCTGGTCACGAACCCCGTGATGGTGCCGACGTAAGGCACGAACGACAGCAGCCCCGCGAGCACGCCGACGACCAGGCCGTAGTCCAGCCCGACCACCGAAAGACCGGCGGCATAGAAGATTCCGAGCACGAGGCAGACCGTGGCCTGGCCGCGCGCGTAGCCGGCCAGGGTCTGGTCGATCAGCCGCGCCTGCGCGCGGATGACGTCGGCGTGCTGGCGCGGGAGACAGCCATCGATGCGCGCGACCAGACGATCCCAGTCGCGCAGGAGATAGAACGTCACGACCGGCGTGATGAAGATCAGCGACAGGACGTTGACGAGCGCGAGGCCGCTGCTGAGCATCGCCCCGAGCGCGCTGCCGATCCATTGCACGACGCTGCCGGCCTGGCTGCCGAGGGCGGATTTGAGGTCGGCCATCTCCTGGGGCGAAAGATGTTCATCGGCCAGTTTCAGCAGCGGCTCCACACGCGCCACCAGCCCGGCGATTAATACCGGCAGGCTGGCGACGAGCCCGATGATCTGCGACTGGATGAGCGGTATCAGCAGCAGCAGGACGGCGACCACGAAGACGCTGAAGCCGATCAACACGATCGTGGTCGCCACGGCGCGGCCGCAGCCCCACTTCTCCAGGCGGTCGCAGAGCGGATCGAGAAAATAGGCGAGCGCCAGGCCGGCGACGAACGGCAGCAGCATCCCGCGCAACAGATAAAGCGCGATCAGCGCCAGCAGGAGACCAGCGAGCCAGAAGCGATATTGTCGCTGCGTGGTCATCGCGTGTCCTGCGTGCGGAAGATCCGCCAGCCCCAGATGGCCACATAGGCGCCGCCCGACAGCACGGTGGTGGCCGCGACGATGGCGACCATGGCATCGATGATGCCGTAGTCATGGGCCATGCCGAGCCCGAGCTTGGCGAGCAGAAGGACGGCCAGGGTGATCTGTGCGGCGGTGTTGATCTTGCTGATCAGCAACGGCTGCATGGTGAGGGATTGCGTGACCGTCTGATAGAGAATGGCGCCGCCGATGATCAGGACGTCGCGCGAGACGACCAGAATGACCAACCAGGTATCGACCTGGCCGCGATAGCCGAGCGTGACATAGACGCTCATCAACAGCGCCTTGTCCGCCAGCGGATCGAGGAAGCCGCCGAGTACGGTGCGCAGGCCGAATTGCTTGGCAATGAAGCCGTCGAGCGCGTCGGACGCGCCGGCGGCCGCGAACACCCAGAAGGCGGTGCCGTAGCGGTCCTGGAGGATGAGCCAGATGGCGAGCGGGACCGCCAGCAGGCGCGCCAAGCTGATGAGGTTTGGCAGCGCGGTGACGAACGGGCTGTGGCGCGCAGTCAAGGCGTGCCGGTCGCGGTGCCGCCATTCTCGCCGAGCTGCAACACCCATTGCTGTGCGCCCTGCAACAGGGACAATTGCCGCTGTGCCAGCGCCTGCTGCAACTGCGTTTCATCGCCGAAGTAGACGAGATTGAGTTCGCCCTCGGTGCGCGCGAGCGAACGCACCTCGGCCCGCTGCACGCTGGGAATGCCGGTGAGCCGCCGCTGGATCTCGACCCAGTCGCGCAGGCTGGCGATCGGCACGACCACGCTCAGGGTCTGCGTCGGACCCGACGGCGTGGCGCCGATGGTCACGTCCGGCGTGCCGTCCGCGGGCTTTCCGATGATGGCGTCGATCGAGGCCGCGTCGAAGCGATAGGTCATGACGCCGATATAGCGCACCGAGGACAGGCGCTCGGATTCGACCTCGAAATCCTGCACCATCCCCGCGAGCTGCGCATCGGCGGGCGTTTGTATCGTCGCCGCCTTGTCGGCGCCCACCAGTTGCTCCATCAGCATCGAAAACGCCTTGCGCTGGCCCTCGACGATGGCCTGATCGCGGGCCGTGGCGGCGTCCGCCGCCGTCACGTCGACGGGCACGCCCGATACCACGTAGGGGGCGGCCGCCAGCGCCGGCCCGCACCCGACGAGCGCGAGCGCGATGACGAATATCCACTGTGCTGCACGAAGAGGCGCGAGGCGTGCCGGCATTGCAAACCCTTCGGGATCAAGTATCTTGCCGCCCGGCTGGAAGCGCCGGGCCGCGAACCGGCCCGATTTATAGCGCATCGCCGGGGAGGACGCCATAAACAGCCTCACCTACAAATCCGCCGGCGTCGACATCGATGCCGGCAATGCGCTGGTGGAGGCGATCAAGCCGCTGGCGCGCGCGACCATGCGCAGCGGCACCACGGCGGCCCTCGGCGGCTTCGGCGCCTTCTTCGATCCGAAGGCGGCCGGCTATCGCGATCCCATCCTGGTGGCGACCACCGACGGCGTCGGCACCAAGCTGAAGCTCGCGATCGCCGCCGCCAAGCACGACAGCATCGGCATCGATCTCGTCGCGATGTGCGTGAACGACCTGGTCGTGCAGGGCGCCGAACCGCTCTTCTTCCTCGACTATTTCGCCAGCGGCAAGCTCGAGGTCGCCACCGGCACCGCCATCATCGCCGGCATCGCCGCGGGCTGCCGCGACGCCGGCTGCGCGCTCATCGGCGGCGAGACCGCGGAGATGCCCGGCCTGTATGCCGATGGCGACTACGATCTCGCCGGCTTCGCCGTCGGCGCGGTCGAGCGCGGCGAAGCCATCACCGGCGAAACCGTGCGGGACGGCGACGTCATCCTCGGCCTTGCCTCCACCGGCGTGCATTCGAACGGCTATTCGCTGGTGCGCCGGATCGTCGAGGCGAGCGGCTTGGCGCTGGAGGCGCCGGCGCCGTTCGCGCGCGATCGCCCATTGGGCGAAGCGTTGCTGACGCCGACGCGCATCTACGTGCGCAGCTGCCTCGCCGCCGCCCGCACCGGCAAGGTGAAAGCCTTTGCGCATATCACCGGCGGCGGGCTGGTGGAGAACGTCCCGCGCGTCCTGCCGCCCGATCTCGCCGCTCAATTCGACGCCGCGGCCTGGCCCTTCCCGCCCGTGTTTCGCTGGCTGATGGCGACCGGCGGGGTCGCCGATGCCGAGATGGCGCGCGTCTTCAACTGCGGCCTCGGCATGATCGCCGTGGTCGCGCCCGAGGATGCCGCCGGCATCGAGGCAATGCTCGCGGCTGCTGGAGAGCAGGTCCATCGCGTCGGCCGCATCGCCGCGCGGGCGGCCGGCGCGCCGGGTTGCGTGGTCAACGGCATGGAGAGCGCTTGGCGCGCCTGAGGACGGCAATTCTCATCTCCGGGCGCGGCAGCAACATGCAGGCGCTGATCGAGTCCTGCCGGGCGCCGGCCGGACCGGCGGAGATCGTGCTGGCGCTGTCGAACAATCCGGATGCCGCCGGTCTGGGCTACGCGGCGCAGGCCGGCGTTCCCACGGCCGTCGTCGATCATCGCACCTATCGGGAGCGCGCCGCGTTCGACGCCGAGCTCGACCGCCGCCTGCGCGCCGCCGGTGCCGAATTCGTCTGCCTCGCCGGCTTCATGCGCCTGCTGACGCCGGCGTTCGTCGAGCGCTGGCGCGACCGCATGATCAACGTCCACCCGTCGCTGCTGCCGGCCTTTCCCGGTCTCGACACCCACGCCCGGGCGCTGGCGGCGGGCGTGCGCTTCCACGGCTGCACCGTCCACTTCGTGCGCTTCGAGACCGACACCGGGCCGATCATCATCCAGGCCGCGGTGCCCGTGCAGGCCGGCGACACGCCGGACAGCCTGGCCGCCCGCGTGCTGGCGCAGGAGCACCGGATCTACCCGCAGGCGCTGGCCTGGGTCGCCGAGGGCCGGGTGCGGATCGAGGGTGAACGCACGGTCGTGGACGGGGCGGCGGTGCCGCCGGTCCCGCTCATCAGCCCCATGCCGTCATGAGACGGTAGGTCGCCAGACCGTTGCCCGGCCGTCCCGACTGCGGTATCAAATCGCCCAATTGCGGACACTGGAGGGAGATCAGCGCATGGCCACGAATGACGAACTGCTCCAGGAACGGCAGCAGATGTGGCACAACGTCACGCGTTTCACGACCGCCGGCGTCGTGCTGGTCGCCGTGGTTCTACTGCTGATGCTGATCTTCCTGAGGTAGATCGAGACAACGCCCTCACCCCCACCCTCTCCCGCTTCGCGGTAGAGGGAGCTAGCGGATTTGAACCCTTCTACGGAGTCCCCTCTACCGCGAAGCGGGAGAGGGTAGGGTGAGGGCCTGTGACTCGGCCTATCGGATCCCTACCCGACGATTTCCAACCCCGAAAAGAAATACACGATTTCGTTCCGCGCATTGTCCGGCGAGTCTGAGCCGTGCACGGAGTTGGCCTCGATCGACTCGGCGAAGTCCTTGCGGATGGTGCCGGGCGCGGCGTTGGCCGGATTGGTCGCCCCCATCACTTCGCGGTTCTTGGCGACGGCGTTCTCGCCCTCCAGCACCTGCGCGATCACCGGACCGGACGACATGAATTCGCACAGCGAGCCGAAGAACGGGCGCTCGCGATGGACGGCGTAGAAGCCCTCGGCCTGCTGGCGGGTGAGCCACAGTCGCTTCTGGGCGATCACGCGCAGGCCCGCCTCCTCGAGTCGGGCGTTGATCTTGCCGGTGAGGTTGCGCCGGGTGGCATCCGGCTTGATGATCGACAGCGTCCGCTCGGTGGCCATAGCTCCGTCGCTCCATTGCTTGAAGACGCGGCCTTATAGCGGCATCGCCGGACGACGGCAACCGGACCGCCGGCGGCGGCGCTATCCGCCTTAGGGATCCGCCCACATGCGCAGCAGGTTGGCCTGGACCTTGAACGCCCAGTCCGTCTCCGGCGCGTCCGGCAGCCGCTCCGCCATCAGGCGCTTGATGCGCTCGAGGTCATAGAGGATCTCGCGCTGCGCGGGGTCGCGCACCTGGCTTTGCGCCCAGCCGATGGCGGCCAGGCGCTGGCCGCGCGTCACTTGCGCCACCCGATGCACGCTCGAGGCCGGATAGACGACCGCCTCGCCGGCCGCCAGCTTGACCTCCTGGGTGCCCAGCGGCGACTCGATCACGAGTTCGCCGCCGTCATAGTCCGCGGGATCGCCCAGGAAGATCGTGAAGGCGACGTCGCTCCGCCACGGATTGGCCTTGCCCATGATGGCGTTGTCGACATGGTTGCCGTACTGCATGCCCGGCTCATAGCGGCTGAACAGGATGCCGCGGATCTGCTTCGGCCACACCGCCCGCGCGAAGGTCTCGTTGCGCCACAGGGCTCGCTCGACCAGCGGCGCGATTTCCTTGCCGACCGCGTTCTCGCGCGACAGCTGCAGGTTATTCTTCACCCGGCGACCGCGATAACCGGCCGTCGCCTTGCCATCCGCGAATTCGGCGCCGGCCAGCGCGGTCCGCAACTGCTCCACCTCCGCGCGGGTCAGGACTTCCGGAATGCACAGCATCATGGCGGGCGCCCTCCTGCGGCGATCGGGCCATCGGTAGCAACGCGGGATCGTGGCGGCAACAGGTTCCTTGCCCGTGCCCGGCGCATCGACGAACCCGTCAGATCTCCGACCGGAAATCCTCGTACTTGCCGCCGGCGCTGCGCGCGATGCGGTCGTGATAAGTGAAATCGAATGCGAACCCGCCATGGCCGAGGCGTGCGCGGATGAGATCGCCAAGCCTCGCCTCCTCCGCCACGGTCAGCGCCCGCTCGGCCGCGAGCCTGACCTCGAGCCGGTCGCGCGACTTCTGCACGACCTGGAACTGCCGGATCGGCGCCACCTCGTCGTAGCGCGTTTCGCTTAAGCGCGGCCAGATGCGGCGACCGTCGGGCAGCGTCAGCATGTTGCGCACCCGCCCGAGAATGCGCGCGAGCACCGGCAGCCCGCGGCCGCAAACACAGGGTTCGCCCACTTCGGCATAGTCGCCGTTCGCGTAGCGGATGAGCGGCGTGGCGAAATTGTGCAGTGGCGTCACGACCACGCGCCCGACCTCGCCGGGCGCGCACGGGCGGTCACGCTCGTCGAGCACTTCCACGAGGATCCCCTCGGACTGCACATGATAGTGCTCGCTCTCCGGGCATTGGAGCGCAATGACGCCGACATCGCGTCCGCTGTAGATGTCGGCAAGCTCGATGCCCCAAAGCTCGCGGCAGAGCGCCCGAGTTTCCGGTGCCAGCATTTCGGCGAAGGTCGTCATATGGCGCAATCGCCGCGGGCCGCCGCCCCGCTCGCGGACGTACCGCAGCAGGTCTAGGGCCACCGTCGCGAAGACATGAAGATAATCGGGCTGCTGACGCTCCAGCCACTCGATCTGCTGGTCCGTGCTGGCTGAGACGGACAGGCTGACGGAGGGGCCGGTGACAAAGACGTTCTGCGTCACCTCTCCCCAGTCGGGCAGGCGCAGGCCCTCCGGATGCTCCGCGCTGCCGTCCGGAAGATTGCGGATGACGCCCATCTTCGCCCCGAACTCATAGCCATGCCACAGCTGATTCCGGATGGCGAAAGCCCGCCGCACCTGGCGGACCAGAGCAGTCTGTTGGATCGTGACCGGCCGCCCGGTCGAGCCGGACGTGCTCCAGGTGCCTATACTGCCGTGAGTCGGCGGCACGCGGCTGCTGTTGAGGGTAGCGCCGGCCGCCTGCACCTCGCCGCGGTCGAGCGGCGCAATCATCGCCCAGACCTCATCGCTGAGCGGCCGGTCCGGGCGATAGCCCGCTCGCTCCAGCCGATCGGCATAGAACGGCACGCTTGCCGACGCATGCAGGAGCAGGCTCTCCAGCTGCATGCATTGCCGCTGGCGGATGGTGGCAAGGGGCCACCACTGCGAATGCTCGAATTGCTGCAGCAGGGCAAGGATGTGAGCGCCCGGCAGGTTCGGCAGGCCCGGCCACTGCAAACCTTCGACATCGGAGCGGACCAGGGGCTCGCTCATCGGATACTCTCGCCCGCAGCGCTGCCGGATCGAGACCACGGATTCCTCGTCGGCGCTGCAGTGACGCCGCGGGCGGCGAGCACTTTCAGTGCCCTCCGCCCGCGTGCCGTCTCGTTCGTAACAGTTGGACGCCCGCTATCAATCCGGCGCGGTGACCGCAGCATGGTGGTGGTGGCCGTCATCGAAGCATCCAAGCGCGGCACAGGCGATGAGTCCACCCAGGCCCGCGCCGGCACCGATGAGGATGTATTCGCCAGTGTGCGGTGCCGGGCCCGTATCGGCATACAAGGCGTTGTCGACGACCGCCCCGACATCGACGCCGGAGAGGCTGAGCGACGGCAGCTTGATCTCGTCGCCGCCGCTGAAGCGCAGGTCAACCAGCGCCGGCGGTGCGAAATCGACGTCCGTGTCCTTCACAGACGGCGTCAGCCACACGTTCTTCGCCTCCATCATGCTGAAGCCGAACGATGGCGTGGCGGCATCCTGGTCCGGGCCGCCCAGCGGCAGCCTCCAATACGCAAATGCAGCCAGATCGTCATCGGCAACCGCCGGCATCGGCAGAGCTGCGAGCAGACCTTGCAACACGAACGCACTGCTGGCCAGCAGTGCGATCCTCCTTCTGGATCTCATCGAAGTTCCCCCAATATTGCCCGAGTCCCCACATCCGACCGCCCGGGCCGCGTCGCACTCCCCGACGCGGAGCGCGGCCCGTCCACCCGGCTGACGCCGAGCAGACCGTTGCGACCGTAGCATCAATTCCTATCGGAGGGAACCGACTTGCCGATCGATGCCCGGCTCCGCTTGAGGCCCATCGCCAATGACGAAATTGCTTTCCTTTTCCAGCGCCTAGCCGCCGTGCTATAGGCGCGCCATGCTGACGATCGAGAACCTGACTTACCGCATCGGCGGGCGCGTCCTGCTGGAGCGCGCCAACCTGGCGCTGCCGGCCGGCCACCATGCCGGGCTGGTCGGCCGCAACGGCACCGGCAAGTCGACGCTGCTGAAACTGATCGCGGGCGAGTTGCACGCCGACTCCGGCGACATCACGCTCCCCAACGGCACCCGCATGGGCATGGTGGCGCAGGAGGCCCCCGCAGGGCCGGAGAGCCTGCTCGATACCGTGCTGATGGCCGACCGCGAGCGCACCGCCCTGCTGGCCGAAGCCGAGCATGCGACCGATCCGCACCGCATCGCCGACATCCACACCCGACTGGCTGACATCGAGGCGCACCGGGCGCCCGCGCGCGCGGCGACCATCCTGCATGGCCTCGGCTTCAACGCCGAACAGCAGCTGCGTCCCTGCCGCGATTTCTCCGGCGGCTGGCGCATGCGGGTGGCGCTCGCCGCCGTGTTGTTCAGCGAACCCGACCTGCTGCTGCTGGACGAACCTACCAACCACCTCGACCTCGAGGCCACCCTGTGGCTGGAGGATTATCTCAAGCGCTATCCCCACACGGTGCTGCTCGTCAGTCACGACCGCGATCTCCTCAACAAGGTGGTCGACAAGATCGTGCATCTGGAGGCCTTGAAGCTGACGGTCTATTCCGGTGGCTACGACACCTTCGAGAAGACGCGCGCTCTCAAGATCGCCAACATCGCCGCCGCCCAGAAGAAGCAGGAGGCGCAGCGCCAGCATATGCAGGCCTTCATCGACCGCTTCCGCTACAAGGCCAGCAAGGCGCGGCAGGCGCAGTCGCGCATCAAGATGCTGGCGCGCATGGAGCCGATCGTCTCGGTCGCCGAGGAACAGACGATCGAATTCGACTTTCCGAACCCGGACCAGCTGGCGCCGCCCATCCTCGCGCTCGACCATGTCGAGGCGGGCTATGAGCCGGGCAAGCCGGTGCTGCGCAACCTCAACCTGCGGCTCGATATGGACGACCGCGTCGCGCTGCTCGGGGCCAACGGCAACGGCAAGTCGACGTTGGCGAAACTGCTGGCCGGCCGTCTCAAGCCGCTGTCCGGCACGCTGCGCAAATCGGGGAAGCTGCGCGTGGGCTACTTCGCCCAACATCAGACCGACGAGCTCGATGTCAGCGCCACGCCGCTGCAGATCATGGAGCGTCTGGCGCCGACGACGATCGAACAGAAGCGGCGCGCTCATCTCGGCCGCTTCGGCTTCCAACAGGACAAGGCGCTGACGAAGGTGAGCTCGCTTTCCGGCGGCGAGAAGGCGCGGCTGCTGCTCGCGCTCATGAGCCGGGAGACGCCGCATGTGCTGCTGCTGGACGAGCCCACCAACCATCTCGACATCGATTCCCGGCAGGCGCTGGTGCAGGCGATCAATTCCTTCGAAGGCGCCGTCGTGCTGATCAGCCACGACCCGCATTTGATCGAACTCACCGCCGACCGCCTGTGGCTGGTTGCCGGCGGCCTGGTGAAATCCTTCGACGGCGACATGGACGACTACCGAAAGCTGCTCACCGAGGAACGCCGCGACGGCGACGAGTCCGACTCCGCCGCGGACCGGCGAAAAGACGGCGATGGAATGGCGACACACACCGCCGCCGGCCGCAAGGAGCAGCGTCGCGCCTCCGCTGAACAGCGCGCCGCCAACGCCCATCTCCGCAAGGCTGCCGTGGAAGCAGAGAAGCGATTGGTGAAGCTGCAGCAGAAGAAGGCCGCGCTTGAAGTCCGGCTCGCCGAGCCCGAGGTCTATAACGGCCCGACGGCCAAGCTGCTGGAGCTGCAGCTCCGCTATGGCGATCTCAAGCGCGAAATCGAGACCGCCGAGGATGCCTGGCTGGAGACGCAATCGGCCCTCGAATAGAACTCTGAGCGATCAACAGGAGCAAACCTCTATGACCCTTTCGATGTATCAAGCCTCGGTCCCCGTCTTTCTCCGGACGCTCGCCGCGCTCTCCGGCGTCCTCGACAAGGCCGCCGCGCACGCCGCCCAGCGCAAGGTCGAGCCCTCCGTCCTGCTCAACACGCGCCTGTTTCCGGACATGTTTCCGCTCCTGCGCCAGGTGCAGCTGACCGCCGATTTCGCCAAGGGCGCCAGCGCCCGTCTGGCCGGGGTCGACGTGCCCAAATTCGCCGATACCGAATCCACGTTCGACGAACTGAAGGCGCGCATCGCCAAGACCGTCGATTTCGTGAGGACCCTGAAGCCCGCGCAGATCGACGGTTCGGAGAACCGCGATATCACGATCCCCATCGGCGGCCAGCCGCAGTCGTTCAAGGGCCAGCCCTATCTCCTGCACTTCGCGCTGCCGAACTTCTTCTTCCACGCCACGACCGCCTACGACATCCTCCGCCATTGCGGCGTGGAGGTGGGCAAGCGTGACTACATCGGGCCGTTTGACTTCGGCTGAGAGCGCTGGAGCGAGTCTAGGCCGCGTCCTGGCGGCCCATGGTTTCCCGGCTGATCATCCGGACCGGTCTTTTCCTCGCCGTCATGGCTGCGCTGCTGTTCATACCGGCGGGCACCGCGGACTGGCCGGCCGCGTGGGTCTTCCTCCTGGGGATGGCCGCCTGGTCGAGTGCCATGGGCGCCTGGCTCGTCAGGCACGATCCCGGGCTCCTGGCCGAGCGCATGGCGCCGCTGCATCAGCGGGGACAGAAGCGCTGGGACAAGATTCTCATCCATTGCGCGGCCCTGCTGTGGGCGGCATGGCTGGTCTTCATGCCGCTCGACGCGGTGCGGTTCGGCTGGTCGCATATGCCGGCGTGGGTCCAGGGCCTGGGCGCGCTCTCCCTGCTCCTGATGGCCTACCTCGTCTATCTGACGTTCAAGGAGAACACCTTCGCAGCGCCGGTGGTGAGGATCCAGAAGGAGCGCGGGCACAGGGTCGTGAGCACCGGCCCCTACCGCCATGTGCGCCACCCCATGTATGCCGGGGCGATGTTCTTCTTTCTCGGTACGCCCCTGCTGCTGGGATCCTGGTACGGCCTCGCCCTGGCGCCGCTCATGATGGGGATGCTCGCCGCGCGGGCCGTCATGGAGGAGCGCTTGCTCGCGGCCGAGTTGGAGGGCTACGCCGAATACGCCGCCCGCGTCCGCTATCGCCTCATTCCGTTCGTCTGGTAGGGACGCCGGAGCAGCCATCCGCGCGAACCGCGCTTGCGAATCGCATAAGTATGTGCTTATGTATTGCCATGATCGGAGCCGACGTCTTCCGTGCCCTGGCCGACCCGACGCGACGCGCCGTCTATGAGCGTCTCGCCAGGCGCGAGATGAGCGTCTCCGAGCTGAAGGCCGGCTTTGCGATCTCCCAGCCGGCGATCTCGCAGCATCTCGCCGCCCTGCGCGGCGCCGGCCTGGTGCGGGAACGCCGCCAGGGCCGGCACGCCTACTACCGCATCGACCCCGGCGGCCTCGCGCCCCTGGTCGACTGGATCGACCGCTATCGCGCCTTCTGGCCGAAGCGGATCGAGAAACTGAAGGACGTCCTCAAAGGAATGGATCCATGAGCCACGAAGCCGAACCCGACGACACCGCGGAATCCGTCATCGTCGAATGCGATCTGGCCGAGCCGCCGGCGAAGGTCTGGCGAGCGCTGACGGAGCCGGCGCTGCTGGCTTCCTGGCTGATGCCCAACGACATCCGGCCCGAAGTCGGCGCTCGCTTCACCCTTCAAGGCGTGGCGGATGTGGGCAGCGATATCATCGCATGCGAGATACTGGCAGCCGAGCCGCCCCATTTGCTGAGATACAGCTGGCGCGGCAATGATGCCGGCCGCCACACCCCCGATCGCATTCTCGATAGCACCGTGACCTTCGTGCTCACGGAGACCGCGAACGGTGGCACGCATCTGCGGCTCGTTCATGACGGTTTTCCGGTCGGCAGGCTGCAGTCCATCGCCTGCCTCGCAACTGTGCCGGCGAGGATTGCGGATCTGGAGGTCGAGCGAGCCCGCCGGCGCGTTCGGCACCCTCTGCCCGTGATCGCGAATACGGCGACTCAAGGAGGGCGGCGATGGGCGGCCTGATGAACCTCGTCCCCATGGTGGTCGAGCAGAGCAGCCGCGGCGAGCGCGCGTTCGACATCTTCTCCCGGCTGCTGAAGGAGCGGATCATCTTCCTCAATGGGCCGGTGGAAGACGGCATGGCCGCCTTGATCTGCGCCCAGCTCCTCTTCTTGGAAGCGGAGAACGCCAAGAAAGAGATCTCGATCTACATCAACTCGCCCGGCGGCGTCGTGACCGCCGGCTTCGCGATCTACGATACGATGCAATACATCAAGAGCCCGGTCTCGACCGTGTGCATGGGCTTCGCCGCCTCCATGGGATCGTTCCTGCTGATGGCCGGCGCGAAGGGCCGCCGCATCATCCTGCCCAATGCCCGCATCGTGCTCCACCAACCCCTCGGTGGCTTCCAGGGCCAGGCCTCCGACATCGCCCGCCACGCCGAGGACATCATCAAGACCAAGCGCCGCATGACCGAGCTCTACGCCAAGCATTGCGGCCGCACCTATGAGGAGGTCGAGCGCACTCTCGACCGCGACTATTTCATGAGCGCCGAGGAAGCCAAGGCCTGGGGCCTGGTCGACCATATTTACGACACCCGTGAGGATGTCGAAGCGGCTTGAGCGAACGGGAACGGCCGGGCGGACTCGTAGGGGCAGGTCGAGGACCTGCCCCTACGATCGACCGCATCACTTCGCGCTACGATCGAGATAGCGCGTCAATCCGTTGGCGAGATTCACGAAGTCGGACGGCATCAGCATGATGGTCGTGGAGTTCTTCTCCGCGCCGACCTCGGTGATCATCTGCATGCGCCGCAGCTCGAGCGCCAGCGGATGTTCGCCCATCTTGCGCGCGCCCTCCGACAGTTTCTCCGAGGCCTCCAGCTCGGCCTCGGCCTTGATGACCCGTGCCCGCTTTTCGCGGATGGCCTCGGCCTCGCGCGCCATCGCCCGCTGCATGGCCTCGGGAATCTCGACGTCCTTCATCTCGATCATCTCGACCTCGACGCCCCAGGCCTCCGTCGCGCGATCGACGATGCCGCGCAGCACGTCGTTGATACGGTCGCGCTCCTTCAGTACTTCGTCCAGCAGGTGCTGGCCGATGATGTTGCGCAGCGTGGTGAGCGCCACCTGATACACCGCCGCGTTGTAGTTCTGCACGGCGATGATGGCCTTCATCGGATCGACGATGCGGTACCAGAGCACGGCGTCGACCTTGATGGTGACGCTGTCCTTGGTGATGGACTCCTGTTGCTCGACCGACACGGTCTTGGTGCGCAGGTCGAGCATGCGCTGCCACTCGATGATCGGGATGATCCAGTAGAGGCCGGGCCCGCGCACGGAATTGTAGCGTCCGAGGCGGAACACCACGCCGCGCTCATATTCCTGCGCGATGCG
>Ga0137403_10002828_pt1 | contig 21032 bp, 16 predicted proteins | sample CZOMad2_1_16fung_FD_122057 | JGI IMG/M metagenome (GOLD analysis project Ga0137403, IMG submission 122057) | Vadose zone soil fungal communities from Angelo Coast Range Reserve, California, USA - CZOMad2_1_16fungal (Hybrid Assembly) | ecosystem: Environmental > Terrestrial > Soil > Vadose zone...
GTGATCCAGGTCCTTAGCGATCGAGGGATCGCGACTTCCGGGCTACAAGCGCGAAGCGGAACCGTCTATGCGATCATCCGGACAACTGCCGGCGGGCCGCCGAGCGAGAGTGCGATCGCCATGGAATTCTTCTTCGATGAAGGCGGTCGGCTGTTGCGGCACGAGGTACGCGAGGTGCCCGCGAGACCCTAGAGAGCGCCCAGCCTACCCGGCCTGCTTCGCCGAGACGCGATCGTCGAGAAACTCCCAGGTGCCCGCGTCGGACTTCTTGACGACGAAGTTGTAGCCCTTGCTCGTGCTCACGATGAGCACGCGCTTCGGTGTCTCCTGCACGCTGATCACGGCCGCCTTGAGGCCGGCGCGCTCGACGTCGACACGGAAGGCCTGCCACACTTCTTCGACTTCCTTCCGGAGCTGGTCGCGGTCCTCGAGCCGCAGGGCGGTCTGGTACTTCAGCATCAGCGCCGGGTCGCCCTTCGTGAAGAACATCTGCGTGATGCCGATCACCTTGACCTCGCGGCCCGACGGCAGCTTGTGGACGGTGTAGCCCGTGTCCGTGGCGCCGCAGCCGCTCAGCGCTAGCAGAACCATCGTTACCGCAAGGGCGGAGAGAATCAATCGCCGCATGCTCGCCTCCGTACCTGGTTCGGTTCGCGCACCAACGGCGGAGCAAGAGCTGAGCCAGAGGGGCGAAGGCCGCCAGATCACATAGTTATCCGCCTGCGCGCCCTTCGAATTTGGCCTCGCGGTCACGAGGAGTGACAGGCCGCCGCACGACGTGGGCTTTCCCGCAGGTTCTCAACGGTGCAAACAGACCCGCTAGTCCGACCGCTTGGGGTCATGCCGGCCACCGCCGCGACGTGTTGGGGTGGTGCCTCGTGGCCCTTCTCGACGACGCCTGGTTACATATTGTTCTTCCAGCACGAGCGGGCTCGCCGTGCGGCGACCACAAAAATGTTGGCTATGGGTTGTGGCACCCATACGCTCGAAAGTGACGCTGAGGACCGAGCCGTCCTCCAGGTTTTCGCTAGGGGGAACCACCCATGAGTCTGCGCCGCCTCGGCCTGTGCCTCGCTCTGGTCCTCTCGCTGTCGCCGGCCCTCGCCTCGGCGCAGCCGGCCGCCATCATCACGACCATCGCCGGCGGCGGGCCCGCCGACGGAAGCCCGGCGCTCTCGGCCGCGCTCTTCTGGCCGATGCGCGTGGCGATGGTGCCCGGGAGCAGCGACTTCTACGTGTCGGTCATCGAGTCGCACCGCGTCTATCGCGTGTCGGCCGCGACGGGGGCCATCACGACGGTCGCCGGGGCGGGCGGTGCCGGCTACAACGGCGACAACATTCCCGCGACCAGCGCCCAGATCGCCGCCCCCTATGGCATCGCCGTCGATACGAGCACGGGCGATCTCTACATCGCCGATGGCGGCAACCACCGGATTCGCAAGGTGACGGCGGCGACCGGCCTCATCAGCACGGTGGCCGGCGGCTACTACGGCGGCTACTTCAACGGGGACAACGGGCCGGCGACCTCGGCCACGCTGCACACCCCCATGGGCGTGGCCTTCGACCAGGGCAACGGCGACGTGCTCATCGCCGACACCTACAACAACCGGGTGCGGCGGGTGTCGGCGACGACGGGGATCATCACGACCGTGGCCGGCACGTCGACCCCGGGGTTCAACGGCGACGGCATCCTGGCCACCGCGGCGCAGCTCTACCAGCCCTTCGGCGTGACGGTCATGCCCGGTACCCGCGACGTGCTCATCGCCGACAGCGGCAACCATCGCGTGCGCCAGGTGTCGATCGCGTCGGGAATCATCACGACCGTCGCCGGCGCCGGCTACGGCGGGACCGACGCCGACAACATCCCGGCGACCTCGGCACACATCAATTATCCAACCGAAGTCGTGGTCTATCCCCCCTACGGCCACCTGCTCGTCGCGGAAGCCGGCGGCAACCGGATTCGCCTCGTGGCGGCCGACACCGGCAACATCTTCACGGTGGCGGGCATCGGGGGAGCCAGCGGCTTCTCGGGTGACGGCGGCCCGGCCACCTCGGCGGCGTTCTCGGGGCCGTACGGCCTGGCGCTCGATCCGGCGACCAACGATCTGGTCATCGCCGACCTGATGAACAATCGCGTCCGGCGAGTCACCGCCGCCACCGGCATCATCACGTCCGTGGCCGGCAACGGCACCGAGAGCTACAGCGGCGAGAACGTGCCCGCGACCCAGGCGCAGATCAACGGCCCCGCGGGCGTGGCCGTCGACCCGACCACCGGCGACGTGTTCATCGCCGACTACACCGGCAACCGCGTCTGGCGCGTGTCGGCGTCCACCGGGCTCATGGCGACCTTCGCGGGCACCGGGAACTACCTGGGCCTCGAAGGCGACGGGGTTCCCGCGAACCAGGCCAAGCTCAACCTCCCCTACGCCATCACGGTCGATCCGACCACCGGAGACGTCATCTTCGGCGAGACCGGCAACGGCAACAATCGTGTGCGCCGCGTCTCCGCGGCCACGGGGCTCATCTCGACGGTCGCGGGCGCCGGCACGGGATACGGCGAGAACATCCCGGCGGTGACCGCCCATCTCTATGGCGCCACGGCGCTCGCGGTCGACCCGCGCAACGGCGACGCCTACATCGTCGAATTCTCCACCAACCGCGTTCGCCGGGTGTCCGCGGCGACCGGACTCATCGTGACGGTGGCGGGCATCTGGGGGCCCGGCTACAACGGCGACAACCTCCCGGCCACCTCGGCGTATCTCAACGGGCCCGCCGGCGTCGCGGTCGATCCGCAGACGGGCGACTTCTTCATCGCCGACTCCTACAACTACCGGGTCCGCCGGGTCTCGATCTCGACCGGGCTCATCTCCACCTTCGCCGGCACCGGGACGGGGACCTACAACGGCGACGACATCCCCGCCACCTCCGCGCAGATCGGCGTGCCCGTCAACGTGGCCGTCGATCCCACGACCGGCGACCTGCTCATCGTCGATGTGTACACCGCGAGGGTCCGACGGGTCTCGGCGACCACCGGTCGCATCTCGACGGTCGCCGGCACGGGAACACCGGGGTTCAACGGCGACAACATCCCGGCGACCACGGCGCAGCTCCAGATGCCGGCTGCGGCGGTGGGCCATCCCCTCAGCGGAGCCGTGATCATTTCCGACTCGGGCAACGATCGCGTCCGTGCCGTCACGCCCGCCTACTCGCTCACGGTAGGGCTGAGCGGGCCGGGCAGCGGCGTCGTCACGAGCGTGCCGGCTGGCATCAACTGTCCCGGCGACTGCACCGAGGACTACGCGATCGGCGCCGCCGTGACGCTCACGGCAGCGCCCGCCGGCGGCTCGGTCTTCGCCGGCTGGACGGGCGATCCCGATTGTTCGGACGGCTCGGTGACCATGCTCGGCGGGCGCCAGTGCACCGCCATCTTCAACCTGCCCGGCCTGCAGGCCCAGACGATCACGTTCGATCCGATCGGCGATCAGCCCTTCTTTCCCCAGCCGTTCACCGTCGCGGCCACCGCCTCGTCGGGCCTGCCGGTGAGCTTCAGCGCCTTCGGGCACTGCTCGGTCAACGGCTCCGCGGTCACGGCGACCGGCCTCGGCAGCTGCACGATCACGGCCTCTCAGGCGGGCAACGCGAGCTTCAACGCCGCGCCCCCGGTGTCCCAGACGTTTGCCATCGCGCAGGCGTCGCAGACGATCAGCTTCGACCCGATCGCGGACAAGACGTACGGCGACCCGCCGTTCACCATCAGCGCCAGCGCGTCCTCCGGACTACCGGTGAGCTTCGCCATCACGGGTGACTGCGGGCTCAGCGGCACCACGGTCACCCTCTACCGCGCCGGCTCCTGCACGATCACCGCGACGCAGAACGGCAACGTGAGCTACAGCGCAGCCACGCCGGTCGTCCGCACCTTCGCCATCCAGAAGAAGGCGCAGACCATCACGTTTGCCCCGCCGAGCGACCAGGCGTACGGCACGCCGTTCTATGTGAGCGCCACCGCGTCGTCCGGGCTGATCGTCGCCTTCTCGGCCAGCGGGACTTGCGCGGTCTACGGGAGCTACGTGGTCCCCAGCGCCGTCGGGAGCTGCACGATCACGGCGGCCCAGAACGGCAACGAGAACTACCTTGCGGCGCCGCCGGTCGCCCGCACGTTCGCCATCACGCCGGCCGCCCAGACGATCAGCTTCGGCCCGCTGGCCAACAAGACCTTCGGCGACGCGCCGGTGAGCCTGAGCGCCACCGCCACCTCGGGCCTGGCAGTCATCTTCAGCGCGAGCGGCCCCTGCTCGATCGCGGGTAGCACGGTGCAAATCGACGGCGCCGGGAGCTGCACCGTGACCACGTCGCAGCCCGGCAACGCTAACTACAGCGCGGCCACGCCCGTCGCCCGCACCTTCGCCATCGCCAAGGCCGCGCAGACGATCACGTTCGGCGCGCTGGCCGACAAGAGCCTCGGCGACCCGCCCTTCAGCCTCACCGCCACGGCTTCGTCCGGCCTGCAGGTGTCCTACAGCGCGGCCGGCGCCTGCTCGGTCAGCGGCGCAGTGGTCACCTTGAATGCGGGTGGGCTCTGCACCGTGACGGCATCGCAGATCGGGGACAGCAACTACAACGCCGCGCCGGACGTGGCACGGTCGTTCACGGTCGTGAACCCGAACTTCACGCTCACGCTCAGCCTCGCCGGCGTGGGCGCGGGGACGGTCTCGAGCTCGCCGGCCGGGATCAATTGCCCCACCACGTGCGCCGCGTCGTTCACCTCGGGATCGACCGTGACGCTCACCGCCAGCCCGGCGGCCGGCTCGCTCTTCATGTTCTGGGGCGGCGCCTGCAGCGGTACCAGCTGCACGGTCACGATGGACTCGGCGAAGACCGTCAGCGCCACGTTCGCGCCCAACAAGGCGGACTTGATCGTGACGATGGCGAGCATGTCCTGGCCGGCGGCGACGCCGGGCACTCAGTTCAGCGCCGGGGACACCGTGCTGAACCAGGGCGGCGTGACCTCGGCCACGTCGACCACGCGCTACTACCTGTCGCTGGACACGGTGAAGGACGCCTCCGATCGCCTCCTCACGGGCACCCGGGCCGTCCCCGCGCTGGCTTTCGGAGGCACCTCGTCGGGCAACGTCGTCGTCACGATCCCGACCTCGACCCCGCTGGGGACGTACTTCCTCCTGGCCTGCGCCGACGACACGGCGCACGTCGTGGAGAGCAACGAGGCGAACAACTGCCTGGCATCGACGACGACAATCCAGATAACGCGCCCGGATCTGCTCGAGACGTCGCTGTCGGCGCCGCCGGCCACCGTGGTGCGCGGCACGAGCTTCTCGGTGACGGACACCGTGCAGAACCAGGGCGGGCTGGCGGCCGGCGCCTCGACGACCCGCTACTTCCTCTCGGCGAACCAGGTGAAGGACGGTAACGACCGTCTCATCGGCTCGCGCTCGGTCCCGGCGCTCGAGGTGAATCAGACGTCGACGGCCGCGGCCACCGTCACCGTCCCCTCGAACATGACGGTCGGCGCGTACTACCTGATCGCCTGCGCCGACAACGCCGGAAACGTCACGGAGATCGACGAAACCAACAACTGCCTCGCGTCGGACACCACCGTGCAGGTGACGGCGCCGTAGCGCTCCGAGGAAGAGCCATGAAAGCCCAGACACTCGTGAGAGCCGCGGTCATCCTGGCCTTCGTGCTGGTGTTCGCCGGGTCGGCGATCGCGGTGCCCGTCAAGGTCGAGATCCCGAAGGAAGGATGGTCGATCGCCTTCGACTCGCCTTCCCTGTCGCGGCAACAGGAGTCGAAGGGCGACGGCGAATACGCCTTCAAGGCGAACTCCGGGCGCTTCAATCTGTCGCTCTTCGTCGAGAAGCCCGCCGGCGCGGGGCAGACCCATCGGGACTGCTACGAATTCTACTGGTCTCAGGCCGGCCGCAATCCCATGATCGCCAGGGACTCGGTGGTGAACTCGGAAACGCCGAAGTACGTGCGTGTGCGGTACGACATCGTCACAGAGTTCCAGGGGCAGCCCATCCGGCAGCGACACGTCCACTACTTCTTTGCCTTTCGAGGCAAGTGGGTCGACGTGCACATCTCGGTCATCGTTCCGACCAAGGAAGACGAGGAGATCTTCGCGGCCTTCGATCGTAGCCTGCGCTACGGATCGTGACCTCGCCCCCCGCGAGCTCTGGCTAGACGCCGCTCAGGAGCCGGCCGAACCCGCTGATCGACTCGCGGACACCGGCCAGGTCAAGGGCGCGCCAGAGCGAGGCCTGGTTCGACGAGATGACGGGCTTGCCCAGGTCTCGCTCGAGCACCTCGAGCACGCCGACGGTCGGCAGGCCGGTGCCGCTCAGCAGCACGGCGTCGGCGCCCGGCGCGTCGGCCTCGCGCGCGAGCCGGTAGGCGCGCTCCTCGCTCTCGTCATAGATGTTCTCGACGTTGGCCAGCCGCCGGTAGCCGACGATCTGGAACCCGGCCGCCTCCCAGTACGCCTTGCCCAGCGCGCTGATCGCCTCCGGATAGGGCGTCCCGAGGGCGAGCTTCTTGACGTGCAGGTGGCGGAGCGCGGCCAGGATCGCCTGGGCCGCGGTGAGGGCGCGCGTGCCCGTGAGCTCGGCGATGCGCTCCGAGAGCGTTTCTTCGTTCTTGAAGCCGTTGGCGTAGCTCGCCGCGGTGAAGGCGAGCACGACGACGGCCGGGTTCACCGCCGCCAGCGTGCGCGCCGGACCGGGCAGAGACTCGACGTAGGCGCGTGTCCGGTCTTCCATCCCGGCCGGAGCGCCCGGCGCGCTGGCCGACTCGGTCGAATCCAGGCGCGCGAAGTGAACCGACACACCCCGGGGCGTCATGCGGTAGAGCTCGGGCTCCACCGTGGGGTTGCCGGGCGGTACGAGCACGCCGATCCGAGTGCGCCAGCCGAGCATGGCTCGTCGTCATATTCGCCCAATATTGCCCCTATCGCTAGTGTCCATCGAGCGAATGTCCCCTCGGGGTGCCACCCGAATCATTGTTTGTCGGGCCTTTGCGCCCACGCTAAATCTGGATGATGAGAAGTGCTCATCCCCGGTCGCGCTCGATCGGCGCCCTCGGGCTCGTTGTCCTGCTCGCCGGCTGCGGCATGTCGTGGGAAGCGAGGGGGGCGTTCGAAATGGGGTGGCACAACATGAACGAGAACGCCTTGCGCGAGGCGCTCGCCAACTTCCGCGACGCGGCCAGGCTCTCGCCCGATTCGGCAGAAGTGCAGCTGGCGCTCGGGGAAGTCGCGGAGATCCTCGGCGAGTTCGATCAGGCGCTGAGCGCCTACCAGGCGGCGGCTCGGCGCTCCCCTTCCCCGAAGACCTGGGCTCGCGTGGGCCACATGGCCGACCGGATGGGGAACGTGAACCTGGCGGTCCAGGCGCTCGAAGGCGCGTACGGCCCGTGGCGCCAGCATGCGTGGGCCGGGCTCAAGGTCGGCACGGCCACGTTCGGCATCTGTACGGGGGCGGTCTGGCCGGCCGTCTTGATGGTGTTGACGCACTGCGTGCCGGCCGCCAACAAGTACGGAAACGCCGCCTTCGACGCCTCACGCGAGCGAGTCCCCGAAGAGGTCTTCAGCATCCTGGTCGAGGCGACGCAGCGTGAGCGGGCCCTTTTCCTCGCGCGCGGGCGCAACTGGCTCCGCGACGGCGCCGACTACTGCCGCGCGCGCGATCTCCCGGTGGGGCCCGAGACGGCGGGGCTCCTCGCCATGCTGCTTCAGCCCGAGCGCGCCGCCTGCAACGTGGAGCTCGGCACGCAGGCGACCGACGACGGGCTCGCGAACATCGGGCGACAGATCCTGTTGATCCAGGCCGAGAAGGCGTCGAGCCCCGAGGCTCGCAAGCGCGCGGAATGGATGCTGCGCTATCGCCTGCCGGACCATCAGGTGGCGAAGATGGCCGAGTCGCTCAACGTGACGGGCTATCGGCTCCAGCACCGGCTGAAGCGGCCGCCGGAGGCCCTCGAGGCCTTCCAGAGGGCGATCGCCGCCGATCCCGCGTTCTCGTGGCCCTACAACAACATCGGCCTGCTCTACATGAACCAGAACGACGACGAGCAGGCGCTGGCGTGGTTCACGAAGGCCGTCGAGGTCAATCCGAACCACCTGCGCGCGGTGCACAACCAGGGTCGCGCTGCGCACAAGCTCAAGCGATACGACCAGGCCGCCGCCTCCTACGCCCGGTCCATCGCGATGGATCCGGCGTATGCCGAAGCCCACGCGAACCTCGGCCGGGTCCTCGTCGAAGCGGGGCGGCGGATGGAAGGCATTCGCGAGCTTCAAGTCGCGGTGAGCCTCGATCCGAGCCTCGAGCAGGAGCAGCGCTATCTCAACGCCCAATTCGGGCGCGACGCCCGGCAGGGTCCGACACCGTACAGCACGCGATGAGGACTGATGCCTTGAAGGCTCTCGCCATAGCCCTCGTCCTGACGCTCTGCGCGGCTCCAGCCGCGATCGCGCAGGAGGGCCGGACGCCCGCAGCACCCGTGAGCGACGTCGATCGCGCCGTCGTCGCGTTCAAGGCCGGTCGCTACGCCGAGGCGATGGCGACGGCCCGGCGCGCCGCCGACGCCTCGCCGACGGCGGTGCGGGCCTTGACCACCCGCGCCAGCATCGCCGAGTTCATGGGCGAGTTCGACGAGGCGCGAACCTTCTACGATAAGGCCGCGACGCTCACCCCCGACGACCCCGGGCTCATCTATCGCCAGGCGTCGCACGCGCTGCGGGTGGGCGAGTACGATCGCGCCCTGGCCCAGCTCGACCGCTTGCTGGCCCTGCATCCGCAACAGGTGCGCTGGCTCTTCCAGTACGCGCCCACGCGATTACAGGCCCAGCTCTTGCGCGACAATCCGTCGCTCGAGCACATCGTGCAGATCAAGATCGACATCCTGATGGAGAAGGGCGACCTCGCGCAGGCCCGCCGCATGGCGCAGGGCTACGCGATCGTGCAGCCCAACCAGGATTACTGCGGGCAGGCGCGCTCCGTGATGGCCGGCCGTAACCGCGAGGACGTCTTCAAGGCGTTCCGGCTGGCCACGCTCGGACAGCCCGACGCGGCGGACTGCATCTGGTGGTACGGCCAGTGGCTGTCGGACGAGGGCTACGTGCGCCTGGGCCGGCTCATGGTCGTCGAGGGCGCGCGCGTCACCGGCTCGGCCACCAACAAGGAAGGCGCCGCGCGCTACGTCCGCATTCGCCTCGGCGGCAATCGCGACGTTCCCAAGCGGGCCGAGCAGCTCTTCCTGATCGCCCGCCAGCGGTATCTGCGCGACGGCGACATCGAGGGCGCGACCCGCCTCTTCGACGAGTGCATCCGCCTGGCGCCCGGGTTCGCGCGTCCCTACAACTATCGCGCGCTGATGGCCGCCGATCTGGGCGACCGCGAGGCCGCGCTCGCGTGGTTCCAGAAGGGCCTCAAGGCCGACGCCGACTCGTGGCGGACCCATCGCAATCTCGGAAAGCTCCTCTCCGAGATGGAGCGGTATCCCGAGGCGGAGATGCATCTGCGCAAGACGGTCGAGCTCTTCGGCGACGACGCGGGCGGCCGGATTGCGCTCGCACGCGTCCTCTACGCCGAGGGCAAGTACGACGATTTCTTGAAGGAGGCCAGCGCGGCCGTCGCCATCCTCAATGCCAAAACGCAGATTGTCGACGTTCGAGAGTTTCTCTCGAAGTTCGATCGATGGGGACCGGGCGCGGCGCTGCCGCCGGCGCCCGATCCGAACGTCATCATTGGATGGAACTATGACTAGCCGATTGAGGAGCTGTCTGCTGCTGCTGGGCGTCGTGGTGGCGCTCGCCCCCGGAACGATCAGCGCCGGATCGTACAAGTGGGTCGACGAGAAAGGCAACGTCACCTACTCCGACCGGCCGCCGCAGCCCGAGGGGTCGCAGGCAACGGCGCCGGAGCCCGTACCGCTCGACCTCAAGACGCTCGACGCCAGGCCGGCGCCGCCGGTACAAGAGCAAGACTTCAAGAAGTTCCTGCCGCCGGCCGTGATCCCGCGATCGGGCCCGACCCGGATCGATGACCTGCTCGAGCTCTCCGGCATCCGCGCCCAGCTCGTCGGGCTCGCGCGCGGGATCGCGAAGGAGCTGCGGCCGGCCCCCGGCATCATGAGCGCCAAGGACCAGGCCTCGATCGATCGCGTGCTGTCGAAATCGCTCCGCCACGAGGCGCTCTACGGGCTCGTGCGCGACGCGTTCATTCCCCAGATCGATCGCACGAACCTCGAAGCGACCGCCGCCTGGCTCCGCTCGCCGCTGGGTCGCCGGATCACCGTGCACGAAGTGACCGCGTCGGACCCGAGCTCCGAGCAGAAGATCGCGGACTACGCCGCCGAGCTCAAGGCGAACCGGCCGTCCCACCACCGCATCGAGCTGATCTGGCGCCTGGACTGGGTGATGGGGTCCCTCGAGAGCTCGGCCGATCTCTACGCGACGCTCTCGCGCGGAGTCGCCAAGGCCGTCTCGGCGGCCGGGCCGCCCGAGCGGCGGCTGCGGCCGGGTCAGATCGAAGAGCAGGTCGCGGAGATCCGGGCGCGCGTCCGTGAACCCCTTCGCGAGATCCACATCCCGGCGCAGCTGTACGCGTACCGCGATCTCACGGACGACGAGCTGACGGCGTACGTGGTCTTCTCGTCCTCCGACGCGGGACGCTGGTACAACGTCGCGATGCACAAGGCCCTGGTCAGCGCGGTGGGCCGCACTGTCGAGCAGACGGCGGCCGAGCTGGTCCGCGCGGTCCCGGTCGAACGATGGGCTCGAGCGGCTCAGCCGGCGCCGCAGGCGGTGCGGTGATGGCCGCCTCCTGCCCTCGCTGCGGAGCTGCCAGCGTCACGAACGACAAGTGCGCCCAGTGCGGCGTCGTCGCCTCGGTGTACGCCGCCGCCCTCGAGAAGATGCGGCGCCCACCGACGCCGCCGCCGCCGGCTTCCTCGCCGGTGGCCCGGGCGGCCGCGCCGACGGCGGCGCCGCCCGCCGCTGCGGTCGCGGTGTCACCCGCGCCCCAGCGGCCGGCCGCGAACGGCTCCGTGATGGTCGCGGCCGCCCCCCTGCCGCGGGACGCCTCGCTGTCGACCCGGCGGAAGCTCAGCTTTCACGGCACCGGAGGAACCCTGTTCGGCATCTACGTCGTGAACGTGCTCCTGACGATCGTCACCCTGGGGTTCTATCGCTTCTGGGGCCGGGTGAAGGTGCGTCGCTTCATGATGAGCCAGACCAGCTTCGAGGGCGATCGCCTCGCTTACCACGGCACCGGCAAGGAGCTGCTCAACGGCTTCTTCAAGGCCGGCCTCTTCTTCGGTATTCCGCTCACGGCGCTGCAGACGGTCGACGAGCTCGCCGGGGACCGGATGATCCACGTCGTGATTCGATCCCTCACATCGATCCTGGTCTTCATCTTCATTCCACTGGCCATGGTCGGCGCGCGGCGCTACCGGATGAGCCGCACCTCGTGGCGCGGAATCCGCTTCTCGTTCCGGGGTCGAGCCAAGGACTTCATCAAGCTCTTCACGCGGGGCTCGCTCCTGAGCTCGATGACGCTCGGGCTCTACTACCCCTTCTTCCAGGTGCGCCAGCAGAACTTCATGATCTCGCACTCGCACTTCGGCCGCCGCCCGTTCCGGTTCGACGGGCGCGGGCGCGATCTCTTCGGCTCGTATGTCGTGACCTTGCTGCTACTCCTGCCGACGCTCGGGCTCTACTGGTTCTGGTTCTCGGCGAAGAAGACCCGTTACTTCTGGGAGCACACCTTCTTCGAGGCCGCGCGCTTCCGCTGCTCGCTCACGGGCCGCCAGCTCATGAACTTCACGGTCACCAACTGGCTCATCCTCGTGCTCACGCTGGGCCTGGCCTGGCCCTGGGTGCTCGTGCGCACCACGCGCTTCGCGTTCTCGTACCTCGCGATCGACGGTCCGCTCGATCTGGACGGAATCGTCCAGGAGCCGCAGCTCGCCACGGCCACCGGAGACGCGCTCTCGAGCATCCTCGGGACCGACGTCGACTTCGGCGTGTAGCGCCTCCGGGCATGGCGGGCGCGTTCCGGGGCAACTACCTCGACGGTCGCAGCGCGGCGCGCCGGCCGGCGTCGATCCGCATGGCCCAGACCGGGCTCGAGGTCTCGCTCGACGACGGCGCGCGTCTCTGGTGGCCGCTCCGGGAGATTCGCCAGACGCAGGGGTCCTACGCCGGGGAGCAGGTTCGCCTGGAGCGAGGCCAGCCGTTCCCGGAGATCCTTCTGGTCGACGACCCCGGGTTCCTGACCGCGCTGCACCAGACGGCGCCGACCTTCGGGCGGCGCTTCCACGACCCGCGCCGCCGCCGCAGGAGGATTCTCCTCACGATCGGCGCCGCGCTGGCGTCCATCGGCGCCGGAGCCGTCCTGTACATGTGGGGCATCCCCGCCGGCGCAGGGCTCCTGGCCGCTCACGTACCCGTGTCGTGGGAGGAGCGGCTCGGCAACGCGGCCGTGCAGGAGCTCACCGGGTCGCTCCGGCGTTGTGTGGATACCGAGCGCGAAGCGGCGATCATGGCGATCGTCAACCGGCTGCTGGAGCCGGTGAAGGGCGTCCCCTACACGTTCAAGGTGACCGTCGTCAACGACTCGACGGTGAACGCGTTCGCGGTTCCCGGGGGTCAGATCGTCCTGCTGCGCGGGCTCGTCGAGCGATCGCGCACGCCGGAGGAGCTGGCCGGCGTGCTCGCGCACGAGATCCAGCACGTGCTCAAGCGCCACGCGACGCGGCTGCTCCTGCAGCACGCCTCCACCGGCCTCATGCTCGTCGCCGTGTCGGGGGATCTCACCGGCGTGATGGCCTACGGGATCGAGAGCGCGCGCGTGCTGGGCACCTTGAGCTACAGCCGCGGTCTCGAGAGCGAGGCGGACAGCGAAGGGGTACGGATGCTCCTGGCGGCGGACGTCGATCCGGCGGGAATGATCGATTTCTTCGAGAAGCTGCGCGCGACCGAGGGGAACCTGCCGTCGGCGACCCGCTACCTGGCCTCGCACCCGCTCGCCGCAGACCGGGTCGACAACCTCAAGAAGCTGGTGGCGTCTATCCCGCACCAGTCCCGGCCGCTGCAGCTGAACCGGGAGTGGGACGACGTCAAGAAGATCTGCCGAGGCTAGGCGCGCTCAGCGACGAGGCGCGTCGCCGAGCGCCACCACGACGAGCGAGCCGTACGCGTCGACCGGCCGAACGCCCCGCCCATACCCCGCCACGTGGTCGCAGAGCCAGCCGACGCAGGGCGTCCGAGAGTCGACCTCGCTCTTGATCGCGGCCCACTCATCGGCGGCGGACCGTCCGAGCGCACGGTGCCGCGCGCTCGATTCGATCACGAGGACCAGCCGCGCGCCGTCACCCTCCAGGCGCTTCAGGGCCGTCCTGGTCGCCTCCACCGACCCCTGGATGAGGATCTCGGGGTCCGGAGCGGCCTGGGCCTCGAAGCCCTCGGCGTACCCGAGCCCGGTCGAGTAAGCCGCCTCCAGGCACGCGGCGCTGGCGAGCGGCTCCGTGGACGAGGCGCCGTATACAACGGGCGAGGACAGCACGCTGCAGACCGTTCGCATCTTGGGGCCCATCAGAACCCGCCACGGCTGCAGGAAGGCCTCTGCCGGGGCCCCGAAGCCGGGCTTCACGAACGCGAGGCCGAGGCCCCGCGGATAGCGCATCCTGAAGGGCCAGCCCGCCAGGATGAGCCGGGCCGCGCCCTGCCCTGCCTCGGTCAGATCTCGGCCCCCTGCGGCGGCGACTCCGCTCACGGCCCCCTCGCCGTTGGTGAGGCAGACCACGAGGGCACCGGCCGTCACCGCACCGTTGTGGGTGAGGATCGCCGAGGTGGCCCCGCCGGCGACGCCGACCGGGCCTAGAACACCCCGGATCATCGGCACCACGTCCTGGGCCGGTACGCCCGCGGTGACGAGGAGCACGAGGTCGGGTGAGGTTCCGTGGAGCCCTGAACGCGCCATTGCAGTCGCGCGCACGGCGGCCCAGATCGCGTCCTGGTGCGAGGCGAATCCGATGCCGATCTGGAGTGTTCTCGACCCTGTTTCGACGGGAACGATCACTTGCATCGCTTGCATGGCCGGAATTGTCTGCAGCCGGGGTGCCAATCTGAAGGAGCTTTAAGATCAGGGGCTTCTGGAAGGAGCAGCGGGGGAAGGTGTCAGTTCGGCAACACGTGTGCTATTTAGAGCATCCCGTACTCCTTCAGCCGACGGTAGATCGTTCGGCGAGAGATCCCCAGAGCGCTGGCCGCCGCCTCCTTGTCGTCCTTGTAGAAGGCGAGGGCGCGCAGGATGAGGTCCTTCTCGACGTCGGCGAGGCGGGGCACTGTTCCGCTCTGGGGCGCGGATACGGTCGAAACCGAGCTGGTGCCGAGGGGCGGAAGATCGGCGAGGGTGATCTGCTCGCGCGCCCCCATCGCGAAGGCCCGCTCGATGACGTTCTCGAGCTCGCGCACGTTACCGGGGAACTCGTACCCGCTGAGCGTGGCGAGCGCGTCGGGGGTGATCCCCTTCACGTCGCGCCGGAAGCGCCGGTTGTAGCGCCGAAGGAAGTGGTTCACCAGCGCCGGAATGTCCTCTCGGCGGGAGCGCAGCTGGGGCAGGCTCACGCGGACCACGTTCAGCCGATAGTAAAGATCCTGGCGGAAGCGCCCGTCCGCGATCGAGCGGTCGAGATCGCGATTCGTGGCGGCGATGACGCGCACGTCGACCGGATGCGCCTTCGTCGAGCCGACCGGCCGGACCTGCATCTCCTGCAGGACGCGCAGGAGCTTCACCTGGAGGCCCGGCGACAGCTCCGCGATCTCGTCCAGGAAGATCGTGCCGTCGTTGGCGCCGCGGAAAAGGCCGAGCGCGTCCGACACCGCGCCCGAGAAGGCGCCGCGCACGTGGCCAAAGAACTCGGACTCGAGCAGGTCCTCTGGAATCGCGCTGCAGTTCACCGGGATGAAGGGGCCCTTGTTGCGACCCGAGAGCCGGTGGATCGCCGCCGCAACCAGCTCCTTTCCGGTGCCGCTCTCCCCCTCGATGAGCACCGGCGAGTCCGTGGTCGCCACCTTGCCGATGATCTCCTTCACGCGCTGCATCGGCTGCGAATTGCCGACCAGCTCGTTGACAGTGAGCTCCTCGCCCAGGCGCGCGCGGAGCGATTGGACCTCCCCCTTGAGGAAACGCTTCTCGGTGACCCGCGCCATGAGGTGGCGCAGCTCGTCCAGGATCAGCGGCTTCGAGAGGTAGTCGTAGGCGCCTTCCTTGAGAGCCTCGACGGCGGAGGCGATCGTGGGGTACCCCGTCATCACGACGACTTCGATGGACTCGTCGTGGCGCTTGATCTCGCGCAGAAGATCGAGCCCGCTCATCTCGGGCATGCGAATGTCGGTGATCGCCGCGTCGAAGAGCTCGGTCCGGATCGCTTCGAGAGCCTCGGTCCCGGTGCCGACGCACGCCACGTGGTAGCCCCATTGAGCCAGGGCTTCCTTCAGCAGCTTGAGGATCGAGGGCTCGTCGTCGACTACGAGGATCTTTGCGACTTCCATGACTATTCATCGACTCTAGCACGACAGAGATGTCAAACTGACAAGCTATGTGCGGGATTTCCGGATGCGTTTCCTTGCGCCGGATGGCCGCCCATGTTAGCGTAGTCGTTGACTTTTTACTGAGGAGAGCTAGATGGCGAACACCGGCGCGGTCCACTTGACCGAGGGAAATTTCGACGAGGCGCTCAGTCGTGATACCGGAGTCATGATGGTGGACTTCTGGGCCGAGTGGTGTGGCCCCTGTCGCGCCATCGCGCCCGTGCTCGAGGACATCGCCAAGGAGTCGGCGGGCAAGGTGACGCTCGCCAAGGTCAACGTGGACGAGAACCCCGGTCTTGCCGCGCGCTACGGGATCCGGTCGATTCCGACGATCCTGCTCGTGAAGGGGGGCAAGGTCGCCGACCAGGTGATCGGCGCGGTGCCTCGGGCGAAGCTTCAAGCAAAGCTGGACGCGCTCGCATAGCACCCCCGCGGGCGGGGATCGCATCAGCACCTCAGGCACAGGCATCCCTTCTCTCTCCCGAGTCGTGACGGCTTTCCCGCGCGCTCAACGTGGGACGACGCGAGACGCGTTCTTGAAGTGCGTCCGCTCCGGCTCCCGATGAACGCCCCCCCTGCGACCGAGCGGCGCCTGATCGAGATCATCCGGCGAGCGGTCCGGAAGACGCCCGGGGTCCGGATGGGCATCGGCGACGATTGCGCGGTCCTCGAGCCCGACGCGGGCCGGGTGCTCCTCGCGACGACCGACCTACTCATCGAGGACGTGCACTTCCGCCGGCGCTGGGCCACGCCCGAGGACATTGGCTGGAAGTCGCTCGCTGTGAACGTGTCGGACGTCGCGGCGATGGGCGGCAGGCCTCGATGGGCGTTGATCGCGCTTGCCTGTCCGGAGGGGGTCGGTATCGACGAGGGTGAGGCCTTCTACGCGGGAGTCCAGACCCTCGCCCGGGAGCACGACGTGGCTGTGGTCGGCGGGGACACCGCCGCATCGCCACGAGGCTGGATCGTCAACATCACGCTGCTCGGCGACGCGGCGGGAAAGCCGATCATGAGGTCCACGGCGAACGTGGGAGACGTCATCGCCGTCACGGGCTCGGTGGGCCGCTCGGCGGCCGGACTTGCGCTCCTGGAAGCCGTTCCCGCTCCCCCTGACGTGGCCGATGCGACCCGGGCGGACGTGACCGCCGCGCACCTGCGGCCCCGGCCGCGAACCAGAGAGGGACAGTGGCTCGCGGCCGCCGGAGGGGTCACGTCGATGATCGATCTCTCCGACGGCCTGGCGACCGACCTCGCACACCTGTGCGAAGAGAGCGCCGTCGGCGCGCGCGTGGAGCTCGCACGGCTCCCGGTGAGCCCCACAGTACACGCGATCGCGAAGGCGCTCGACCGGGACGCGCTCGCCTGGGCCACCGGCGGCGGCGAGGACTACGAGCTCCTGCTCACCTGCGCGCCCGGGGCCTTCGAGCGGCTGGCTTCGGGGCTCGCGGCCGAGACGGGCACGCGGCTCAGCGCCGTGGGCGAGATGACGGCCGCCGGCGACGGGATCCGCTACCTGGACGCCGGCGGGCGCGCGGTCGCCGTCCGTGCCGGGTTCGAGCACTTCGTGACGGGGCGCGCCCGTGCCTGAGCATCTCGGCCTCCGATTCCTCGCGCTGGGCGTGCTCATCGTCTGTTCCGCGATCCTCACCGGCGCCGAGGCCGCGTACTTCTCCCTCGGCCGGGCGCGCCTCAGACACGTCGCCGACAGGGACGACCCCGAAGGCGCGCCGAAGCCGCTCATCGAGCGCCCGCACGAGCTGCTCGTCACGCTGCTGGTCGGCATCACCGTGATCAACATCGGCGCCGCCGCGATCGCGGCGACGATCGCCGACAGTCTCTTCGGTCCGAGCTGGGGCGTGTTCGTCGAGATGATCGTGCTGATCTTCGTGCTCACGACCTTCGGCGAAGTCCTGCCCATGACGCTCGCGGTCAAGTACCCGGACCGGTTTCTGGCCTTCGCCGGCCGGCCGGTGGCGTGGCTCGGCGTGGTGCTGGCGCCCGTGCGGGCCGCCCTCGCGGGACTGACGGCGCTGACCGTGGGGCTCCTCGGGCGAGGACGGGCGGAGCAGGCGACGCTCAGCGAGGAGGAGCTGCGGACGCTGGTCGATGTCGGCGCCAGCGAGGGCGTCGTCGCGCGCGCAGAGCGCGAGATGATCCACAAGGTGTTCGAGCTCGAGGACACCTTCGTCCGATCGGTCATGGTGCCGCGTCCGGACATGATTTGCCTCGACGTCGGTACGCCGATGGGGCAGATCCTGCCGGCGCTCCGCGAGCACCTGCATTCGCGGGTGCCCGTCTACGAGGGCTCGCTCGACGTCATCGTGGGCATCCTCTACACCAAGGACTTGCTGCCCCACATGGACGGGCTGCCGGCCGGCTTCGATCTCCGCGCCCACCTGCACCCGCCGTACTTCGTCCCGGAATCCAAGCGCGCGGACTCGCTGCTCCAGGAGTTCCAGGCCAAGCGGCTCCACATGGCGATCGTCGTCGACGAGTACGGCGGCACCGCGGGGCTCGTGACCCTCGAGGACCTGCTGGAGGAGCTCGTGGGGGAGATCTCCGACGAGTACGAGAAGCCCGAGCGGCTGATCCAGCGGGTGGACGCGAAGACATTCCGCGTCGCCGGCAAGCTGGCGATCGAGGATCTCAACACCGTCACCGGGCTCAGGATCTCCAACGAGGGCTACGACACGGTCGGCGGGTGGGTGCTCGACCTCTTCGGGCGCGTGCCGCGGCGGTCCGAGCGCACCGAGACGCCGGAGGCCTGGCTGACGGTCGAGAAGGTGGAGCGCACGCGAATTCTCGAGGTGCTCGTCTCGCTCAAGAAGCCCGCGCCGAAGGAGGCTGCCGCGTGAGTCTCCTGTGGCTCACCGGGCTGTGTCTCGTGCTGACGATGTTCTTCTCGGCGGCCGAGATGGCGTTCATCGCCGCCAACCGGCTGCGCCTGCGGCATCTGGCCGAGGAGGGCAGCACGACCGCCGCGCGCTACCTCGAGGCGTTTCGCCAGCCCGAGCGCGCGCTCTCGACGGCGATGATCGGGGTCACGATGGCCCACATCGTCGCCGGCTCGGCGCTGACGTGGACCCTCCTGCCCGCGCTGGGGGCGTGGGCGCCGGTGGTGGCGACGATACTATTAACCCCGGTGATGCTGGTCTTCGGCGAGATCATCCCGAAGGCGATCGCGCGCGAGTGGGCGACGAGCCTGATCCTGACGCTCTACCGGCCGCTCACCTGGGCGGCGACGCTGCTCGTGCCGTTCGTGGCGTTCGCGAACTTCGTCGTCGGCGCCATCCTGCGAACCTTCGGCGGCCGTCAGCTCGACATGCGCGCGTTCGTCTCACGCGAGGAGCTGAAGGCGCTGCTCCAGATGGAGCCCGGCGAGGCCGACGTGACCACCCACGAGGCGCAGCTGATCGACAAGATCTTCGATCTGGGCGACACGACGGTGCGCGAAATCATGGTGCCGCTGGTGGAGGTCGCCATGCTCCCCGACACGGCGGCGCCCCGCGACGCCATCGCGGCCATGCTCGAGCGCGGATTCTCGCGGATCCCGATCTACCGTCAGCGCGAGACCAACATCGTGGGCGTGGTCGGCGCCAAGGACCTCCTGAGCCGCGGCGCGTCGGCGCGGATCCTGGACGAGCTGAAGCATCCACCGTACTATGTGCCCGAAACCAAGGGCATCGACGACCTTCTCCGCGAGATGCAGCGCGATCGCACCCACATGGCCGTGGTCGTGGACGAGTACGGCGGCTCGACCGGCGTCGTGACGCTCGAGGACATCCTCGAGGAGATCGTCGGCGACATCCACGACGAGCACGAGCGGGCGCCGGCCGTCGCAGAGCGGCTGCCGGACGGGAGCTACCGGGTCGCCGCGCGCGCCAACATCGACGAGCTGAACGAGGCGTTCGACTGGACGCTGCCCAAGCGGGACTACGAGACGGTCGCCGGGCTCGTGCTCGCCACGCTTCACCGCATTCCCCGGCCGGGCGAGGTGTTCCAGGTGCCGGGCTATGCGATCACCGTGCTCGAGGCCGACACCCGGCGTGTCGTCACCGTGAAGATCGTGCCGGTCACCGGCACGAGCAATACAGGAGGATGAGCATGGCTGGAACGATGGTCGAGTTCGCGTCGAACGGCAGCAAGACGGACGCGTATCTGGCGACTCCCACCTCCGGCAAGGGACCGGGTCTCCTGGTGATCCAGGAGTGGTGGGGTCTCGTCGGACACATCAAGAACGTATGCGACCGCTTCGCGGCGGAAGGATTCACGGCGCTGGCCCCGGACATGTACCACGGCAAGACGGCCAACGAACCGGACGGCGCCGGCAAGCTCTTCATGGCCCTCAACATCGGCCAGGCGGAGAAGGATCTGCGGGGAGCCGCCACCTATCTGCAGGGTCGGTCGTCGACCCAAAAGCTCGGCGTCGTCGGCTTTTGCATGGGCGGCCAGCTCGCGCTCTACGCCGCCACGCTCAATTCCACGGTCGGCGCGTGCGTCAACTTCTACGGCGTGCATCCGAACGTGAAGCCCGATTACACGAAGCTCTCGGGTCCGGTCCTCGGGCTCTTCGCGGAGAAGGACGGCTTCGTGACGCCACAGGTCGCCAAGGACCTGGACGCGGCGATCAAGAAGGCGGGCAAACAGGTCGAGACCCACATTTATCCGGGAGTCGACCACGCGTTCTTCAACGATGAGAACAAGACCGCCTACAACACGGCCGCGGCGGACGACGCCTGGCGGCGTACGCTCGCCTTCTTCCGCCAGAACGTGAAGTAGCGGCGCGCCGGCTAGGCGGAGGCGGCGGCGGCTTTCTCCTTCCGCCTCCGTCTGCCGGTGGCTCCGGCTTCACCCTTCGGCGCCCGCTCCTTCTTCTCGTCCTTCTTGTCCTTGTCCGGCAGCGTCTCGGGGCGGTCGACCAGCTCGAGGAAGACCACGGGCGCCCCGTCGCCGGGGCGCGGCCCGACCTTGACGATCCGGGTGTAGCCGCCGTGGCGATCGGCGAAGCGCGCGGCGATCGTGTCGAAGAGCCGGGCCACCACCTCGGTGTCCGGGACCATCGACAGGACCTGGCGACGCGCGTGAAGGCTCTCGCGCTTGGCCAGCGTGACCATGTGATCCGCGAGGCCGCGCACCGCCTTGGCCTTCGCCTCGGTGGTCATGATGCGCTCGTGCCGGAACAGCGCGACGAGGAGATTGCGGAACAGCGCCCAGCGGTGCTGCGTGAGGCGGCCGAGCTTGTAGCCGTCGTTGCGATGCCTCATCGCACGACTCCTCCCCGTCCCATGGCGCCCAGGACGTTCGGATCGATTCGCATGCCGAGCGACAGGCCGAGCGCCGCCAGCGCCGTCTTGATCTCGTCGATCGACTTCTCGCCGAGGTTCTTCACGTGCTCGAGGTCGGCCTCGTTCTTCTGGACCAGGTC
>Ga0137403_10002829_pt1 | contig 21032 bp, 17 predicted proteins | sample CZOMad2_1_16fung_FD_122057 | JGI IMG/M metagenome (GOLD analysis project Ga0137403, IMG submission 122057) | Vadose zone soil fungal communities from Angelo Coast Range Reserve, California, USA - CZOMad2_1_16fungal (Hybrid Assembly) | ecosystem: Environmental > Terrestrial > Soil > Vadose zone...
TCTCGACGCGGTGCCCGTAGGCGCCCGAGGTGGTGACTCCGATGCAGCGATCCTGCACCAGCACGGGCTCACCGCCGCGCGCGTCCGTGTCGGCGGCCGCAACCTCGGCGTAGACGATTTTCAGCGGACGCGGCGCGTGCTCGAGCGTCGCCGCCTTGCCGACGAAGTCGGTCTTGTCGAATCGGATGAAGCGCGGCATGTCGGCTTCCAGCATGTTCAATTCATTGGTCAGCTCGCTAGACCAAGCCTTGTAGCCTTTTTCGATCCGCAGGGTATTGACTGCATACAATCCGTAGTTGGCGATCCCGAATTTCCGGCCGGCCTCCCAGACGGCATCGTACAGAGCCGGCAATGATGCCATCGGCGGATGCAGTTCCCAGCCGAGCTCGCCGACATAACTGACCCGAAGCGCACGCACCGGCTGCCCCGCGATGCGGATCTCGCGGCCCCGGAGCCATGGGAACGCGCCGTTGCCGAGATCCGCATCGGTCAATCGGCTCAGCAGTTCGCGGGAGCGCGGTCCGCTCACCACGAGAACGCCGCGATCCTCGGTGACATTCTCGATCCGGACCGCCTCGCCCGGCGACACACTCTGAGTCAGGAGATCCTGATCGCGCAGTTCCGCGGCGGCAGCCGACAGGGCATAGAATGTATCGCCGTCCAGGCGAGTGAGCGTCATCTCGCCTTGAATGCGTCCGCCCGGCGACAACAAGTGCACGAGCGCAATACCGCCTACTTTGCGAGGCACCCGGTTGGCGCAAACGCGATTGAGATATGCCTCGGCTCCCGATCCACTGATGTCGTACTTTGCGAATCCCGTCAGATCGAGCACTCCGACGCGTTCGTGCACGGCCGCAACCTCATCCCGCACCGCATCGAACACGTTGTTTCGCGCATAGCCATAGTCTTCGACCCGGCCATCGAGTGAAAACCATTTAGGGCGCTCCCAGCCGAAGGTCTCGGTATGCACACAGCCCTGCGCCCGCAACCTGTCATGCAACGGACTCATTTTCTTCGGGCGTCCCGCCATTTCTTCTTCGCCCGGTCTTCTCGTGGTGAACGTCAATCGATAATCCAGGAACACCTTGTCGCGCACATAATCCGGGTCGGCAAACGCGCCGAAACGCCGCGGGTCGAATTCCGCCATGTTGATCTCTGCATCGCCGTGCAGCATCCACTGCGCAAGATATTTGCCGCAGCCGCCGCCCTGCGCGATGCCGAAGGAGGTTCCGCAGCACATCCAAAAATTTCGTAAACCCGAGGCAGGCCCGAGCAGGGGCGCTCCGTCCGGAGTGTGCGGAATCGCGCCGTTGATGACGCGCCGAATTCCCACCTCCCCGAAGATGGGCATGCGCTCGACGGCCCGCTCGAGCCACGGCGCGATGCGGTCCACGTCGTCCGGAAACAATTCGTTCGAGGACTCCCATTCGGGGAAACCTCGCGGCGCCCAGGCTTCGTGCAGCCCGGCGGTCTCATAGATGCCCATCAAGCCGGATTTCTGTTCCTGCCGGAGGTAGCCCGAGGTGTAGGAATCGCGCATCACCGGAATTTCCTCGCTGCGCTCAATGAATGCCGGAATCGGATGGGTCACGACATAGTGATGCTGCATGTTCGTGATGGGTGCGTCGGCGCCGACCATGGCCGCGACCTGACGCGCGTAGCAGCCGGCGGCATTGACCACCATCTCGGCAATGATGCTGCCTTTTTCGGTGACCACCTCCCATTCGCCGCTGTGGCGCGGGCGAATGTCGACGACGCGATTGTGGCGCATCACGGTCGCCCCCAAGTCGCGCGCAGCCTTGGCCAACGCATTGCAGAGACCCGAGGGATCGCCGTGTCCGTCATCCCTGGTCCACGCGGCGGCGATCACTCGGTCCGTCGTCAGGAACGGGTTCAAGCGCTTGATCTCGTCGAGCCCGACGATTTCCATGCGAAAGCCGATGCTCTTTGAATACCCGTACACCTGCTCGAGCCAGGCGAGCTCATGTTCGTTGTTGGCAAGCCTTAAGCCCCCGCTGGGGTGCCAGCTCACGTACTGCCCGGTCAGCGCCTCGAGTTTTGGATACAACTCATTACTATAGGCGTGGATTTTCGAGAGGTTGTAGCTCCCGGTGATGCTCGGGCATTGACCGGCGGCATGCCAGGTGGAGCCTGAGGTAAGCTCGTTTTTCTCGATCAATACCGTGTCGGTGCAGCCCTCCAAGGCCAGATGGTAGAGCAGGCTTGCGCCCATGATGCCGCCGCCGACCACCACCACGCGTGCGTTTGTTTTCATGTAATACCTGCCGCTGCCGAGGCGAATCGTATTTTGGCCACAATAAATTGATCGATAGGCGGCATACAACCCAATATTTTGGTACCTTTGGCCATAAAATTTTAATCCGAGGGCTTCATGACCCCAATTCGCCCAGTCGTCGGGCTGCCGACCTTGACTTGGCTGCGGGCATTCGAGGCGGCCGCTCGGACGTCCAGTTTTGCCGCCGCGGCGGCGGAACTGAACCTGACCTCGGGCGCCATCAGCTACCAGATCCGCGCGCTCGAGGCGCATCTGGGATTTGCGCTGTTCGAACGCCTGCCGCGCGGAGTCAAGCTCACGCCCATGGGCGTGGCCTATTTGCCGCCGGTGCGCAAGGCATTCGAAGAACTCGCCGATTCAACGGTCGGACTCTTCGGTGGATCGGAGCGGGTGCAAATCACGGTCCACGCCCCGGTGTCGCTGGCTGCGCTGTGGCTGGCGCCCAAACTTCCCGCATTCGGCATTGCAAACCCGTCGGTCGAAGTGCGGCTGTCCTCGGTGATTTGGGACAACGCCGTCCTCGACGAAGCCACCGATTTGGAAATTCGCTACGGTGCGGGTCACTGGCATGGCTACCGTTCGGAACGCTTGTTGAATCAGAGCATCTTACCCGTTTGCAGTCCGACTCTATTGCGGGCGCAGGTGAACGACGATCCCGCGGCGTTGCTGCCGCGGCATCTCATTCACATCATGGGCTACGAGAATCACTGGCTGAAGGTGCGGCAGACCCTGGAACTCGTGGACGTCCCGGCGAGCGAGTGTCCCACCGTCGACACGACCATCGCCGCATTGGAACTCGCGGCGGCCGGCGCCGGCGTCGCGCTGGCGCACAGAATTTTTTTGGACGCGTATTTCGCGACGGGGCGGCTGGTGAAGGCGCTGCCCCGGGATTTTCCCGACGATAATTCCTACTTTGTAATCACTCCGGAGCGTCCGCAGCGAATTCGCCGGGAAGTGCAACTGTTTCGCGATTGGCTGCTCGCAATCGCGTCGGGTTGAGGGGGAGAGTCGGTTCGGGTCGCGCATTCACCTCGTCGCGCGTTCACCTCGCGGAGCTCCAGGCTCGCGCGGATGCTAGTGATAATCGTTCGCGCTCGGGCGGAGACCATTAATATTTATTTATGACAAATCGGCCGGGAAAAGCGAGAAAATACACTTTAGTTTTCCCACCCCATAGGATCATTACCATGCAAAGCAAGATTTCACGTCGGGCTATCGTCAAGGGCGGACTGATCGCCGGCGCACTCATCCCGACCATAGGTCTCATGGCCGATTCCGCGGCCGCCGCAGGGCTCCCCCCGCTCGATCCCAAGGACCCGACCGCGCAGGCCTTAGGGTTCACGACCGATGCGTCCAAGGTCGATGCCGCCGCGAATCCAACATTCAAACCGACGCAGAAATGCAGCACCTGTGCGCAATTCCAAGGGAAGGCGGGCGATGCGACCGCGGGCTGCAATATCTTCGCAGGCAAGAGCGTACCGGCAGGCGGCTGGTGCAAGGTTTGGGCGCAGAAGCCCGGCGCGTAAGCGTCAGCATCAACGAGTCGCCCGGGCGCGTGCAGCGCGCTCGGGCCCGACGACGCATCTCGTCGCCCAGCGATTGAGTTCCGGCTTCAACCTTGAGCGAGCCCGATGCGATCCAACCGCCGTAATATCCCGAGCTTCTCGCTGTACGGCGAGACGCCGGCCGGCGCTCAAACCGACGGCGTGCACATCGAAGATATTCAATCACGGAGCCGCAAGTACCTGTGGAGAATCGGCACTCATCGGCACACCCTGCTCAGTCAATGCGTCTTGGTAAACGCCGGTCCCGTCACCGTCACTCTGGACGATACCCGGGCCGTTCTGGCGGGGCCCGCCGTCATGATCATTCCCGCCGGGACTGTCCACAGCTTCCGATTTCGCGCCGATACTCTTGGGTCTGTGCTGACGGTCGATCTCTCCCGCGTACTCGGCATGGCGACGGCCGTACACGAAGGGCCCATCGAAACATTGTTCTCTATGCCGCGCGCGATCGATCTGCGCGGGGATCCGCAGCTCGCCGTGCGCGCCGGGCAGTTGCTCGAACGGCTGGCGTATGAATTTGCACAACCCGACAGCTGGGCCGCTCCGGTCAGCAGCTGGCTGGCTTGCTGCGTGTTGTGGGTTTTAGCAATCGGCACCGCCGCGCACGGCGGTTCGGAAATCCATAGCAGCCGCGACGCGGAACGACTGCGGCGCTTCCGCCACTTGATCGAATCGCAATACCTCAAGCATTGGCCGGTGGAGCGCTACGCACGGCATCTGTCGCTGTCCGAAACCAGTCTGAATCGGCTGTGCCGGCGTCTGGCCGGCGGCACGGCCTTCGATTTGATTCAACAGCGGCTGGCATTGGAGGCTCGGCGCCGCCTGGTGTACGCCGCGAGCTCGGTGAGCGGAATCGCCGGCGAGCTTGGATTCAAGGATCCCGCCTATTTTTCGCGATTCTTTCGGCGTCAAAACGGAGTCAGCCCCGCTGATTTTCGCCGCCGCCACCTTGGCGGATAAGTACCAGCGCGCATCCGAATTGTGCAATAAGGCGCCTAGGGCGCTGCTACGCTCCGGAGGAACTCCATCGGAGGCGTGCCATGGCCCGCACTCAGGTAGCAATCATCGGCGCCGGCCCGTCGGGGCTTCTGCTGTCGCAACTGCTGCACCAACACGGCGTCGACAGCGTCGTCCTCGAACGCCGAAGCCGCGAGTATGTCGCCGGCCGGATCCGCGCCGGTGTCCTGGAGCAGGGAACCGTGGACTTGCTCGTGCAAGCGAACGTCGGCGAGCGGATGCTGAGCGAACGCCTGGTCCACGACGGGTTCGCACTCGGGTTCGCCGGGCAATCCTTTCGCGTCGACTTGAAGGGCCTGACCGGCGGCGCCGTCTCGGTTTACGGTCAATCCGAAGTCACCAAAGATCTCATGGAAACCCGCATTGCGGCAGGTGCGAGATTGATATTCGAGGCACACGATGTGATGGTCGAAGGCTTCGACCGCACGCATCCCACCGTACGCTACCGGCAGGGCGGGCACACACATGAGTTGACCTGCGATTTCATCGCCGGCTGCGACGGCTATCACGGTGTGTGCCGGCGAAGCATCCCGGCACAGGCGATGCAGAGCTTCGAGCGCATCTACCCCTTTGGCTGGCTCGGTATTCTGTCAGACGTTCCTCCGGCCGCGCACGAATTGATCTACTCGAATCATGAACGCGGATTCGCTCTATGCAGCATGCGTTCGCTGCACCGCAGCCGGTACTACCTGCAGTGTGGGCTGGAGGAGAACTTGGAAGCGTGGACGGATGTGCGGTTCTGGGACGAGCTGCGCCGGCGTCTGCCCGCATCGGTCGCCGAGGCGGTGATCACCGGGCCATCGATTGAAAAGAGCATCGCGCCGCTGCGCAGTTTCGTGGCGGAGCCTATGAAATTCGGCCGGTTATTCCTGGTGGGCGACGCCGCGCACATCGTGCCTCCCACCGGCGCCAAGGGCTTGAATCTCGCGGCCGCGGACGTTCGCGTGCTCTATCGGGCGTTGCTGGAATACTACCGGACCGGCCGCGCGGAATTGATCGATCGCTACTCCGCACAATGCCTGCGCCGCATCTGGAAGGCGGTGCGCTTTTCATGGTGGTTCACCTCGATCACGCACAAGTTCTCTGAAGATCCCTTCAGCCACCGGCTGCAGCTGGCGGAACTGGACTATTTGACCGGGTCGTCCGCCGCGCTCACCAGCGTCGCTGAGAACTACGTCGGACTGCCATTCGAGAACCCTCCCGTTTGAGTCCGCGGCAGCGGCCCGGCGATGCCGGAGGTTGACGATAGGCGGGCGCAAGTTCATGCCGGTATAATTTGCCGATATCCGGCGGCGAGAGAAGGCATTTTCAGGATGTTATTCATGTATTTTTCGGACAGCTCAGTCATGGTTCGTCCGGGCGTCGGGGCTTGTAGGGTGCTTCGATGAAGCTGTTTTCGCGCTTTTTTTCGAAGACAGCGCCATCACCGCCGACCTTGGAAGAGCGAATCGCGACCCTGAACCCAGGATCTCCGGATCTTCTCCTTGGTACGGCGCTTGGTACCGATGAAGAGGCTTTGCGTGTCGCGGCCATTCACAAGCTGCCCGACGGAGACGCGCTGCGGAGGCTTGCCGGAGTGTCCGGCTTGGCCGACAGCGCCTCAGTCGCTTTTCCGGCCGTTCTGCAGCAGGCTGCGCAGGCACGTTTGGCTGAGCTCATCGATGAGGGGTCCATCGATTTCGCCGGCTTCTGCCATCAAGCGGAAAATCGGGCAGTGATGTCCTCCGTGGCGGCGCTGTGTAAGGACACCGGTCGCCTGCCGCAGGCGCTTGCCTCCATCGACGATCCGATTCAAGTCGCGCAGCTCGTCGTGGTAAGTCCGTCCAGCCGCTTACGGCAGTTGGCAGCGCAGCGCGTCGAAGATCCCGCACAGCTCAGACAGCTTCTCAAGCAGGTCGGCAGCAAGGACAAGAATGTCTACAAGATCCTCAAGCAGAAAAGCGATGCACTGAACGCCGAGCATCGGAGAGCGGCGGAGATTGCGAGCGAAGTCAGTGCGCTCTGCGTCTCGCTGGAACGGCACAGCCGGCGAACCTATGACACCCTATACACATCGGCTTTTGAGCAACTTGATAGGCGCTGGCGCTCGCTTAGCCCGCATGTGGACGCGAATATTGAACAGCGTGGCAACCAGGCGATCGATCGTTGCCGGGAAGTCATCGCGGAACACCAGCGGCAGATTGCGGAGGAAGCCGCCCAGAAGGCTGCGCAGCAGGCCGCCCATGGCGCACGCGAGCGCGCGCGTCAGGCGGCTCGAGAGGCAGCCTCGGCGCAGGCCGAAGCCGAAGCACAGCTTCGCAAAGAAGCGGCCGCCGTCCGCGAGGCGGCGGAGACCGCCCGCGCCGAAAAGCGGGCCGCGGAGGAGCAGGTCTTTCGCCAGATCGGCGGTTTGATTCGGAAGGCCAATGGCGCGCTGAGCGACGGCAATACGCAACAGGCAGCGGGGCTGCGCCGTGCGATGGAAGAGAAGCTGCCGCTCGCGGCTGAAGTGCCTGCGTACCTCACGCGGCAATTGCAGCAGCTCGATGACAAGCTGAATGAGCTCAAGCAGTGGAAGGACTATGCCGTCGCGCCCAAGCGCATCGAGCTGATCGAGGAGATGGAGGCACTGATCGGTTCGATGGAAGAACCGAAGGTCCTTTCCGAGCGTATCAAGTCGTTGCAGCAGGAATGGCGGACCATCAGCAAGGGGATCCTGAGCGATGCACCAGGGGATTGGGAGCGGTTTCACCGAGCTTCACAAGCGGCGTATCAACCCTGTCGTGAATATTTCGAAGCACAGGCGATGTTGCGGCAGCAGAATCTGCAACACCGCAAGATGTTGCTCGAGCGGCTGACGGCATTCGAAACGGCTCAGAATGTGGAAAATCCGGACTGGCGCCTGCTGGCTACCGTGCTGCGTGAAGCGCGGCAGGAGTGGCGTCAGTATTTCCCGGTGGATCGCGAAGGAAGTCAGGCCGTTCAGAGGGATTTTGAAGAGGCGACGGGTCGGCTGCAGGCAAGGCTCGATGGGTGGTATGAGCGCAATGTGGCGGATAAGCAGTCTCTCGTCAAACGAGCACGGCATTTGCTCACGCAAGAAGACAGCCGCGAGGCCATCGACGCCGTGAAGCGGCTGCAAATCCTGTGGAAGGAGACTGGCCCGGCACCGCGCGATCAGGATCAGCCATTGTGGAATGAATTTCGCGAGCTATGCGACGCGGTTTATCAAAAACGCCAGCAGGCTTATGCAGAATACACGGCGGGGCTGGAAGCCGCCAAGGTAAAAGCCGTGGCGTTGTGCGAGGAGGCCGAGCGGGTGGCCGCGTTGTCCGGGGCGGACCTGATCGAGCAAGGTGCGAAAATTACCGAGTTGAGCACCGCGTTCGATGCCCTTGATGAAATGCCGAGGACTGAAGCGCGCGGTCTACACGCTCGGTTCGAACGCGCGCTCAGGTTGTGCGAGGCTCGAGTGGCAGAGCAGCACATGCGCGAAGCAGAGCAATCCTTCACGAATCTGTTCGAGGCGGGTCGACACATACAGGCATACGAATGGGCGACGCTGCGAAACGCCGAGGCTTCAGAGCGGGAGATGCTGAAGCAAGCCGCCGAGACTTTCATCGCGGGCGTCCAGCACTGGCCCAAGGGGGGGCTTCAGGCGGTCACCGAGAAACTGGCGGACGCGGGCTCCGCGTCTGACGCGGACGCTGACACTGACAGCGCGGCCCGTGAGAAGGCGCTGAGAATCTTATGCATTCGCTGCGAGATTCACAGCGAGACCTCCACGCCGCCCGAAGACGAGGCGCTCCGCCGGGAGTACCAGGTGCAGAGACTGGTGCAGGGAATGGGGCAGGGAAGTCATGTGGATGATGGGGATTGGGATGCGATGGCGCTCGAGTGGATCCGGATCGGGGCAGTATCCCCGGCGGTACACGAGAGCTTGCAAAGCCGGTTCATGCGCTGTCGGGCAAAGAGGCCGGTGCGCGGCCGCGAACGATCAACCTTTGAGCTCGAGGACGGGGCCGATAACCGCAAAGCTCATGAGAGCCGTGCCGGGCAAATGCGCCGCCATGGCCGTGAAGGTTCGAGAATCCCGACCGGGCGGTAGCAGAATAGGCGCGCCTTGGCCGGCACGAAAATCCGCGGGCGGATCGCGCAAGTTATCTGTGGGACGGGACACTAGCGGAGTTGGTATTTCACCTGAAGGCCGACGGTGAAGGGTAGATTGTCCGCGTGGATCGGCGGGATCAAGATGAAGTTCGCACCGAATCGCCCAAATCGGGTGATTGCGGTCGGGGCAAGCACCGGCCCGGTTCGATTATTCCTTCCCAGACCGATATTCCCGTAGTTGTAGCCGGAGATGATCCCGCCCATCGCGCCAAGCCGGAACCAGCCCCAGTGTGCGAATTCCGGCGTATATATCGCGCCACCGTAGAACGATGGCCTGTCCAGGGAGTTGCGAAAATAGCCGAACGAGGCCGCCCATTGCGAAGTGACCGAACACTCGACACCGGCCCCGGGATTGAAGTCATCGAAGTGTCGATAGGGATGAATGTGGTATGAACCGACCATGACATCCGCCCACCACCCTTTGGGGCATAGCTCGCCGGCCTGTGCGCGCTGGCCGTTGACCGGCACTGCGGACGCCACCGCGACGACCCACAGATAGAGGACGAATTTAACGCGACGCAGGAACCCCCTCCCCATTCAAAGAATCCGCTTGCTAAAGTTTGAAGAAGTAGTTAGTGATTAAAACGACCGCGAGCCCGCCGGCCAACGTGACATACGGCAGCATGCCCGCCTTCGTTTCGGTAATCGGTCTTCCGCCGACCTGTAGATCTTCGAGCATTTTGTCGGGAAATCTACCCTTATCCTGAACATAGTGACGGTACCAGAACACCGGCAATATGAGTGCCGCGGCGAGCGCTCCGGCACCGAGCGCCCACGGGTGCCAGACTTTCGCTCCCGCACCCATGAACGCTGCGTTGACAAAGGCGAAAATCCCGCCGAGCGCCAGCAGCCACGTGGGGGCCCGGTAGGGTCGCGCAGTGTCGCCCGAATCGATTCGATGAATCCAACCGGCATTGAGATTGAGAAAGTTGAAGATCATATAGCCGCAATTCGATATGGCCAGGATGAACAGGAAGCTTGGGCCGCCTCCGCAGGCGATCGACAGTACGACCAAGTTGAAGATGAGGTCTGTCCACATCGCCCGTGTCGGCGCGCCGTGGGAATTTACTCGGCTGAGGTAGCGCGGCAACCAGCCGTCGACGGAACCTTGATACAGAGTGCGCGACGAACCGGCCATCGCCATCATGATCGAGAGAAGCAGTGCCATGATCATCAATACGACCAGCAAAGCCGTGAGTGTGCGGCCGCCCCCAACCATTCCCGCCAATGCCGCTGCCACGCCTGATCCATCGTTGATGGGTGCAGCAAGCATACCTGTGACCCCGAGAACACCCTGAAAGGTGAACGGGACCAGGACGAACAGGGCGATGCAAAGCACTCCCGAATAGAATATAGCCTTGAAGGTGTCGCTTCCCGGGTTCCGAAATTCGCTCGTGTAGCACACCGCCGTCTCGAACGCATAGGTGGACCAGGCGGCCAGGAACATGCCCCCCAGCGCCAGCGTCCAGCCGCTGAGGTTCCAACCGCCGGGTTCGGCTCCGCCATTGACGGCCGGCGGAACGAGGTGCGCGAAGTTCGAATAGTCCACGTGCCCATTCAAGATCGGCACTACGCCCACGATGACCAGGGGCACCATCACCAATAGGCCTATATATTTTTGAATGCTCGCGGTGCCGCCGATACCGCGATGCTGGATCGCGAAAGTGACGAACATGAACGCGGCTCCGACAAAGAACGCCGCATTGAACGAAAACGTCACCGGACCTATGGTCTGCGTGAACAAAGTCCAGTCTCTGAAATCGTGAATTGGCGCCACCGCCGTCAGTACGTAGGCCGCAGCAATGCTGCAGCCGAGCGACAGTACGGGCGACCAGGCGAACCAATTGCACCAGACGGAAAGCGGGGCGATGACCTTGCCGTATCGTACCCAGGCGGCCGCGCCGTATATGGATGCGCCTCCGGACTTGTTGGGGAACAGTCCGGCAATTTCGGCATAGGTGAAAGACTGGATGAACCCCATCGTTATCGACAGCGACCAGATCAGAAAGCTGAGCTTCCCGACCGCTCCGGCGACTTGGCCGATGGAAAACAACACCAACGCCGGCACGCCGCTCGCCACCCAAAAGGCGCCTTTCCAGTCGATCGAGCGGCGCAGCGTCCCTGAGATATCGGCAGGCGGGGCAGTTCGTTCAATGTCGACGGCGGACATGCGCTAACCTCTCACGATATCAATCCATGGATTTCCCGGCATCACGAATCCATGATCGTCCATTATTCGCGATTCTGTCCACATCTCCGCTGGGCAAGACATCTCCGCAACACGAGCTCTGGGCGCGGCCTGCGATCGGAGGAAGGGCTTGTATCATTCGCGGTGTCGGGCGAGATCCGGGGAGGAGCGCGGTGCACCCGCGAGCGCCTACTGCGGAGCGCCGTCCAATTGCCGCTCGAGGCGTCCCAATGTCTGCATGGCCGGCAGGCATTGCGCGAGGCTGGAATTCGGTTCGCGGCCCTCGCGTATCGCGGCGAAGAATTCCCGATCCTGCAGTTCGATACCGTTCATCGAGACATCAACCTTCGACACGTCGATGGGGTTGTTCTTGCCGTCCAGCAGCTCATCGTAGCGCGCGATGTAAGTGCCGTTATCGCAGATGTAGCGGAAGAACGTGCCCAAGGGACCGTCGTTGTTGAACGACAGCGAGAGCGTACAGATGGCGCCGGATGAGACTTTCAATCCGATGCTCATGTCCATGGCGATGCCCAGAACCGGATGTTTCGGCCCTTGCAGGGCATATTCCTGCGACGCATTCTCGCCGGTCTGATACGCAAACAGATCGACGGTGTGGCAGGCGTGGTGCCACAGCAAGTGATCGGTCCAACTGCGCGGTTTGCCGAGTGCATTGGTGTTGGTGCGCCGGAAGAAATAGGTCTGCACGTCCATCTGCAGGATCTCGAGTTCACCGGTGAGAATGCGGTTGTGGATCCATTGATGGCTCGGATTGAAGCGGCGCGTATGTCCGGCCATGGCGACCATGCCGGTTTCACTCTGCACCCGCACCAGCCGTTCCGAGTCCGTGACCGAGTCGGCCATGGGGATTTCGATCATGACGTGCTTGCCGGCGCGCATGCACTGTTCGCCCTGCGCCGCATGCAATTGCGTGGGGGTGGTCAAAATCACCGCCTCAATGCCCGGCTGCGCGAGGCTTTCCGCGAGATCGTCAGTCCAATGAGGAATCTTCCACTCTTGCGCGACTTGGCTTGCCGATTCGACATTCGACCCGGCGAGCGTTGCGACTTCGATTCCGGGAATCTTCGCCATCGCTTCCAGATGCTTGATGCCGAAGGCGCCGTGGCCCGCGAGACAAACCTTCATGCCGGGCTCCTGTTTTCCAGAATCAACAGGCCGGCGGCCGTGTTGGATGCCGGAACGTGATAGTGGCGATAGATCTCGGCGACATTGTCGTCGAGTGCGCCGCGCATCACGTGCCACATCACCATCTCGACGGCTTCCGAGCCGGCTTCGCGCATGTACTCAGTGTGGGTGATTCGGGTCAGCGCCAGCGGGTCGCGGGTCATCCCATCGAGAAACGCGGTATCGAATTGCCGATTGATCAACCCGGCGCGCTCGCCCTGCAGCTGGTGCGACATGCCGCCGGTTCCGTAAATGACCACCCTCAGATCCTGATCGAATTGTTCCACGGCACGGCGAATCGCCATCCCCAGTTTGAAGCAACGAGCGCCGGTGGGCGGAGGGTACTGCACGACGTTGACACAGAGGGGAATGACCGGAAACGGCCAGGCCGCGATGCGGCCGCAGGTGACCGACAGCGGCACCGTGAGACCATGGTCGACCGGCATTTCGTTGGCGATGGTCATGTCGAACTCATCGAGGATCAGCGACTCCGCGAGGTGCCAGGCGAGCGCGGGATGTCCCAGTACGACCGGCACCGGCCGCGGGCCAAAGCCCTCGTCGGCGATGGGGAATTTGTCGGCCACCCCGATCAGGAAGGTGGGAATGATCTCCAGCGAGAATGCCGATGCATGGTCGTTGTAGACGATGATGGCGACGTCCGGCGCGAGTTTGGCAAGCCATTCCCGCGCGGGCCCATAACCCTTGAAGAGCGGGTCCCAATAGGGAGTACCCGTCATACCCCGATCCATTGCGACGCCGATGGCCGGCACATGCGATGTGGCGATGCCGGCCACGATTTTAGCCATGCTTGGTCTCCGCCGAGGTCTGGTCCTTGTAGCGGTTTCCCTCGGGGCTGCGTCCGCCCGCCAACATCATCCGTGCATACGTCTCCTTCGGCACCCCGGACATCATGCCGGCCACATCCTGGAAGTTAAGTCCGTCGCAAAACGCAATCTTGATGGTGTAGTAGATATTTCCCCCGACGCGCAGCATCCCCAACCAGTCGCGCTCCAACACCGTGCGGCGCTGCTCGGCAGTGAGCGCAAAGCCATCGAGGTACGCGGCCTCGTTCTCCTTGAAGCGCTTGCGATTCTCCGCTTTGTTGAGCGACATGCAGAACATGTTCAACGCATAGCCGATGCGGCCGCGCTCGGCGTCATAGACATACGTGCCGGGAATGCTTTCGTAGTCGCGTGGCTTGGTCATGTCGGGATCTCCGCGCAGCGTATTTCCTGGCGCACGATATCGCGAATCACGTCGATCGCCTTGCGCATGAGAGGACCCTTGGGCCGCTGCGCCGAGACCGCAATGGATAGCGACGCCTTGAGAACGGGTGCGAGGATGGGCACAACCCGCACCTGGTCGCCCCATTGCGTGGATTTCACTGCGTTCAAGGGCAGAACTCCAAATCCAAGGCCTTGCCGAACCAAATCGATGACCGCGGGAATGCATTCGATTTCGTGCGCCACTCGGATCTTGCGGTCGACGTTTGCCAGCGCATTCTCCACCGACATGCGGATGGAATGGGGCCGGCTCGGGATGATGAGCGGATGGTCGGCGAGCTCGGTAAGGGTGATGGACTTGCGCGCCTTGCGCGTGGGCTTGGGCGAAAGCGGCGCAATGAGAAACAGCTGGTCATCGAGCAGCGGCTGCAGATCGACGGTGGGCGAGGCGGGTGCATCGTAGACCAACGCACAGTCGACTCGGCCGACGTTCAACCACTCGAGCATGTAGGCGGAGAGACCTTCGACCGTGGCAAGAGTGGCGTTGGGCAGCAGGCGGCCGAAGGCCTTGACCAATGGAACGGTGACGCTGCGACCCAGACTCGGCGGCAACCCCAGCACGAAATGGCCTGAGTCGCCGTTCTTCTGGTCCTCGAGCTCCTGACGAGCTCGACCGACTTGCAGCAGAATGCCGCGCGTGTGCTCGAGCAGGCGGGTGCCGGCATCGGTGAGCGCCACGCCGCGTCCGTTGCGCTCGAAGAGGTTCTGACCGAGTTCGACTTCGAGCTGTCGCACCTGGCGGCTCAGCGCCGGCTGCACCACGGAGAGAAACGAGGCGGCGCGCGTGAAGCTGCCGAGTTCCGCGACGTGGCGAAAGTATTCGAGCTGTTTCAGATCCACGTGCCGCTCGGCTTCATGGCCTATGCCTATTTGCTATATCAGGTATATCGCACATTCCTTGATAGTATACGTGATAATCGGCAGGGCTAAACAACCGGGAACGGCTAAATCTACCGGCAAGAGACCCAAGAGCATGCAGCGATCCATTCCCTGTCTATTCATGCGCGGCGGAACCTCGCGCGGTCCGTTCTTCCTCGAAAGTGATTTGCCCAGGGACATTGCGCGGCGCGACGCGGTCCTCTTGTCGGTGATGGGCTCGCCCGACGTGCGCCAGATCGACGGAATAGGTGGCGCCGATCCTTTGACCAGCAAGGTGGGCATGGTACGCCGCGGCCGGACCGCGGGTGTCGACTTGGAATTCCTGTTCGCCCAAGTGTCGGTCAAGGAAGCGCTGGTCGATACCACCCCGAATTGCGGCAACATGCTGGCGGCGGTCGTCCCATTCGGGATCGAGACCGGACTGGTGCAGGCCTCGGGCGACGTCACGACTCTGCGCGTGCTGACGCGCAACACCGGCACCTTGAGCGATATCGAGGTTCGCACTCCGGGCGGCAAGGTCGAATACTCGGGTGAGGCCCGCATTGACGGGGTGCCGGGGACGGCCGCGCCCATCAATATCAGTTTTGTGGAAACTGCGGGTTCCGTATGCGGTTCGCTGCTGCCCACCGGACGCCTCGTGGATCGGTTCGACGGCGTCGATGTCACCTGCATCGACAATGGGATGCCCGTGGTGGTGATGGCGGCCGAGGCGCTGGGAGTGACGGGCTACGAGACCCGCGATGAGCTCAATGCAAACGCCGCGCTCAAGCAGAAGATCGAATCGATTCGCCTGCAGTCGGGCCCCGCGATGAATCTGGGCGACGTGGCCAAGAAGGTCGTGCCAAAAATGTGTCTGGTGGCCCACCCGAAGGCGCGCGGACAGATATGCACACGTACTTTCATACCTCGCGACTGCCATTCGGCGGTGGGAGTTCTGGGCGCGGTCACCGTTGCAACCGCGGCGGTCATGCCCGGCAGCGTCGCGAATCGCCATGCGTCGGTCCCGCCGGGTACTCCTAAGAATATTTCGGTAGAACATCCCAGCGGCGAATTCAGCGTGATTCTGACCATGAACCCCGCAAACCCGACGGAGGTGCTGCGGGCGGCGCTGCTGCGAACCGCGCGGCTCATCATGCGCGGTGAAGTTTTCGTACCACCTCATTGACGCGAAAGGGTGATGCCATGATCGGACAATCCGGAATAGCGGTTAAGTACGTGTCGCGCGCCGACGCTGCAAGCGTAGCGGAGCTTGCGAAACATGGCGTCGCGACCATCCACGAAGCGATGGGGCGCGTGGGATTGCTCGATACCTATATGCGTCCCATCTATCCGGGCGCAGCCGCCTGCGGCACGGCGGTGACGATCTTTGCGCATCCCGGCGACAACTGGATGCTGCATGTCGCCGCAGAGATGCTGAAGCCCGGCGACGTGGCCGTGCTCGGCACCTCCTCCGAGAACACGGACGGCATGTTCGGCGATTTACTCGCGACCTCATTTCGCGCGCGCGGCGCCGCGGCTCTGGTGATCGACGCCGGCTGCCGCGACACCGGAGAGCTGCGCGACATGGGATTTCCCGTGTGGTCGAAGGCCGTTCATGCCAAAGGCACGGTGAAGGCCACCATCGGGTCGGTCAATACGCCCATCATTTGCGCCGGGGCTCTGGTCCATCCGGGCGACGTGGTGGTGGCGGACGACGATGGCGTGGTCATCGTGCCCCGGCTGCAAGCGGCCAAAGTGGCCGCAGCCGCGGCGGCTCGCGAAGCGAAGGAGGCGGGGACCCGCAGGCGGCTGGCGGCGGGGGAACTGGGTCTCGACGTGTACGGCATGCGCGAACCGCTCGCCAAAGCCGGCCTGCGGTATTTCGAGGACGAGGCGGCATTGCAGAGGGAACTGCAGAAATGAACGAGGCAACCGCAAAATGAGCGAGGCCGCAAAGAATCCGCTGAAGGGCTGCCTACCGCCCGATCCGAATCCGGTGAAACCTGCCGTGAGCCTGCCGCCCGGCGCCTGCGATGCGCACTGCCATGTTTTCGGGCCTGCGAGCAGATTCCCCTACGCGCCGGACCGCAGCTATACGCCTCCTGACGCCCCCGTTGAAAATTTGCGCAAGCTTCATGCCCGGCTCGGCGTATCCCGCGCGGTGATCGTCCACGCAAGTTGCCATGGCACGGACATGGCGGTGACCTTGGACGCCATTGCGTCGAGTCAGCGCGCCTATCGAGGCGTCGCCTGCGTCGACGACGCGGTGACGGACCGTGAGCTACGGCGACTGCACGAGGGCGGCATCCGCGGTATCCGCTTCAATTTCGTCAAGCACCTGGGCGGTGTCCCCGACCTGGACGTCTTTCATCGCTTGATCGCCCGTATCAAGCCGATGGGATGGCATGTCGTGCTGCATTTCGACGCCGAGGACATCGTGACGCAAGCCGATCTTTTGCGCCGAATCGACGTGCCCTTCATCATCGACCATATGGGGCGCGTCAAGGCGGCCGACGGCCTTGGGCAACGTCCCTTTCAGCTATTGCTGGATCTCTACGGCAGCAACCCGCTGGCGTGGATCAAGGTCTGCGGCTCGGAACGCGTGTCGGTGGGCAAGCGCCCGTTTCGAGACGCCGTGCCGTTCGCGCGTGCCCTGATCGGGGTGGATGCGCAGCGCATTCTCTGGGGCACGGACTGGCCGCACCCGAACATCACCAAGGACATGCCCAACGACGGCGAGCTCGTGGATCTGTTCACGGAAATTTGCCCGGACCCCGCTATACGCCAACGCATCCTGGTGGATAACCCAACGCGCATGTACTGGGCGCAGTGAGGGAAGGGGTTGCACATGATCATCGATTGCCACGGTCACTACACCACGGCGCCGGCGGCGCTGCAGGCCTTCCGCGATGAGCAGATCGCGGGATTCAAAGGCGGCATCGACATCCCGTTGTCCGCCTTGCCCAAGATCAGCGATGATCAGATTCGCGACAGCTTGGAGAACGCCCAGCTGAAGCTGCAGCGCGCCCGCGGCACGGACTTGACGATTTTCTCGCCGCGCGCATCCGCCATGGCGCACCACATCGGCAATGAAACGACCAGCCGGCGCTGGACTGAAGGCTGCAACGATTTGATCCATCGCGTGGTTTCGCTGTATCCCGACAACTTCATCGGTGTCTGTCAATTGCCTCAATCCCCGGGCGTGGCACCGATGAACAGCGCCGCCGAGCTCGAACGCTGCGTGAAGGAGCTGGGATTCGTCGGCTGCAATCTGAATCCGGATCCTTCCGGGGGCCATTGGACCTCGCCGCCGCTGACCGATCGGCACTGGTATCCCCTGTACGAGAAAATGGTGGAGCTCGATGTGCCCGCCATGGTGCATGTCAGCTCCTCCTGCAACCCGAACTTCCATGCCACCGGCGCGCACTACATCAACGCCGACACCACCGCTTTCATGCAATTTCTGACCGGCAACTTGTTCGCCGACTTTCCGCGCCTGAGATTCATCATCCCGCACGGTGGCGGGGCGGTTCCTTATCACTGGGGCCGGTACCGCGGGCTCGCCCAGGACTTGAAGCGCCCGCGGCTCGCGGACTATGTGCTCAAGAACGTATTCTTCGATACCTGCGTTTATCATCTGCCCGGCATCGAGCTCTTGCTCAAGGTGATTCCGATCGACAATATCCTTTTCGGCTCGGAGATGGTGGGCGCCGTGCGCGGTATCGATCCGGAGACCGGCCAGTATTTCGACGACACCAAGCGCTATGTGGACGCGCTTGGGTTGAGCGACGCCGACCGCTACAAGATATTCGAGGGCAATGCCCGCCGGGTGTTCCCGCGGCTCGATGCCAGGCTTGCGGGGTAGTGTGCCATCGAACGGACCTGCTACGGAGAGATGCCGTAGCGTTCGAACCCGTCGGCGATCTGCGGTTCAATTTGCCTGGCGGCCTCGAGGTCGCTTTCGCTTTCCTTCCTTTTATTCTTGCGTGACTCGGCGACCGCCCGCGCATACAACGCGCGCGGATCCCTTGGAGTTATCTTGAGTGAATCATTGAAATCGGCAATCGCCTTGTCGTAATCGCCTTGGCGCAGACGCACCAAGCCGCGGCTCAGAAACAAGGACGCATAGTTCTCGTTCTTTTTGTCCGCCCGGTGCAGCGCCGTGTTGCAGTCGCTCAACGCGGTGGGTAAGTCCTGGTTCTGCAGGGCGCTGCTCAAGCAACGTCCGGCCGTGGCCGCCACCATCCGCGAATCGTCGGGGTGGTATAGAATCCACAGGGAAAACTGCTCGATCGCCGCGGGCATTCGGTCCATCCGCTCGTAGAGCTCGGCCAGCATGAGACGCAGGTCCGCTTGTTTCGGCGCCAACCGGTCGACGGCTTCCAGATCCGCGATCGCCCCGGGCGTATCTTTCTTCGCGAGCTTGATCTCGGCGCGTAGAATGTAGGCGGGTAAGAAGTCCTGTTTGAGCATGAGCACGTAGTCATAATCCGTCAGCGCAAGATCGGCCTGATCGTTCGCCAGATAGGCATTGGCACGCTGATAATAATACTCAGGCTCATTCGGCGATAACCGGATCGCGGTTGAAAGATCGGTCAACGCGGGGCCAAAGTCGCGGCGCGCCGCCCGTGCCGAGCCGCGGCGAGCCAGTTCGGCGGCGTGCGACGGGGATGCGCCCGCGGCGTCGTTCGCCGTCGCGGAACTGTCGGCTTGTTTCGCTTCGCCGGTTTGCGCAGCGGATTGGTCTTCGGGGCTATCGTGGGACGGGGCCGCAGGGTTCTGGGACAGATTGAATACCGGGCCACCGTTGTACGTCAAGAAAAGCCGGTGCTCCTTGTTCGCCACGAAAACTCGATGTGATACGAAAAAATCTGCGCCTACCAGCATGTCGGCGTTGTCCACTCCGATATCCGCAATACGCAGCCTGGCATTCTTGATTTCCTCCCCGTCGCCTATCTTGAAGCTTGCAAACGGCGCGATGTATTCCTTGGTCATCTCACGGCCGATTCCCCTGGTGTATCCCGAAGCCACTACACCCGGCGAGTCGGGTTTGACGCCCGCGCGCTCGGCCGCCTTGAGCGAGAGCACCGATGTGAAGGCGCCGGTATCGAATGCGACCCGAATTTGCTTGTCGTTGACGTAGGCAACGCCAATGGTTTGAGGGTGCAAGGAGTCGATGCGGTCAATCGGCATGGAAGAATAGGCCTGGCCCGGCGCCAGCCAATACGCCAAGAGAGTATGACTGCAGTCTTCGGTGTGAAATAGGCGAATGGCCCCTGTGGCCAGGTCATATTCGACATCGAATGTTTCCAGAAGATTCTGGCCGAGCAGTCCTGCATTACCTGCGTCGCTGCCGCCCACCAGAAAGTCGACGTTCTTGAGGGTGACGCCGACTATGGAGAATTCCTTCACGGTGGCGACCCGAACGTCTGCCGTACCGCCGACCCCGATTACCTGTAGTCCGAAGGGACCGGGCTTCGTTTTGAGATCGTACTCGGCCGCTGTGGCAGAACTGATCATACTGTAGAACGCGCCGCTGTCCAAAACGAACTTCGCATCCCGATTGTTGATTTTCACGTCAATCGTGGGACGCAAACTGTTCATGGTGATCGGCAGATCGACCACTTTGCTGACTTTGCATTTTGCAGCCGACAACGCCGAGGGTGAACCGAAGAGAAATGCCCCGCAACCGATCAGCACGGCAATGAGGCGGATCGGCAGCGAGGGGCGTTTCAGCGTGTTGCTCCCTCTATTTCGCCGCGCCATAGACGATCTTGCCGCCGACCATGGTCGTGACCACGCGCGTCTTGCCGACGGTCTCGAGCGGGACTGCAAAAATGTCCTGCGACAAGACGGCGAGGTCCGCGAGCTTGCCCATGTGGACTCAGCTTCATCAAGTACATCCCCCTTTTTCTATCAGGAGCCCTAGATCTCCGCCAGCCATTCACGCAGTGCCACGGCGACCGCGTCGGGCCGTTCTATCGGGGCCATGTGTCCGGCTGCATGGATCTCGAACAATGTCGCATGCGGAATCCTGCGGCGCATGGTCTCGTGCTGCGAAATCGGCGACCATGTATCCTCGCTGCCGCTGAGCAACAGGGTGGGCACGCCGATGGTGGGCAACACCGACAACGCTTCCGGTCTATTCAACAGCGCGTTGACCTGACCGGCATACGAATCGGGGGTCGAACGCTCGACCATCGCGATCAAGCGCGGCATGAGCTCCGCGGTTCGACCGCTGCCGGCGGCCATCAGCGGCGGCAGCCATTCGGCTGCGAGGGCCGACATGCCGCGCTCGTACGCCAGCCGCAGCAAGCGGCCGCGGCTCTGCGGTTCGCCGTCGCGAACCGTGTGCACACCGGTGTTGAGCAGTGCGAGGCCGGAAACCCGACGAGGCGCCGAACGCAGTAACTCGAGCGCAACCCGTCCACCCATGGAATGTCCGGCCACTGCGAAGCGCTCTGGGGCCATCGCCAACACGTGCTCGGCCATGG
>Ga0137403_10002830_pt1 | contig 21025 bp, 17 predicted proteins | sample CZOMad2_1_16fung_FD_122057 | JGI IMG/M metagenome (GOLD analysis project Ga0137403, IMG submission 122057) | Vadose zone soil fungal communities from Angelo Coast Range Reserve, California, USA - CZOMad2_1_16fungal (Hybrid Assembly) | ecosystem: Environmental > Terrestrial > Soil > Vadose zone...
CGCCGCGGGCAAACCGCTCATCGCGATCCGCACCGCCTGCCATTCGTTCGCGCCGTCGAAAAACGAAACCCCGCCGCCGGATTGCGACGTGTGGGTCGCGTTCGACAAGGAAGTCCTCGGCTGCAACTATAATAACCACTATGGCAACGCCGAACCGACGCAAATCTCCCTTGCCCCCGGCGCAAAACACAATCCCCTAATGAACGGCGTCGAGCCGGTCGAATTCGCGAGCGCCAGCACGCTCTACAAAGTCGCCCCGCTGGATGCGAAGGCCGTCCCGTTGCTGCAAGGCTCCATCAAAGGCCAGGCGCCGGAAATGGTCGCGTGGACGCTCACGCACGAAAATGGGCAGCGCGTGTTTACGACGACGCTGGGCGCGCCCGACGATTTCAAATTGCCGCAGTTTGAGAAACTGTTGGTTAATGGGATTGAGTGGGCTGTAAAAGCGAAACAGTAAATTTATGCTTGCCATTCCTGGCATTTGAAAACTCTGCAGTTTCCCAGGTTTTGCCGCGCGCTTTCAATTCAAATTTGAGCGACGGAGCAATGCGCGACGAGATTCTCGAAAGATTGGCGACTGGAAAATTCTCGATCGGCTTTGCATGCAAAACGAGCAATCGCAGCAGGCGATCCGCCAATACTCCGATGTGCTCACTTTCGCGTTCCCACCGCGCCACCGTTTCTGGCGTGACCCCAATCGTGCTAGCAACTTCCTCGACCGTCAGGTCAAGGTATTTGCGCAGAAATGCGACTTCCTGTCCCGCGAGCCGTCGATCGCGAACACGGTCAGGGCGGCCTTCGCGTGCACGGGAGGGTTCACGTCGCCGAAGCCCCACTCGTATGCCGGCAGCTGCCCGTTCGGGTGCATGAACCACTCCCGGCAGAGGAGGAGGAGCTGGTGCTTGGCGGCCGCGGGATTGAGATGCGCGAGCACGCCGCAGTGGAAGGCGAGATCCCACGCCGCGTACCATGGGTACTCCCACTTGTCGGGCATCACGATGACGTCGTTGCTGTCGAGATGCCGCCAGGCAGCGTTGCGTCCGCGCCGGCGTGCCGCGGGGGGAGGCGGCTGCGCCGCATCGCCGTCGAGCCAGTGCTCGACATCGTAATGGTAGTACTGCTGGCTCCAGATGAGGCCGGCAAAGGCGCGACGCATGACCGATGCCTCTTCGTCGGTGGTGCCGTCGGTGCGGAAGCGCGCGTAGAAGGCGTCGGCCTCTCGCTCGCGGTCGATCAGCACACGCTCGAAGCGGGCAGCCACGTCGGGTGGTGGCTGCGTCGCGTCTCCGCGTGCGAGCCGGAGCCGGAGCTCCACGGTCCCCCCACCCGGCACCGTGATGCGATACCAGCACGCCATCTTGGTGCCGGTCGCCGCCGGGTTCACGGTCGGCGCTCCGTGCAGGACGTGGTCGTTGATGCCGTCCTTCGGATACGGCGTGCTCGCCGCCGATCCGAAGATGCGCGGGAAGTTCGTCTCGTTCTCGCAGAAGAGCAGCGTCGGGTCGGTGCCGTCCGGTGCCGGGCCCGCCCGCAGGACCCACGTGCCGCCGACGGGGTCCTCCGCGACCGCGAGGCAGGCGTTCGCGGGGGCTCGGCGGATCACCGGTAGATCGGCCGTCCCGTCCCACGACCAGCGATTGCGAAACCAGAGAGTCGGGAGCACGTGCAACGACTCCGCCTCCGCACCCGCGTTGTGGATCTTCACGCGGATGCAGATGTCGTCCGGCGTTGCCTTGGCGTAGTCGGCGGTGATTGCCCAGTAGCGGGCGCGCGCGAAGATGCCGGTGTCCGCCAGCTCGAACTCGCGGTCAGCGCGCGTCCGACGGCGGCCCTCCGAGACCAGCGTTGCGTACGGGAACGCGTCGTACGGGTAGTGATACCGCCAGCGCAGCCACGACGCCGTCGGCGTCGCGTCGACGTACCACCAGTATTCCTTCGCGTCCTCGCCGTGGTTCCCTTCCGGGCCCGTGAGCCCGAATATGCGCTCCTTCAGGATGGGATCGCGTCCGTTCCAGAAGGCGAGCGCGAAGCAGAGGCGCTGCTCCACGTCGCACAGCCCGGCGAGGCCGTCTTCGCTCCAGCGATAGGCGCGCGAGCGCGCGTGGTCGTGCGGGAAATAGTCCCAGGCGCGACCGTCTGCGCTGTAGTCCTCACGGACGGTGCCCCAGGCGCGCTCGCTCACGTAGGGCCCGAACGCCCACCAGCGTCCGGCCTGGTCCGCGGTCCCTTCGGCGATGCGTGCCCGCTCGGGATCCGTGGCTGCAGGAGCGACGGACGGCGCGACGGCGGCGTCGCCGAGAGGCGCGAATGCAGGGAGGTCGGTCATGAGGATGCACGCGCAGGATGCCCGGATCCGACCCACCCACGCCAATATCGAGGCGCTCTGTCAAGGATGGCTGTTCTGAATGAGCGGAGAGATGCGGGGCGCGTGGTTCAGAACGTGACGCCGATCTGCATCGCAAGGACGAGCGCATCCGCGACGCGACCGGTGCCGCTCGGCCGAAGAACGCCCTGGATGTCCGGCTGCAGGTAGAGCCACGATGTGACGTTGTACTCGTAGTTCAGCTCGAGGACCGACTCGTGCTCCATCCCGGGCGCGTGGTGGGCCACCTGCGATCGACTCAGGTCGGGGCTGAAGCGTCCGTAGAGGCCGAATAGCCCGAGCACGTCGCGGTCCCGCCCGGGTACGAGTCCCGTGTAGAGGAGGCCGCCGTTGACGAAGTGCTCGATGGTGTTCAGGTCCGCGGGCGCGTAGGTCACGGCGAGGAATCCGCTCAGTCCCTGGTACCCCGCCGGCGCGGGTTCCCACAGCTTCTGCTGTATCGTCGCGTAGACCTGGTACGTTCCGGATCGGCTATTTCCGCTCTCGAATTTCACCTTGGGCTCGGAGTCGTACACGCCGCCGACCTTCACGGTGCCGGGAAGACCCAATCGCCGGGCGATCAGCGGCTGCCACCCGAACTCCTGCATCACCGCGACGCCGGAGTCGTCCCGGAGGCTGAAGTCGACGCCGTGGTAACGGTTCGCGCGGAAGCGGGAGAACGCGTCGTAGACGCCCGTCATGGCGTAGACGTTGTCGGTAAAGGCCCAGCGCGCACGTAGACCCCAGGCGGTATTCGGGTAGCTCGGGACGGAGGCGTTGACGGGGATGCTGAGGGGGTTTCCGCAGAAGCCGAGGTTCTGTGCGTAGCAGTAGAGGGGGGAGGTGGCGAAGTCGTCGAGGGCATCGATCCGGCCGCCGACCAGCGAGAGATGTCCGCCCGCGGTGATCTTCTCCAGCGCCAGATGCACGAGCCGGGTCGTCTGGCCCCCGAAGATCTCCTGGACCGCAAAGAAGTTCGGAATGTCACGGGACAGGCTGTTGCCGGCCCGGTTCGACGCCGAGACGAGTGCGTAGGTGTCGGTCACGCCGATCAGGCGTCCGAGGTCGAGGAACACCCCGAGTGAAATGTTGTGGGTATACCGCGCCGTGTGCGTCGTGCCGCCGACCGGGTTTCCGGCGACCTCCGTCACGTACGAGCCCGCGAATCCGATGCCGGCCTCGCGCAGCCGGCTCCGCTCGCCCCCCCACCCCCCAGTGAGCGTCCTCTCCTCTCGCATGGCATTCCACTCGAAGATGCTCTGCGGGTCGATGATGCCCCAGCTGGTGTCGTTCTCTTCCTGCGGCGGCATCATCCATCCCGTCCGTTGCGAGGCGAATGCGGAAGTGCCAGCGAGGAGCGCGGCGACGAGCAACCCGACCGCCGACGTCGAGCGCGACGTCATCAAGCCGCAGACGCTCGCGACGAAGTCCGCCAGAGTGCCGCGATCTCCTCCAGAGACTTGCCTCGCGTCTCCGGGACCCGCCGCACGACGAACCCGATCGCGATCATTCCAAGGATCGCGTAAAGGAACGTGACCGAGGTGCCGAGGCTCGCGCGCAGCAGGGGGAACGTCAGGGTCACCACGAAGTTCGCGGACCAGTTCGCGGCCGTCGCCACCGACGCGGCACGCGCCCGGATGCGATTGGGATAGATCTCGGCGATCATGAGCCAAACGATCGGGCCGAGAGAGAATGCGAAGCACGCGATGTAGACACCGACGCACGCAACCGTCGTCGCGCCGAGCCAGCCAGCAGACGCGGCCTCGCGCCAGACGACACCGAGCGTCAGGAGGCTCAAGACCATGCCGGTGAGACCGGCGAGCAGGAGCGGGCGCCGCCCCGCGTGGTCGACGAGGACGATCGCCACGACGGTCGCGAGCACGTTGACGACGCCGATCCCGATCGTGGCGGCGAGCGCGGTGGTCGCGGTCCCGAAGCCGGCCGCCTGGAAGATCTGAGGCGCGTAGTAGATGATCGTGTTGATCCCCGTCACCTGCTGGAACACGGCGAGGCCGATCCCGACGACGAGCGCGGGGCGCAGGTCGAGCGATGCCAGTTCGCGCCACGCGGCCGGCCGGTCCTGCGCGATGTCGGCCGCGATCTCGCGCAGCTCGGCATCCACGTCCTGCGCCTGACGAACGCGCCCGAGCGCTGCTCGTGCGTCGGCGGTCCGCCCGTGCTTGACGAGCCAGCGCGGCGACTCCGGCATCGGCAGCATGCCGAACACGAGCGCCGCACCGGGGATGACGGCGACCCCCAGCATGGTGCGCCAGGCGTGTGTCGGCGCGAACACCTCGTCGATGATGAAGGAGGCCAGTATTCCGACCGTTATCGCCAGCTGGAAGAGCGACACGAGCGTTCCACGTCGCCGCGCCGACGCCAGCTCCGCGATGTAGAGCGGCGCCGCGACGGATGAGAGCCCTATCGCCACGCCGATCACGAAGCGCCCGACGATCAGCGTGGCGACGTTCGGCGCGGCCGCGGACACGAGCGAGCCGAGGATGAAGGTGGCGCCGCCGGCGATGTTCGTCGGCCGGCGGCCGACCGCGTCCGCCGCGGCGCCGCCGAGCAGCGCGCCGCCGAGCGCACCGAGCGTCACGACGCCGACGACGAAGCCCTGCGCGGCGGCGCCGAGGTGGAACTCGGGAACGATGAAGAGCAGCGCACCCGAGATCACGCCGGTATCGAACCCGAAGAGGAGGCCTCCGAGGGCGGCGATCAGGGTGACGAGCGCGGGATAGAAGGCGAAACGCGGTCCTGGGATCGGCTGCGGCTGCCCATCTCGAGCTATCATGGTGTCAAAGGCATTGACCTGTCTCGAGTCGCGAGTCGAATACCGGGCGGATATCGAACTGAGACCAGACCGTCATCCCCGGCGTCGGGGTAGATACCTCTCAGCCCCCAGGTGTGATGGCGGATCAGGCGGGGCGTGCAATGGCCAGCCGCTTCATCAACGACTGAAGAGTCGTTCGCTTCACCCCGAGGCGCACGGCGGCGCCCCGAGGGCCGCCGAGCAACCAGTTCGCCTCCTCGAGCACACGCATGACGTGGGCCCGCTCAACGGCCCCGAGGTTCGACGCGCTGTCATTCTGCACCGTCGGGGTAGAATGGCGGCCGAGGTGCCCGAGCGGGACCCTGAGCCCTGGGCCGGGCGAGAGAATCACCGCCCGCTCGATCAGGTTCTCGAGCTCGCGGACGTTCCCGGGCCACGGGTAGCGGCGCAGCGCGTCCAGGGTCTCGGTAGGAATTACCTCGATCCGCCGCTGCATCCGCGCGGCGAAGCGCTGGACGAAATAGCGGACCAGCGGCTCGATGTCCTCGGGGCGCTCCCGCAACGGCGGGGCGCAGATCGGGAAGACGTTCAGGCGGTAGTAGAGATCGTCACGGAACCGGTGCTCTTCCACCATATGGAGGAGGTCCCGGTTCGTCGCAGCCACCAGACGGACGTCGACCTTGATCGTCCGCGTGCCGCCGATGCGCTCGAACCTCTGCTCCTGGAGGACGCGGAGGAGCTTCGGCTGTAGCTCGAGTGGGATCTCACCGACCTCGTCGAGGAAGACTGTGCCGCCGTTCGCCACCTCGAACCGCCCGGGCTTCTGTGCGATGGCGCCCGTGAACGCGCCCCGCTCGTGCCCGAAGAGCTCACTCTCGAGGAGGCCCGAGGGGATGGCGGCGCAGTCGATCTTGACGAATGGGCGCTCGCGCCGGTCGCTCCGGTTGTGGATGGCGCGGGCGATCAGCTCCTTTCCCGTGCCCGTCTCGCCGAGGACGAGGACGGTCGCGTCGGTCTGCGCCACGATCTCGACCTGCTGGAGCGCATCGCGGAGCGGGCGGCTGGCCCCGACGATCTCCGCGAACGGGTGCTCGGCGCGGATATCGCTCTCGAGGCCAAGGCGCTCCCGAGCGAGCCTGTCCTTGAGCTGAGCGATCTCACGGCAGGCGAGCGCGTTGGCGACCGCCATCGCGACCTGGCGCGCAACCTCGTCGATGATCGCAACGGCCGCTGGCGTGAAGGTGTCCGGGTGAAGGCTGCCAATCTCGAGCGTGCCGATCGTGAGGTTGCGGACCATCAACGGTACGCAGCAGAGGGCGCGGATGCCGTCTTGGCGCAGTGGATCGACCACGTCGGCGAAGGCCATGAGCTCGTAATCGCGGAAGACCAGCGTCTGGCGCGCGGCGAACGCGCGGCCGCTGGGAGAATGTGCGAGCGGAAGCCGTCTTCCCGTGTGGTGGTGCCCGTTCTGGTGGCCGCTAGGGGAGCAGAAGGAAGCCGCATGGAGCACGAGGGCCTCGCTCCCGGGCTCGTGGAGAGCGAGAGCCGCGAACGCATGCGGAACCGCTCGGCGGAGCACGGACGAGAGGGTAGGGACGAGGTCGTCCAAATCGAAGTTGGACGCAAGCACATTGGTAACGTCCAGCAGCAGCTGCAGGTGGTCGCGCTCGGCTGAGAGCTTCCCCTCGCCGTCGTTCGACAGTCGACCGTTCCCCCGAGGGCCCTCGCTTTCGACCGCTTGAACATCCATGTTGGCCTCCTGCTCATGCGGCGCCGACGAACTGCGACGCCGGTTTACCTGAGGTCTGCATCTCTCACGATCCACTCGCGAACATATATTGGACAATTCTCGAGCGCGGTGCCCTCGGCTTCGCAGCGTGCAAGAAACGCCACGCCGTCTCGGTCCACGAGGCTCACGTGTTTCAAGTTCAGAGCCTTCTGCTTGTCTGCTTCGGAGTCGAGGACCCTCTGCAACTCGGTGATGTCATCCAGGCCGACTCGCCCACTCACCGTGAAGACCACGAGTCGGCCTTGCACCGATCTCTCAATCCTCAGCATTGCCGTCCCGGAGCGGCCGTTGGATTCGGCATAGGCGAACCTGCTGCCTGCTCGGATGACGGCAGAACGAGGACGCCGTTGAAGGGAGATCGCCAGCGGAGGGAGCCGCGCCAAGGCACGGGCTGGAGCCCCCGATCCGGCTGGCTGTTCGCGGGAGCACACATCGTGCGCCTTCCGCCAGAGCAATTGGGGCGCCAGCCGTAACTAACTGAAAACGCAAGAGATCACCGATGGTGAGGGTCACGACCCTTCGGAAATTTGCGAAGTCTCGCGAGATGGCCGTGCGCGACTGAGAGGGGAGGCGGGAATGCCGACATGTCGGCACGAGATGGGGTGCCGGCAGCGCTCACCGAGGGTGAAGGTAGACGAGAGCGGGGTCAGAAGCCTATCAGACTGGCCAGTGGATGGCCTTAGCGTCAGTGACCCGTCGGGGCACGTGACCGAGCCGTGGGACGGCAAGTTTCGCCCTGCCCCGGCTCCAGGAGCGCGAGCTCGAGCGACGAGGTGTAGCAGGACCAGCGCGATGCTCGATTCGGTATGAGTGCGCCTCATGGAGGTGAGAAAGTGATCGAGTCGGCCAACTCGACAAATGACCTCCCTCTGGAGGCTTCAATTCCAGATGGCGCGGTTTCCCTCGAATCGGTCCTCTGCACGGAGGAGTTGCGTCGTCGCCCATGGCGTCCGCCCGACTACGGGAAAGAGAACTGCGCGCTCGTGGCGCTGGCCGGCGCGCTGGCCGACTCGCCGCGGACCATTCTTCAGACGCTGGCCGAGACGATCCTGGAGGTCACCCAGTCCGACTCGGCTGGCGTCAGTCTGCTGACGACGGATGATGGGGGGAAGAGGTTCTATTGGCCGGCCATCGCCGGCGTATGGAAACCGCACATCGGCGGCGGTACGCCGCGGGATTTCGGTCCCTGCGGAGACGTGCTCGATCGTAATATTCCATTGTTGTTCAGCCACCTCGAGCGGCGTTACACCTATTTCCTGCCGATCACCCCTCCGGCAGTAGAGTGCCTGCTGGTTCCGTTTTACGTCGGAGGCAAAGCAGTCGGGACGATATGGGCGCTCAAACACGATGATCGTCGAAAGTTCGACGCGGAAGATGAGCGGCTCATGGGTGCCCTAGGGAAAGTCGCCTCGTCGGCGTATCAAAGTCTGGTGTCAATCGACGATCTCAAATTCCAAATCGCCGAGCGCGAGAAAGCGGAAACCGCGTTGCACGAACTGACCAATGTGCTCGAGACGCGAGTCCGAGTCAGGACTGAAGAGCTGGAACAGCGGAACGAAGAAGTCAAGACATTGCGGGACCAACTCTACAAGGAGAACGTCGCGCTACGGGAAGAGATCGACCAAGCATCCATGTTCGAGGAGATCGTCGGGGCGTCACCGCCTCTGAAGGGTGTGCTTGCGCGAGTCTCCAAGGTGGCCCCCAGCGATTCGACCGTCCTCATAACGGGGGAGACCGGCACGGGCAAAGAACTCGTAGCCCGAGCCATCCACAAGCGGTCCACGCGATCCTCTCGGGTCTTCGTGAGCGTGAATTGCGCTGCGATCCCCGCTGCCCTCATTGCGTCCGAGCTGTTCGGACACGAGAAGGGTGCGTTCACCGGTGCGCTTCAGCGCCGGATCGGCCGCTTCGAGCTGGCCGAGGGAGGGACGATCTTCCTCGACGAGATCGGGGACCTCCCTTCCGATACCCAGATTGCTCTGCTGCGCGCTCTCCAGGAGCACGAATTCGAGCGCGTAGGCGGGACGTCATCGATCAGGGTCGATGTGCGGGTGATCGCGGCCACCAATCGGGACTTGAACGCCGCCATGGCCGGCGGTGCGTTTCGGAGCGATCTCTTCTATCGGCTGAACGTGTTCCCCATCGAGATGCCTCCGCTGCGTGAACGCCAGGAGGACATCCCGCTGCTGGTCGCATACTTCGTCGACCGCTACGCGAGGAAGGCAGGGAAGACCATCGGGAATATCGACAGGCGGACGCTGGAGATCCTTCAGTGCTACGGCTGGCCGGGCAACATCAGGGAGCTCCAGAACGTGATCGAGCGGTCCGTCATCGTTTGCGAGACGGAGACCCTCACCATCGACGAGAGTTGGCTGCGTCACGAATCTCTCAAGGCGCTGCGGCCGGTTCAGCCGCTTGCCGAGGAGCTCGTCGCCCGGGAGAGGCAGATGATCGAGGCGGCCCTGGCCGCGAGCAGAGGTCGAGTGTCTGGGCCGTCGGGGGCAGCAGCGAGGCTCGGCATTCCGGGCTCGACATTGGAATCGAGGATCAAGGCACTCGGGATCAGGAAGGAGCGGTTCAAGGCCCCCTAACTAGGGCCCGCAGCCGGCCCACGGGCGGCCGGCCGCCTCACTGCGACTGGATCGAAATGACGTAGCGGGCTATCTGGCCGACGGTGCCTCGCGCGGCGGCGTCGCTGGTCGTTCCGAGCTGATCCTTGCGGATTCGTTCCCACACCTTCGTGTGAGGACTCCCGGGTCGCGCATCCGCGATGATGGCGAGCCAGTCGGCGGCGGGAAACTTGCCACCGTGGCGCGCAACGTAGGTGCGAAGATCGGATTTGGCCTTGGTGCCGGGCGCCCCGCCCGGTCCGTGGCACGACGTGCAGTACTGCTCGTACCGCACCTTGCCGCCCGCGGCGAGTACGTGGTCGATTTCGTCGTCCGCCCCGGCGGAGATCGCAACGCCCAAGCCGGCGCCGACGATGGAGAGGACGATCCAAGCTCCGGTGTACTTCCATCGGTCCATGATGATTCCCTCCTCCAGCGTGCGTCGGCGTCACCTTCCGGCGGGCCCGTCCCGACGGTCGTTTGCCATCGCGCTCGGGTGGCATTCCACGAAGCGCCGTTCGTGGTCAAATCCCCGACTCGCGCTCGGCGCGGGCGGTAAGGCTCGGCGTGGGGTACCTTTCTGACCGGGTTTCAGCGCGCAACCCGCGGCGACGTGGCAGGCGAGAAGCTCACGGACGCACGGCGCGGCCCTCCCGGTGATCGGCATCCAACCCGGATCGCACGGGCGGCGTCAGCGGGCTCGACGGCGAAAGCGCTCCTGTGGTACGTCGCTTCCTTCCCCGCACGGCACCTGGGCGCTGAATGGCCCGGGGACGCCCGCCGCGGGATCCCGGTGAGCGATCGCGGCACAGTCTCTTACGCACGAGCGGACGACGGCATGCTGCGCGTGCGTCTCGCAGGCCCGTGGCGCCTGCGAAAAGGCCTGCCGTCCGCGGAGGAGGTCGAACGGGCGCTCGGTGAGACGGCGACCCGACGCGTCGCCTTCGACGCCGGGGAGCTGACCGCGTGGGACAGCGCGCTCGTGACGTTCCTCGGGCAGGTGCTCGAGCAATGCCGGCGTCGGGGCGTGGACGTCGACCGCAGCGGGCTCCCGGCCGGTGTCCAGCGCCTGCTCGCCCTCTCCGAGGCCGTCCCGGAGACGAAGGGCGCGCGGGCGGCGCCGGCGCGCGTGTCGTTTCTCGCGCGGGTCGGGACGTCGGCTCTCGCCGGGGCGGCGGAGGCACGTGAGTTCCTCGCCTTCCTCGGGGAGGCGACGCGGGCGCTCGGCCGCTTCTCCACCGGCCGCGCGCGGTATCGCCGTGTGGACCTCCTGCTCGAGATCCAGGAGGCAGGCGCACGCGCGCTGCCGATCGTCACCCTGATCAGCTTCCTCGTGGGGCTCATCATGGCCTTCGTCGGTGCCGTGTCCCTCCAGCAGTTCGGCGCGGGCATCTACGTCGCCAACATGGTCGCCGTCGCGATGGCACGCGAGATGGGGGCCATGATGACGGCGATCATCATGGCCGGCCGCACGGGGTCCGCGTACGCGGCCCAGCTCGGCACCATGAACGTCTCGCAGGAGATCGACGCCCTCACCACGATGGGCATCCCGCCCATGGACTTCCTCGTGCTCCCGCGCATGCTGGCGCTCTCGCTCATGATGCCGCTCCTGTCCGTGTACGCCGACTTCATCGGCATGATCGGGGGCGCCGTCGTCGCCACCGGGATGCTCGACCTCGGCTTCATGCAGTACTGGCAGCAGACGAAGGGCGCGATCACGGTCACGGACTTCGCGACCGGAGTGGGAAAGAGCGTCGTCTTCGGCGTCCTCGTCGCGCTCTCGGGCTGCCTGGAGGGGATTCGCGCTGGCCGGAGCGCATCGGCGGTCGGCGACGCCGCGACCCGAGCCGTGGTGAGCGCGATCGTCTACATCATCGTGGCCGACGGCATCTTCGCGGTCGTCTTCCACGTGCTGGGGATATGAGCGCGACCTCCGACCCCCACGTCCACATCCGGGTGCAGGGCCTGACCATGGCCTATGGCAGCTTCGTGCTCATGCGGGACCTCACGTTCTCCGTCCGGCGGGGTGAGGTCTTCGTCATCATGGGGGGCAGCGGCTCCGGGAAGAGCACGCTGCTCCGCCACCTGATCGGGCTCAACGAGCCGGCGGCGGGGGAGATCTTCTACGGCGAGGAATCCTTCACCCGCGCCGATCCGGAGACGCGCGAGCGGATGCTGCAGCGCTTCGGCGTCCTCTACCAGAGCGGCGCGCTCTTCAGCTCGATGACGCTCCTCCAGAACGTCACGCTGCCCCTCGGTGAGTACACCGATCTGCCCCCCCGCGAGCTGCGCGAAGTGGCGGCGCTCAAGCTCGCGCTCGTCGGGCTGCGCGGCTTCGAGGACTACTACCCGTCACAGATCAGCGGCGGCATGCAGAAGCGAGCGGGGCTCGCGCGCGCCATGGCGCTCGACCCCGAAGTGCTGTTCTTCGACGAGCCCTCGGCCGGCCTCGACCCGATCACCTCGCGGCGGCTGGACGACCTGATTCTCGAGCTTCGCGACAGCCTGGGGGCCACCGTGGTCGTCGTGACGCACGAGCTCGCCAGCATCTTCGCGATCGCCGACAACTGCGTGTTCCTCGACGCCGAGAGCCGCACGATGATCGCGACCGGCTCGCCGCGCGAGCTGCTCGCGCACTCCACCGATCCGCGCGTGCGGGACTTCCTCACGCGCGGCGAGGAGAGCCCCGACGAGTCGAGGAGGCCTCATGGGTAAGAAGCTGAATCCGGCGCTGATCGGCGCGTTCGTGATCGGCGCGGTGGTGCTCGTCGTCATCGCCGCCATGATCTGGGGATCGGGACGGCTGTTCGAGCGGACGGACACCTACGTCGCCTACTTTCCCGGCTCGGTGAACGGCCTCAACGTTGGCGCGCCGGTCAAGCTCCGGGGGGTGCAGATCGGGCAGGTGTCCGACATTCGCCTGCGCTACAAGCAGGCGCGTGGTGAGCCCCGCATCCCCGTGTTCCTCAAGATCGACGAGGCACGCGTGCGGGAGCTCGGCGCGCCGCGCGCGCCCACTCCGGAGGTCGTCCGCGAGTTCGTGGCGCAGGGATGGCGCGCCCGCCTGCAGGCGCAGAGCCTCGTCACGGGCGTCCTCTACATCGAGTTCGACCTCGAGCCCGCGATCCCCGCCGAGCTCGTCCAGGCCGAGGACGCCGAGTACCCCGAAATTCCAACCGTGCCGACCACTCTCGAGCAGGCCGCGGCCTCGGCGAGGGAGATCCTGGCCGAGCTGAAGGCCGTGGACTGGAAGGGCATCGTCGACGGGGTCAACGAGGCGCTCGCGGGCGTGAACCGGCTCGTCCGCAACCCGCAGCTCGAAGCGACGATCGCGGAGCTCCCGAGCACGATCGCCGCGGCGCGCCGTCTGGCGACGAACCTCGACACGCGCACGGGGCCGCTCGCGGCGAGCGCACAGGCGACCGTGGACGAGGCGCGCCGCGGGATCGAATCGCTGCGCGCGACACTCGGCGACGTGCGGACGCTCCTCGCGCCGGAGGCGCCCCTCGCGGTCGAGCTCACGCGCACGGTCAACGACCTCGGGCAGGCGGCGCGCGCGCTGCGCGACCTCGCCCAGTACCTGGAGCGGAATCCGAACGCTGTCGTGTTCGGCCGCGCAGACGGCTCGCCATGAGCCGCGCGCGGCCTCGCCTCGCCGGCGCCCTTCTGCTCCTCGCCGGGTGCATGGGGCTCGGTCGACGCTCCGACCCTACCAAGTTCTTCACCCTCACGCCGCTTCCCGGGAGCGCCGGCAGTGAACACGCGGGCGACCCCGCGCCGCTGTCGCTGGGCCTCGGACCGATCCTGCTCCCGGGCTATCTCGACCGCGCGCAGCTGGTGACCCGCGTGGGGCCGAGCGAGGTCCGGTTCGCGCCGTTCGACCGCTGGGCGGAGCCGCTCGCGGAGAGCTTCGGCCGCACGCTGCAACAGGATCTCCTCGGGGTGCTCGGCGCGCAACGCGTGGTGCTGTACCCGTGGTCACCATCGACCCGCTTCGACTTCCGGGTCGCGCTCGAGGTCCTGCGCTTCGAGCCGACTGCCGAGGGCGGGGCGGAGCTGGCGGCCCGTTGGGGCGTGCGCGACGGGACCGGCACGACGCTCCTCGTGACCCGGGAGTCGCGCCTGACGGCGCCCGCCGCGGGGCGGGACACGGCCGCCGCGGTCGCCGCCATGAGCCAGACGCTCGCCGAGCTGAGCGCCGAGATCGGGCGCGCGGTGCGGGAGCAGGAGCGGCAGCGCGCTTCACGTGGCCCGCTTCAGGTGCCGTGAGGCTCGTCGGACTCGTGTGCGCCGTCCTCAGGACGCGTCGTGCACCTGCCTCCAGTGCTCGTACATGCGATTCACGACCGCGAACACGAACGCCGTCGACCAGCCGGCCAGCAGGATCCTCGGAGGATCTCGCCCGGGGTGGTCGGCGGCCTGCGTCGAGAGAATGCTCTCTCCTCTCGTTCCGTACGGACTCGGCTGCAGCTCGCTGTCTGCCGACGTCGCGGGCTTTCGCAGGCGGATCGCGCGTAGGCCGCCCTGTGGCACTCAGCACTCGCGTGCCAGAGTGGACACGGGCATGTAGCGCGCACGGCACGCGGTGGCTGCCGAATCACGGGCCAATCGCGGAATTGCCGCTTCGGCACGAGGGCTGCTCTGGGCGGCATGCTCAAACGCCTACGCAGGTCGCTGACGCTCGGGCTCCTGCTCTGCGCTGCGCTGCCGGCGCATGCGGGCGAGATGCTCGCCGATGCCCGCGTGATCAGGAGCGTGTCGCACGGCCAATCCTTCGCCCGAGAGATGAACGCCGTGGGCCGCCTCGTTGGTATCGACCCGGCGTTGCTCCGCGCCGTGGTCGTGCAGGAATCGAGCGGCAATCCGAACGCGGTCAGCGAGGCCGGAGCCGTCGGCCTCACCCAGCTGATGCCCGTCGCGATTCGCCAGTACACGCGTGAAGCGGCGCGGCTGCTCGGCCGCCCCGTCAATCCGCGGAGCGCGCTCGACAACCTCCTCATGGGGGCGTGCTATTACCGCGATGCGCTCCGGCGGACGCACGGCAACGTGGAAGCCGCGGCGCGGCTCTACCACGGCGGCCCGAACCTCGCGATGCACGGCCCGCGCACGACGGCGTACGGCAAGGCCATCGCATGGCGCTATCGGCAGATGACGAGCGCGTCGGTGCGGCCGGCGGTGTGATTCACGCTGCGCGGTCGCTACAAGAGCCAGACGACCGACCGCCGGTCGGCGGCGGGAACGTCCTAATAGCGATCTACCTAGCCCAATGTTCCGGTCCCGGGCGCTGGTGCATGACCTGCCGAGGAGCCTTGCGTCGGAGCGCTACGCAGTTGCCGCGCGTCCCGCATGGCGACGGGCACGCCACGCCCCGAGCGCGTGGACTTTTCCGTGGCATCGCCGTTGCAATCCCTCGTCCTAGGGAGGCGATGATGCAGCGGCGGAGCCCAAGGTCTCGCGCGCAGGCAACCCGACGCCATCAGCGGGGCATCGGGCAGTTGAAGGCGATGTTGGCACTGATGGTGTTGGGCCTCGCACGCGCTGGCACTCTCGTCGCGGGCGCCGAGACGCGCGCCCCCCAAGATTCCCCGGGCGCCCTCGCATCGGCGGATACGAAGGGCGCCGTCCCTGCCAGCTCCGACCAGCCCTGTTTTCCCGTCTCAGTCGAGGTGCGGACCGAGGAGCATGACGGATCCGTTACCGGCTGGGCGTCCATCAATCGGACGGCCCGCTTCGAGGGACGCAGCTGCGAAGTCAAAGGCTGGGCGGCCATCAATTCCTGCGGGCGGATGATCACTGCCTACTTGGCGAACTGCCCCGACGGTGCGTTCACGTTCACGAAGACGGAGGCTGACTGCTACTACGTGCTCGGCTGCAGGGACCGCCAAGACGGCGCGGCAAGCGCGGCCCCAAGGTGACGACGCGGGTCGCGTCGCGCTGACTCTCCCGGTCTACAGCGCCCAACGCTTCCTCGTAGTCGCCGCCGAAGGTCACGCGCGTGATCTCGGCATTCCCCTTGAGGTGGGGGATCTCGTTGGGGTACGCAGACCTGATCGGAGGGAGCCCATGGCGCTCGCGGCCACCGCGGTCCAGTCGAAGACGATCACGGACGAAGCCTTCGCGTTCCGATCGGCGTCGTTCGGTGCCGAAGAGCTCGAAGGGCCGACGATCGCGAGCGGCACGCTGCCGTGACGCTCATCGTCGGGCCGCGCCCGAGTCGCGCCATGCCGACGTGCGGGGCGGCGGCACTCCTCGTCATCCTGCTCGCGGCCGGCGCCGCGCGTGCCACCGGACCCGCCGAACGGCGGTGCGAGCGGGCGCTCACCAGGGTGGGCCCGCGCCTGCTCGCTCGCTCGACGGGGCTGCTCGCCGCGTGCGCGCGCGCGGTGGCGACGGGGGCGCGGGCCGCGGGCACCGACTGCCTCGCCGACGCCGCGATTGCGCGGCGCCGGGCGGCCGCGGCGAGGGCCGCGCACCGTCGCCTGCGCCGCGCGTGCTCGGTCGAGGCCGCGGCGGCGCTCCATCTGGGTGGGGACTGCGCCGATGCCCGCACCCCGGACGCGATCGCGGGCTGCCTCGTCGGCACCCATGATGCCGACGCGGACGCGGTGCTGGCCGTCGCCGGCGCCGCGTCCGGCGCGCTGCCCGAGGCGGCGCGGGCCTGCCAGCTCGAGGCGATCGGCCGCACGCGCGAGGTGCTCCTCGGCCGCGCTCACCTCCTCGCGCCATGCCGCCGGCATCCGCCGCGCGCCCTCGCCGCCGGGAGCGATTGCGCCGCATACCCGCCGCTCGCCGCCCGGCTCGCGCGGCTCGGGAGCCGGGCGGCGGCCCGCATCGAGGCCCGCTGCGGGGCCGCGGTGCTCGGCGCAGCCCACTTCGGCGTCCCGTGCGGGGCGCCGGCGGACGGCGGCGCGCTCGCGCAGTGTCTCCTCGGCGTGGCCGGCGCGGCGGCCGACGACGCGCTCGCGGCCGAGCGGCGCGATCCGGGCTTCTGCGGCGATACGCGCGCGACGGTCGAGCGTCGCCTCGGTCGACTCCTCGCCCGCATGACCCTCGCCGAGAAGCTCGATCAGATGCACGGCGTCAGCGTCTTCACCCCGGGCCTCGCAGGTCGCATCACGGAGGTGGCGCGCCTGCGCATCCCCGGCATCGGGATGCTCGACGGGGCGCGCGGCGTGAGCGCCGTCAGTGGAACCGCGACGTGCTTCCCGGTCGGCATGGCGCGTGGCGCGACGTGGGACGAGGCGCTCGAGGAGCGCGTCGGCGAGGCGATCGGTGCCGAGACGCGCGCGAAGGGCGGGAGCATGATCCTCGCGCCGGTCGTGAACATCCTGCGCCACCCGCGCTGGGGGCGGGCGCAGGAGACCTACGGCGAGGACACCGTCCACCTGGGCCGCATGGGGGTCGCGTTCGTGCGCGGTGCACAGCGCCACGTGATCGCGAACCCCAAGCACTACGCACTCAACAGCATCGAGAATACCCGCTTCGCCGTCGACGTCGCGGTCGACGAGCGGTCCTTGCGCGAGGTCTTTCTCCCCCACTTCCGCCGTACCGTGCAGGAGGGGCACGCGGGCGCCGTCATGGCGGCATACAACCAGGTGAACGGCGCGCACTGCAGCGAGAACACCCACCTGCTGCGCGACGTGCTCGACGGCGACTGGGGCTTCCAGGGCTTCGTCGAGTCCGACTGGATCCTCGGAACGCGCAGCACGGTGCCCGCGGTGGAGGCGGGGCTCGACGTCGAGATGCCGGCCCCCGGCTACTTCGGCAAGCCGCTCGCCGATGCCGTGAAGGCCGGCCAGGTGCGCCTGACGACGATCGACGCTGCCGTGCGTCGTACCCTGCGCGCCCAGCTCTGCTTCCGCCTGGATACCGACCCGCCGAAGGTCGACCCGACCCAGGTCGAGACCCCCGCGCACGTGGCGCTCGCACTCCAGGCCGCGCGCGAGTCGATCGTGCTGCTCCGCAACGAAGCCGGGGCGCTGCCCCTCGACCGCGCGCAGGTGCGCTCGCTCGTGGTCGTCGGGCCGCTCGCGGCGATGGCGGACCTCGGGAGCAGCCTCGTCGTTCCCGCCGCTGCCGTGTCGCCGCTCGACGGCATCCGCGCGCACGCCGGCGGCGTGACGGTCACCTACGTCGAGGCGAGCTCACCCTCCCCCGCCGATCTGGCGCTGATCGCGCCGGCGGACGCGGCCGTGGTCGTCGTCGGGCTCACGTCCCAGGACGAGGGCGAGGGACTGATCACGATCGGCGACCGCACGTCGCTGGCCCTGCCGCGCGACCAGGACCGGCTCGTCGCGGCAGTCGCGGCAGCGAACCCCCGAACGATCGTCGTCCTCGAGGGAAGCGGGGCACTGCTGATGCCCTGGCTCGGCCAGGTGAGCGCCGTGCTGATGGCCTGGTATCCCGGCGAGGCCGGCGGGACGGCGATCGCCGAAGTGCTCTTCGGCGACGTGAATCCGTCGGGCAGACTGCCGGTCACCTTCCCGCGCGCAGAGAGCGACCTCCCGCCGTTCGACGACACGAGCCCCGCGGTCCAGTACGGCTACTTCCACGGCTATCGCTACCTCGACCGGAACGACACCGCTCCGCTGTTTCCCTTCGGGTTCGGGCTCGCCTACACGACGTTCCGCTATTCGAACCTCGCGATCACCCCTGCGACCGTCTCACCGTGGGGCCGCGTGCGCGTGACCGCCGAGGTGACGAACACGGGCCCCGTCGCCGGCGACGAGGTCGCGCAGCTCTACGTCGGCTACACGGGCTCGCGCGTCGCCCGTGCGGTGCGTGATCTCAAGGCGTTCGCGCGGGTCCACCTCGAGCCCGGAGAGACCCGCACGGTCCCGTTCGAGGTGCGGGCACCAGACCTCGCGTACTGGGACGCGGGCGCAGCCGCATTCGTCGTCGAGCCGATCGCGTACACGGTCGAGGTCGGACCGTCGTCGCGCGACCTGCCGCTGGCGGGCGCCTTCGCGGTCTCGCCGTAGGCCAACCCATCCTCCCGATGACGACTCACATTGGCCTGCTTCGCGCAGTGAACCTGGCCGGACACCGCAAAGTCGGGATGGCTGATTTGCGTACGCTCCTCGTCGGGCTCGGTATGCAGGACGTTCGATCAGTGCTCCAAAGTGGTAACGTGGTTTTTCGAAGCGACGTCCACACCACCACTCAACTGGAAGGCCTGCTCGGGGACGCCGCGGCGAAGCGTCTCGGTATTGAGACGGACTTCTTCGTCCGCACGGCCAGCGACTGGAAAGCCGTCATCGCCGCCAACCCGTTTCCGGAGGAAACCGAGCGCGATCCTAGCCATGTCGTGACCGTGTTTCTGAAGGAGCGGCCTGATCGCGCGGACGTCGCCGGCCTCCAGAGAGCCATCACGGGTCGCGAGCTTGCCCGTGCCGAAGGTCGACACCTTTACGTTGTTTATCCGGACGGCATCGGTCGCTCGCGCTTGACGCTTGCCTTGATCGAACGGAAGCTCGGCACGCGTGGCACCGGGCGCAACTGGAACACCGTCCTGAGGCTCGGCGCTCTGGCTGGAGCCTCATGAGCTGCGAAAGAGCACGCATCGCCCGGCAGGTCTCCCTGATGACTCCCTACTGGTCGCGCAAGACCTAGAACACGGGCAAGAGGGCGAACCCCTACTGCGATTGGCGATCGTAGGCCCTCCGCGTCTCAGATCCATCACGGCGTGGGGAGCGAGGAGGACCCGGTACTTCTCGGCGGGCTGCCGCTACGGGATGCGACCGCGTGCGACTCGCGGCGCAGGCTGCTAGCGTGCCCGTCATGGGCACACCCCGCATCGAGCCGGCCATGACGGCAGCGGCCGTGTGCCTGGTGACGCCCTTCGCGGTGCTCGCCGTTGGCGGATTGGTGAGCGCGGCGGGCGGCGGCGCGGGCTTCCAGCTCGTGAGTTCGGGCGACCTTGGCTACATCGCATTCCTCACGACGCCGCTGGCGTTCGCGGCAGGCATCGCAGCGGCCGCGCTCGCGCCTGTCCTCGCGCGATCACCGCGATACTTCGCTGTCGTCCTCCTCGGGGGCGCAGGCGGGGCGATGTGGACCGGGGAGGTGAGCGGCAGGATCAATCCCTACGAGGCGCTCCCGTGGATCGCTGCCGGCGCGGCCGCGATGGCGGTTGGGGCAGGCGCAGCCGCAAACCGCCGGCACTTGGGGGCTCTCGGCGCGATGGTCGTCACGGTGCTTTGTGGCGTCGTCGAGGCCGAGCCGGTTCGGGCGTGGATTGGGGGTGAGCAGCGTTTGGAAGTGGTCTTCGTTCGCTGGTCGCCCTCCGGGGCTCCCCTGTCTCGTGCCCTGGCCCACCTCAGCATCGACAAACCCCTGGGCGATGAGATCGACAGGCTCGGACACACCGGCGAGCTCGAGGTCGTGAATACGTTCAACGCCGGACGCTTCGGAAGGCCCGCGCGGGCTCTCGTCCTCATCCGCCACCCCACCTACCGTCCGGTCTACCTGCCGCAACCGGACGGAACCACGATGATCTACGTGCAAGACACCGACCGATGGCGCTGGTATCCCTCGACGGCGCCGACGCTGCCGCGCACGATCAGGCTCACGCCCGGCGACCGCCAGACGCTCGTCGACGTCGTCAGGGCCGACGGAGCGCGCGAGGGCAGCACAGCGATCGTCTGGCCGGGCGAGCCTCCGACGCGGTTGGAGCCGCCGGGGGGATAGCCCCGGGATTCAGCGTCACCTCCGACGCGGACGAGCGACTCACGGTCGGTACGACACGCGCCGGACGGGACGCTCACGCGATCGGAAGGCGTGAGGAGTTGGACGGTGACGGCGGTAGGCGGCGCAGCACGCGGCCGGCATTGACGGCAGTCGGGACGCGAGCATAACAGGACCGAACAAAGGCGGATCGACGTTGGCCCAGAACCTCCTGCTCGCCACCCTCGTGCTCTGGGCGGGCACAGTCGCAGCTGAACCGTTCGGCTGCGTGAGCAGGACCGGCAACGTGCGGATGCTGGCGAGGAGCCCCGCCATCTGTTTGGCTACGGAGACGCCCATGTCCTGGGGCCCAGACCAGCCGACGGATGGGCGCACCGGACCGACGGTGCATCGTCCCACGGCCGCGCAGGCCCGGACAGCCGCACTCATCACGATCCTGTTGTTGCCGCGCTCGGCTTCCTCGCGGTAGACGCGTCCCCCCCGTCCAACGCGCCGTGCGCGGCTTCCGACGATGCGGCTCGGGACGCTCCTCACCCTCCTCGGGGTACGACCGACCTGAGCCGCTCATCGCGCCGCGCGGATCAGCCCTTCCTGCGCGACCGACGCCAGGCGAGCGCCGCTGCGGGCATGCATCGCGCCCAGCACCAGACCCCGGCCCGCCACCGCGATCGGGCTCGTGCTCGTCTGCAGCACCCAGTCGTCGAATCGGACGGCGCCGTGCAGCCAGACCGCATGGTCGAGGCTCATCCCCTGGCGGGCACCCCACATGAGGCCGTGGGGCCGCGCCGCCGTGCTCAGGAGACCGC
>Ga0137403_10002831_pt1 | contig 21021 bp, 22 predicted proteins | sample CZOMad2_1_16fung_FD_122057 | JGI IMG/M metagenome (GOLD analysis project Ga0137403, IMG submission 122057) | Vadose zone soil fungal communities from Angelo Coast Range Reserve, California, USA - CZOMad2_1_16fungal (Hybrid Assembly) | ecosystem: Environmental > Terrestrial > Soil > Vadose zone...
GCTCTTCGGCGAGCCGCTCGAGCTGGTGAAGTGCGAGACGTCGGATGTTCTCGTCCCGGCCCATGCCGAGCTGGTGATCGAGGCCGAGATCCTCCCGGCGGCGCGCACGGCCGAGGGCCCCTTCGGCGAGTTCACCGGCTATAGTCTCGGCCAGCGCGATCGCGAAGTCGTGAAGGTCAAGGCCATCACCCACCGCGCCGGCGCCTGGTTCCAGGACATCACGGTGGCCCACCTGGACCATCTGCTCCTGTCCACGATCCCGATGGAAGCCAACCTCTACCGCGCGGTCCGGGCCATGATTCCCTCCGTCAAGGCAGTGCGCGTGCCCGGGCCCTTCACCTGCTACGTCTCGATCGAGCAGCGCCTGCCCGGCCAGGCCAAGAACGCCATCCTCGCCGTGCTGGGGGCCGACCTCTACATGAAGCGCGTGGTGGTGGTGGACCACGACGTCGACGTCTTCGACGACCGTCAGGTGAACTGGGCCCTCGCCACCCGCTGCCAGCCCGACCGCGACATCACCGTGATCACGCATGCGCGCGGCTCGGACCTGGACCCCTCCACCAAGGAGGACGGGCTTACCGCCAAGTGGGGCGTGGACGCGACGGCCAAGCCCTCCCTCGCCGCCTACACGCCGCGCCACCGCGTGCCTCCCGAGGTCGCGCAGCGTATCGACCTCAAGGCCTTCGGGCTCTAGCCCCGGTGCCCGCCCCGCGCGTACCGCGCCTGCTGACCGCGCTGGATAGAACGGTGCGGCGGCGCGGGAATGCGCCCGCCCTCTTCGCCGCCGACGCGACCCTGACCTGGCGGGAGCTGGCACAGCGCGCCGGCGGCGTCGCCCGGCGCCTGGTGGAGCAGGGACTGGAGCCGGGCGACCGCGTGGCGGTGCTCCTGCCCAATGGCTGGCGCTTCGCCGTCGCGCTGCTCGGCGGGCTCATGGCGGGGGCGACGGTTTCCCCGCTCAACCCGAAACTGGCGGCGGCGGAGCGCGCCCGCATCCTCGCCGACCTGCGGCCGCGCATCGTCCTGGACGCGATCGGTGAGGAGACGGGCGACTGGTCGCGACTACTGGAGCCCCGCGCTCCCGCGCTCATCCTCTACACCTCGGGCAGCACGGGCCGGCCCAAGGGCGCGGTGCTCTCTCACGCCGCGCTGGACGCCGCGCTCGTGTCCTGGGCGGGCCCGGTGATGGGGCTCACCGGCACGGACTGCGTGCTGGCCACGTTGCCCCTGTCGCATTCCTTCGGGATCAACGGCGCCCTGCTGGCCCCGATCCTGGCCGGAGCCCGCGTGGCCATCGTGGAATCCTTCACGCCGGCCGCCGCGCTCGCCGCCATCGCGCAGCACGGCGTGACCGTGTTCCCCGGCGTGGCCACCATGTTCCGGCGCCTGCTCGATACGCCCGCTCTGGACCCGTCCGAGCTCACGACCCTCCGCATTGCCGTCTCGGGCGCCGCCCCCTGCCCCTGGGACCTCGCTCAGGAGTGGCGCGCGCGCACCGGCGTGCGCATCCTGCGCGGCTACGGGATGACCGAGCTCTTCCGGCCCATCTCCTACCGCGCCGACGACGCGCGGGACCTGCCCGAGTCCATCGGCCGGCCCGTGCCCGGCGTCGAGCTGCGTATCGTGGATGACGCGGGCCGCCCGCAGCCCCCCGGCGAGACCGGCGAGCTCTGGATCCGGAGCCCCGCCGTCATGGAGGGCTATCTCGAGGCGCAGGAAGAAACCCGCGCAGTCCTGGCCGACGGCTGGTTCCGCACCGGCGACCTCGCGAGCATCTCCAGCGACGGCTTCGTTGCCATCGCGGGACGTAAGAAGGAGCTGATCCTGCGTGGGGGCTACTCCGTGGTGCCGGCCGAGGTAGAGGCCGTGCTGCTCGCGCACCCCGCGGTGGCCGAGGCCGCCGTGGTCGGCGAGCCGCATCCCGATCTCGGCGAGGAGGTGGTGGCGTTCGTGACGCTACGCGCGGGCGCCCCGGTGGATCCCGCGGCGCTGATCGCCCACTGCCGCGAGCGCCTGGCGGGCTACAAGTACCCGCGGCGCGTGACCGTGCTCGACGCGCTGCCCAAGAGCGCGACCGGCAAGGTGCTCAAGACCCAGCTCACGTCCGGCTGAACGCGCCCGATCAGGGCGCCACCGATACCCCGCGCACGCCGTGCTTCTCGATCGCCTGGGCCACCAGCCCCGATGCCTTCGCGTCGGCGACGAACTCGCGCAGGTACTGGGCGCCGGCCTCGCGGGGCTTGGGCGTGGCGATCGCCTGCTGCACCCCCGTGAACCGGCCGTCGAGCACTCGCGAGCCGGGGATCTTCGGCGCTTCCGCCAGCAGAAAGGTCTTGAGGCCCGCGAGAGCGTCCAGCTTCTCGGCCACGAAGAGCTCGTACGAAGCCGCCAGGCTCGGCGCGCGCACCAGCTTGGCGCGCTGGAGAGTGCGCGTCAGGTAGAGCTCGTACGCCGCCTTGTCCGCCACCGCGATCCGGATGCCCTCGCGGTCCACCTCCGCGACGCTGCGGATCGGCGACCCGGCCGGCACCAGATAGGTCGCCTCGATCTCGAGATAAGCCGGGGTGAAGGCGATCTCCCCCGCGCGGGCGGGCTCGGCGCCCAGGAAGGCGATGTCCCACGCGCCGCTCTTCACCGCCTCGGCCATTTTCCCGGCGGACTCGTAGCCCACCCACTCCACGGGAGTTCCCAGGCGGCGCCCCAACTCACGGGCGAGGTCGGGGGCGACGCCGCGGAACTCCCCGCTGGCCGGGTCCTTGGCGGCGAGGAGCACGTTGCCGTAGTTGATGCCCACGCGCAGCTTGCCCGTCGGCGTGAGCTCGGTCTTGGCCGCGGGCGGCACGGGCGGCGTAGAGGCGCAGGAAGTGAGGGCAGCCATGGCAATCGCTCCGATCATGAGTTTGAGCATCGAGATCCCCCGGGACTGTAGCACGGGTCCGAATCCCGTCGGGCGACTCCCTCGCTCCGTTGCAATCTGCGCGCAGTAAGGACATCGGGATCTTGACTCTCGTTCTGAAGTCCTCTAGTCTCGCGTCGATCGTCTCCGCTTTGACTCGGTTGATAGTCGCGTGAAGGACGGAGATCCGCTCCGGAGGTCCCCATGGATGGACTACGCCGCCGACTCCCCAGACTCGCCCTCCTGATCGTCACGTCCTGCGGGTTCATCGCTCTCGCCGGAATCGTATCCGCCCGCGCCGACGAGATCACCGACTGGAACGTGATCGCCATCGACGTCCTTGCCCTGGGCGGTCAGAACCCCGTCGTGAGCACCCGCGGGCTCGCCATGGCCCACCTGGCTGTCCACGACGCCCTCAATGCGATCGATCGGCGCTACGAGCCGTACCTGTATGACACGCGATCAGAGCCCGGAGCGGCACCCGGGGCCGCGGTGGCCGCGGCCATGCGCGACGTTCTCGTGGGGGCCCTGGCCGGCTTCGGCACGCCCGAGCAGCAGGCCAAGGGACGAGAGAGGGCCGAGGTCGCCTATGCCGCCGCCCTCGCGGACATTCCCCAGGGCCGCCCGAAGCAGGATGGAATTGCCGCGGGGCAGGCAGCGGCCGCGGCCATGCTGGCTCTGCGGAAGGCCGACGGCGCCACCGCGCAGGTGGCGTACACACCGGGGACCCAACCCGGGCAGTGGCGCCCGCACCCGAACCCGGTGCCCGCCAACCCGCCTATCTCCGATCCTCTCCTCGCCGTCGGAAACTGGCCGGCCATGCTCCCCCAGTGGGGACAGATGCGGCCGTTCACGATGCGCGCGCCCTGGCAATTTCGGCTGCGGCCACCCCCCACGCTCACCAGCGAGACCTACGCGCGGGACTACAACGAGGTGAAACGGCTCGGCGGCAAGCAGAGCACCGTGCGGACGGCGGCCCAGGCGGAGATCGCGCGCTTCTGGTACGAGGGCTCGCTCCAGGGCTGGAACCGGATCGCCCGTATCATCGCCGGCCCGCGCGCCCTCGACCGCTGGGAGCACGCCCGCCTCTTCGGCCTCCTGAACGCCGCGATGGCCGACGGGTACATCGCGGGCGCCGATACCCGCTACCTCTACAACTTCTGGCGGCCGGTGACGGCCATTCGGGCGGGCGACTCGGACGGAAACGATGCGACGGCGGGAGATCCCACCTGGGAGACGTTCATGAATACGCCGGCGCTCCCCGACTATCCATCGACGCACAGCGTGCTCGGCGGGGCGGCCGCGGTCGTGATGTCTCGCTTCTTCGGCACCGATCAGCTGAGCTTCACGATGACGAGCGGCCCGCCCTTTGCGGGAATCACGCGCTCGTTCAAGAGCTTCAGCGAGGCGCAGGAAGAGAACGGGGACTCGCGCGTGTACTCCGGGATCCATTTCCGGAACTCGACCGTGGCGGGCATCCTCCAGGGCGAGCAAATCGGGCGCCAGGCCTTCGCCCAGTACCTGCAGCCGTACCGACCCTAGGAACCGTGAGATGGACCCCAGCATGTCGATCGCATGGCGGCGCACTTGGCGGCTCGGACGGGCACGCGCGCGCCACGGCCTTCTGTTGTGCGCCGGCGCAGTGATTTCGGTGATGGCCGGCGGCGTAGACGCGCAGGAGTCCCAGAGGGGCGCCGTCGAGCACTTCATCGGCACGCTGATCCGGCAAACGGCCACTGCCTGCCCCCTCACCAGCCCCGCCGATCAAGCCGCCCTCGACCGCTGCCGAGCCACATTGTATGGAGACTCGGCGTTCCGGAGAGGCATCGCCCCGGTGGTGCTCTGGGGACGACCGAGTCCCGATGGCAAACGACTGAGGGACACGAACCTCACCCAGTTCGCGACGGACGTCATGTCGGGACTGTACCTGCCGCTGTTCATGTTCACCGGGGACTACGAGATCACGTTCGATCCGACGGAACGGCTCTACCGCGCCCGGGCGCCCGCCTTGTTCCGCAATGCGCTGGACCCCGGGCAGTACCCGTACCCGTTCTGGCACGACGCCAAGAAGTGGGGGGACTATCAAGCCGCCAACGAGGTGACGTTCTGGGTCGACCCGGCCAAGGTCAAGGTCGTGATCATGCAATTCTCCGCTCGGGGCAAGTCCGACCCGCGCCTGACCAGCGTGCCCTATGCGCAGCCGGCATTCGACGGCAAGTGGATGTGGACGGACACCAATGGCCAGAGCCAGCCCCGTCCGACTCTCTTCGTGGGCCTGATGCGCAGCAATAACCCCTACCTGGGCGGGCTCGAAGGCACATTCAAGGACCTTGCCGGCGAGCTGCGCAAGGGCTCCTGCCACGAATGCCACGCCCCCGACAACTATTCTTCGATGAAGCGGCTCGTCTTGATGCAGACCCCCGTGCACGCGGCGGGCGAGATCAAGCGCATCATGCGCGCGGTGCGCGAGGACAAGATGCCGCTCGACGAGACGGGAATCTACAAGGAGATGGACCCCGCCATCAAGGCGGCGCTGCTCAAATATGGCGCGGCCTTCGAGTCGATGGTCGACGCCGCGCGCGATTGGGAAGCCAAGAACCCGTGAGGGCCCGGAATCCGCAGGTGATATGAACGATCCGTCACAGAGGGAGGGTTACCTATGAGCCGTGGGGCTCGCGTCATCGGTGCGAGCGTCGCGACCGCGGTGGTCGCTTGTTTCTTGGGTCTCGCCCTCGCTCAACCCGCCGCCAACGAGGTCGTCCAGTGGAACGAGACGACCATGAAGTTCATCGAGGCGAACGGCCAGAGCGCCGTCGTGTCGACGCGCACCCTCGCGATGGTGCACGGGGCGGTCCACGACGCGCTGAATGCGATCAACCGCAAGTACGACGCCTACTACTTCGAGGGGCCCGCGGACTCGACCGCGTCGCCCGACGCCGCGGTCGCCGCCGCGGCCCATACGGTGCTCGTCGGCGTCGTCAACAGCTTCGGCACGCCCGCCCAGAAGGGCGCCGCGCTCGCCCTGGCCGAGCAGGCCTATGCCACCTCGATCGCCCGGGTCACCGCCAGCCCGGCGAGGAACCAGGGCGTGGCCGTCGGCCGCGCTGCCGGTGCCGCGATGCTGACGCTTCGCAAGGATGACGGGGTCACCCGCGACGCGCCCTATACGCCGGGCATGGGTCCCGGCAAGTGGCGGCCCCATCCGAACCCCGTCCCCGCCAACCCGCCCATCGCCAATCCGGACGCGGCTCGCGGGTACCTCCCCTCGGCCGTTCCGGGCTGGGGCAACGTCACCCCGTTCACCTTGCTCTCGGCCTCGCAGTTCTGGCTTCCCGGGCCGCCGGCATTGAACAGCGCCACCTACGCGCGGGACTTCAACGAGGTGAAGAACGTCGGCGGGAAGGTCAGCACGGTCCGCACGGCCGAGCAGACGCAGATCGCGCGCTTCTGGTTCGAGGGGCCGGGTACATGGAACACCATCGCCCGCACGGTGGCGACCTCGCGGAACCTCGACCTCAGGGACAGCGCCCGGCTTCTGGCCCTGATGAACATGGCGATGGCGGACGCCTACATCGCGGGCTTCAAGATTCGCTACGTGTATGACTCGTGGCGCCCGGTCACCGCCGTCCGCGAGGGCGACAACGACGGCAACGATGCCACCGCGGGTGACCCGACCTGGGACAGTCATCAGAATACCCCTGCCGTCTCCGACTATCCCTCCACGCAAAGCACGTTCAGCGGCGCCGCCGCCGTGGTCCTGGCCAGCGTCCTGGGCGGCGATCAGGCGACCTTCAGCTTCACGAGCGGCAAACCCTTCGACGGGATCACGCGGTCCTTCACGAGCTTCTCCCAGGCGGCGCGGGAGAGCGCGGATTCTCGCGTCTACGCCGGCATCCACTTCCGCAGCGCGTGCGAGGACGGGCTCGCGCTCGGACGCAAGGTCGGGCAGCGGGCGGCCGCGCTCTACCTGCAGCCTCCTCGGAAGTAGCCGCGGTCCAACACCGTCGGGCGACTTCGTCACGTGGGGTCGCCCGGCGTCGCACGCCGCCTCGCTGCCGACGAGCCCCATCCGTCGGCAGGCCTTGCCGGAGCGCGTGAGTCCGCCCGACCTTGCCTCCCCGGGGCAGGGTCTACCCTGGGACTTTGGTCCAATATCGGGCCCGAAGGCGCCTCTCTACACTTGAGCTGATCAAATGCGCAGTACGAGGGGGTACCTCATGCAAGTGCAACGCGCGTGGTTCAAGCCAGGGGCCTGGGGTGTTGTGGTCGGCAGCATTCTCACCATGATCGTCGGTTTCAGCTGGGGAGGCTGGACGACGAGTAGCACCTCGCACCAAGTGGCGCTGAAGCAGGCTGATGCCGCGGTCACGGCGGCCCTGGTACCGATCTGTCTCGCGGGGCAGAAGGCCGATGTCGCCCGCGCCAAGAAGCTCGGCGAGCTCAAGGCCATCACGTCGTCGTGGGAACAGACAGAATTCGTGATGAAGACCGGCTGGGCAACGTTCCCGGGGCAAGCGGACCCCAATCGAGAGGTGGCCGAGGCCTGCGCCTCCGCCGTCCTCAAGACCGCGGCGGTCAAGTAGGGTCACCGCCACCAAGAACGCGCGCGGCCATTGCACGCCGGATGCGACCGGGCTAGGCTGGGAGCGATGAGGCAGCAGCCGCTCTCGACATGGCACTGGAAGCGTGCGCAGTACGACCGCCTCGTCGACCTGGGAGTCTTTCACGAGAGCCCGGTCGAGCTGATCGGTGGCCGGCTCCTGGTCGCGGAGCCGCAGGGGAGCCACCACGCAAACGCGGTCGGCGTGGTCGAGGACGTCTTGCGCGCCGCTCTCCCGCGGGGCTGGGTCGTGCGGTCTCAGATGCCCATGGCGTTGGACGACGAGTCGGAGCCCGAGCCCGACCTCGCCGTTGTCCCGGGATCCCGCGCCGACTACTGGGAGGGGCATCCCGCCAGCGCCGCCCTTGTCGTCGAGGTGGCGGATTCGAGCCTCGAGTTCGACCGCGAGGTGAAGGGCAGCCTCTACGCGCGCGCCGGCATCGCCGACTACTGGATTCTCAACCTGGTTGATTGCGTCGTGGAGGCGTATCGCAATCCGGTACCCGACGCGGCCGCGCCCTATGCATGGCGCTACGGGTCTCTCGCGGTGGTCAGGCCGCCCGACTCCGTCGCGCTGCTGGCGATCCCCTCCGCCCGCGTGACGGTGAGCGCCCTCCTGCCCTAGCGCGAGGTGCGCCCGACGACCCGCTCGAGGTCGTCCAGGAACGGCGCCTGACCCTTCAGGATCTTCGCCCGCGCGGCTTCCAGGGTGAACCACGCGGCCCGATCGACCTCCGGGAACTCCTGCCGGCGGCCCGACCGCGGCGGCCACTCCATGGAGTAGGTCGTGCTCGTCACGGCGGCGGGATCGAGGTCGCCCCGCATGGCCCACGCATAGACGAGCTTTCCCCCCGGCTGGCGCCGGGGCGAAAGCGCGAGGGCCTCACCCGCCGGCCGCGTGCCGGTCTCTTCCTCGAACTCGCGCCGCGCGGCGGCGAGCGGATCTTCCCCCTCCTCGATCCCTCCCTTGGGAATGGACCACGCGCCCGCGTCCTTCTTCTCCCAGAACGGCCCGCCCGGATGCACGAGGAGCACTTCGAGCCCGCCGGCGGCGTCACGAAAAAACAGAAGCCCGGCGCTCTTCTTCATGCGCCCCCGGTCCGCTCATACGGCAGGGGGGACGGGCCCGCGTCGATCTTCCGCTGGAGGAACCAGCAGAACCAGCCCTGGTACTTCTCCTGCAGCTCCCGCTTCATCCAGTCCTTCCCGGTGATGACGCGGCGGCAGCGCGGGCTCGCGCACCGGCACTCCAGCTCGTAGTCTCCGTCGTCGGTGGTGGCCCAGTCGTGGGTCAGCTCTTCCCCCGCCGCGATGTTCCGCATCGCCACGAGAACGATCTGCCCCTGGATGGCGATATTGGGATCACAGGAATGGTTGGAGTAGAGCATGGCGCCGGGCCGCTCCTCGGCACCCACCGGCGCGATGACGAGATCCTCCGAGATCTGGATCTCCGCGGGCCCGAGCGACCGCTCGAGCACCGTCCACTCCGCCCGAGTCAGGACATGGCCGCCCTTGACGGCCACGATCTCTCCCCGCGCGATGGCGTGCCTGGCGAACAGGCCCCGGCCCTGGATGGGGCTCTCGCGCACTTCCGTCTTCGGCGAGCGATACGTCAGGTCCCTCACCGCGGGCCTCCCTCACGCCCCAGGGAATCGTGACGGGCAGATCCTGGAGCGGGAAGCGATCAAGGATGTCCATCGCCTCGACCTTCGTCCTGCCGCCGGCGACTGTAGCACGGTCCGGCTCAGCGATCCTCGGCCCTGGTCTCGTCCAGCCACCTCCCCCTCCTGAGCCAGCACGCGGCGGCCAGCCCCGCCACCACCGCCGTCACGAGCGCCAGGTAGTGGCCGCTCCTCGATCCCATCGACAGCGCGATCGCCGATCCGGCGAGGAGCGTCACGACCACCACCACCCGACGGTGGCTCGGCGCCACGAGCGTGCAGGAGACCGTGATCAGAGCCGCGGCAAGTCCGGCGCCGAGGCAGAGGATGGCCCCCTCGACATGCTCAAACCACGGGGCGATGCAGAACCCGGAGATCATCTGCTCTCGCGGGCAGAGCGTCTCGGCGATCGTGTAGAACGAGACCGCGACCAGAACCGCGACGATCCAGGAGAGCCACGCCGCCGGAAGGACCAGAAGCCACCGGAGCCACCCGGCCATGGGCTACGGCGGTTACCCGCTACAGCGGCTTCCGAATCAGCCGCGCCAGCTCGCCCACCACGCCGCGGCGGAAGGTCAGCACGCAGACCACGAAGATGGCCCCCTGCACCACGGTGACCCAAGCACCGAGCTGGGCCAGGTAGTTCTCCAGCGTGATGACGATGAAGGCGCCCACCACGGGGCCGAACACCGTCCCGAGCCCGCCCAGGAGGGTCATGAGCACCACCTCGCCGGACATGGTCCAGTGGACGTCGGTGAGGGAAGCGAGCTGAAACACCAGCGCCTTGGTGCCGCCCGCCACCCCGGCGAGCGCGGTGGTGAGCACGAAGGCGATGAGCTTGTACTGGTCGGCCTTGTAGCCCAGCGAGATGGCGCGGGGCTCGTTCTCGCGGATGGCCTTGAGCACCTGACCGAAGGGCGAGTGGATGGCGCGGTAGATCACGAGGAAGCCGGCGAGGAAGATCGCCAGGACGACGAAGTAGAGGGTGAGGGTGTGGTTGAGATCGAGGAGGCCGAGGAGCCGCCCGCGGGGCACCGCCTGGATCCCGTCCTCGCCGTGGGTGAAGGGGGCCTGGAGGCAGAAGAAGTAGATCATCTGCGCGAGGGCCAGGGTGGTCATGGCGAAGTAGATGCCCTGCCGGCGGATGGCGAGCACCCCCACCGCGAGCCCCAGCACGGCCGCCGCCGCCGCTCCCGCCAGGATGGCCGTGGCCGGGCCCCAGCCCCAGATCTTCGCCGCGTGCGCCGTCACGTAGCCCGCCGAGCCCAGAAAGGTGGCGTGGCCGAAGGACAGGAGCCCCACGTAGCCGATGAGGAGATTGAAGGCGCAGGCGAAAAGGGCGAAGCACAGCGCCTTCATCAAGAAGACGGGATAGACCACGAAGGGCGCCGCCACCAGCAGGGCGACCATCACCGCGAAGGCCACCCCCTGATGCCCGAGCCGCGCCGGCGCCGCTTCCTCCATCTACTGCGCCCTCCCGAAGAGCCCGGCGGGCTTGACCAGGAGCACCAGCACCATGATGACGAAGATCACGGTGTTCGACGCCTCCGGGTAGAACACCTTGGTCAGGCCCTCGATGACCCCCAGCCCGAAGCCCGTCACGATGGACCCCATGATGGAGCCCATGCCGCCGATCACCACCACCGCGAAGACCACGATGATGAGATCCGCGCCCATGAGCGGGTTCACCTGGTAGATGGGCGCCGCCATCACCCCCGCCAGCGCGGCCAGCGCCACGCCGAAGCCGTAGGTCAGCGTGATCATGCGCGGCACGTTGATGCCGAAGGCCTGGACGAGGGCGGGATTCTCGGTGGCGGCGCGGAGGTAGGCCCCGAGCCGGGTGCGCTCGATGACGAACCAGGTGCCGAGGCAGATGGTCAGCGAGAAGCCGATCACCCACGCGCGGTAGTTCGGCAGGAACATGAAGCCGAGGTTCTGGCCGCCGGTGAGCTGGGCGGGGAGGGTGTAGGGCTGGCCGGAAGAGCCGAACTGATTGCGGAAGAGCCCCTGGATGATGAGGGCGAGGCCGAATGTGAGGAGGAGCCCGTACAGGTGGTCGAGGCCGTAGAGGCGCTTGAGCATGACGCGCTCGAGCAGGATGCCGAGCCCGCCGACCACGATGGGCGCGATGAGGAGCGCCCACCAGTAGCCGAGCCCCGCGTACTGCAGGAGGAACCAGGCCACGAAGGCGCCCATCATGTACTGGGCCCCGTGGGTGAAGTTGATGATGTTCAGCAGGCCGAAGATGACGGCCAGCCCCAGGCTCAGCAGCGCGTAGAAGGAGCCGTTGATGAGCCCGATGAGGAGCTGGCCGAAGAGGGCCTGGGGCGGGATGCCGAGAATCGGAATCATCGCCGCCCCAGGTCCCCGACGACCCTTACTTCTTCACGAGCGGGCAGTCGCCCTGGTCCACCGGCCGGAAGGCTTGCTCGGCCGGAATGGTCGCGCGCAGCTTGTAGTAGTCCCACGGGCCCTTGGACTCGTTCGGCTTCTTCACCTCGAAGAGATACGCGGGGTGGATCTTCCGGCCGTCGGCCCGGATCGAGCCCTTGCCGAACAGCAGGTCGTCCGTCGGCGTCGCCTTCATCTTCTCGATCACCTTGGTACCCTCGTCCGACTTGAGGGCCTCCACCGCCTTGAGGTAGTGCAGCACGGAGGCATAGACCCCCGCGTGGATCATGGTGGGGTGAATGCCGCGGTTGCGGTCGGCGAACTTCTTGGCGAAGGCACGGGTCTTGTCGTTCATGTCCCAGTAGAAGGTCTCGGTGAAGATCAGACCCTGCGCGGTGGGCAGGCCCAGCGCATGCACGTCGGTGATGAAGACGAGGAGCCCGGCCAGGTTCTGGCCGCCCTTGACGAGCCCGAACTCCGCCGCCTGCTTGATGGCGTTGGTGGTGTCGCCGCCGGCATTGGCCAGGCCGATGATCTTGGCCTTGGAGGCCTGCGCCTGGAGGAGGAAGGACGAGAAGTCGGCGGTGTTGAGCGGGTGGCGCACCCGGCCGAGCACCTTGCCCCCGTTCTTGAGCACCACCGCCTCGACGTCACGCTCGAGCGCGAGCCCGAAGGCGTAGTCCGCGGTGATGAAGAACCAGGAGTCGCCGCCGGTCTTCACGATGGCGTTGCCGGTGCCGTTGGCGAGCGCCCAGGTGTCATAGGTCCAGTGGATGGTGTTGGGCGAGCACGCCTTGCCGGTGAGGTCGGAGGAGGCGGCGCCGGAGACGAGGAAGGCCTTGCCCTTGTCGCGGGTGATCTGGTTGACCGCCAGCGCCACGCCGGAGTTCGGCACGTCCACGATGACGTCTACCTTGTCGGCGTCGTACCACTGGCGCGCCACCGCGGAGCCGACGTCGGGCTTGTTCTGATGGTCGGCGAAGATGATCTCGACCTTGAGACCCTTGGCGGCGGCGCCGTAGTCCTCCACCGCCATCCGGGCGGCCAGCACCGAGCCCTGGCCGGTGAGGTCCGCATAGAGGCTGGACTGGTCGTTGAGGACGCCGATCTTGATGACGCCGTCGGAAATCTCGGCCGCCGACGGGCCCGCGGCGAGGGCCACCACGGCCAGCGCGATGAGGAAGCGGTGAAGCATGGGTGCTGCTCCTTTCGTTCGGTGAGATGAATGCTGCGAGCGCCGCATTATACCCCGAGGTAGTCGTGCAGCCGCGGCATGTTGGCCTCGAGCGCCGCGTTGGGAATCATGTCCACCACCCGCCCGTGCTCCATGACGTAGTGGCGGTCGGCCACCGTGGCCGCGAAGCGAAAGTTCTGCTCGACGAGGAGAATGGTGAAGCCCTCCCCCTTGAGGCGCCGGATGGTAGCGCCGATCTGCTGGACGATCACCGGGGCCAGCCCCTCGGTGGGCTCGTCCAGGAGCAGGAGGCGCGCGCCGGTCCGGAGGATGCGGGCGATGGCGAGCATCTGCTGCTCGCCCCCCGAGAGCTTGGTGCCCTGGCTCCGCCGCCGCTCGCGCAGGTTGGGAAAGAGGCCGTAGATCTCGTCGGTGGAGAGCCCTCCCGGCGCCACCTCGGGCGGCAGCAGGAGATTCTCCTCCACGTTGAGGCTGGCGAAGATGCCGCGCTCCTCGGGGCAGAAGCCCAGCCCCAGGCGCGCGATGGCATTGGACGGCCGCCCGATCAGCTCGTGGGCGCCGAAGCGCACCGAGCCGCGCCGCCGGGTGACGATGCCCATGACGGACTTGAGGGTGGTGGTCTTCCCCGCCCCGTTCCGGCCCAGCAAGGTCACCACCTCGCCCGCCCCCACGCCGAAGTCCACCCCGTGGAGGATGTGGGACTCGTCGTACCAGGCCTCGAGCCCGGAAACGGTGAGGAGATCCGTCACGCCGCCGTGCCCATGTAGGCCTGGATCACGTCGGGATTCCGCGACACCGCGGCATAGTCGCCCTCGGCGAGCACCTCGCCGCGCGCCAGCACGGTGATGGTGTGGGAGAGGCTCTCCACCACGCTGAGGTTGTGCTCGACCATCAGCACCGTGCGGTTGGCGGCGACGGTCTTGATCAGCGTGGTGATGCGCGCCACGTCCTCGTGGCCCATACCCGCGGTGGGCTCGTCGAGCAGCAGCATCTCGGGCTCCAGGGCGAGCGTGGTGGCGATCTCGAGCGCGCGCTTGCGGCCGTAGGGCAGCTCCACCGCCGGCGTCGCGGCCACGTCCGTGAGCCCCACCGCGGCGATCAGCTCCAGCGCGCGCGCGTTGAGCGCCTCCAGCACCCGGTCCGACCGCCAGAAGTCGAAGGACGATCCCCGCTGGCGCTGGAGCGCGATGCGCACGTTCTCCAGCACGGTGAGATGCGGGAACACCGCGGAGATCTGGAACGAGCGCACCAGGCCCCGCCGGGCGATGTCGGCGGGGCTGCTGCCGGTGATGTCGCGGCCGTTGTAGCGGATGCGGCCCCGGGTGGGCGCGAGGAAGTGCGTGAGCAGGTTGAAGCAGGTGGTCTTGCCCGCTCCGTTGGGGCCGATGAGGGCGTGGATGGTGCCGCGGCGCACGCGGAGGCGGACGTCCTTCACCGCCACGAAGCCGCGGAACTCCTTGGTGAGGCCGTCCGTCTCGAGGATGAAGTCGTCGGCCATCAGCGCCCGTCGTCCGCCGGCGGCGGGAAGAAGCGGGCCTCGCGCTTCTCGTCCCACGCACGGTTGGCCTCCTCGATCTCCCAGGAGGCCATGCAGGCCGCCTGCGCCCGCATCACGTCCTCGATCATGGCGCGCGGATCGGTGTGGAAGGAGGCGTGGAGCAGGCGCTTGGCGTGACCGGTGGCGGTGCGGGAGGCGCGCTGCGCCTTGCCCGCGATGGCGGCCAGCTCACGGTCCAGATCGGCCGCGGGCACCACCCAGTTCACGAGCCCCATGGCCAGCGCGGCCTGGGGCGTGATGTGGTCGTTCAGCAGCGTGAGCTCCTTGGCGCGCCCCAGGCCGACCAGCCGCGCCAACCGGAGGATGGAGCCGTCGGGGATGAGGCCATGCTGGGTGGCGCCCAATCCGATGACGGCATCGTCGGCGGCCAGGCGCACGTCGCAGGCCACCGCGAGCTGGAGCCCGCCGCCGATCGAGTAGCCGTGGAGGACGGCCACCGAGAGCTTGTCCATATCCTCCAGAACATTCAGGGCCCGGACCCAGTTCCGGTAGAAGGGTTCGCCGATCCCGCCCGCGGAGAGCGCCCTGCGGTCCATGCCGGAGGAGAATGCCCGCCCCGCTCCGCGCACCGCCACCACCCACACCGCGTCGTCCTTGGCCGCCGCCTCCGCCGCCTCCGCCAGCTCCGCGGACAGGGTGAGGTCTACCGCGTTCAGCACGTGGGGACGGTTGAGCGTGATGGTGGCCACCCCGTCCTTGACCACGTAGTTGACCGTCGGCTCCGCCATGTTCGTGCCCCTCGCCGCTCAGCGGAGGTTCAGGATCTCGCGGGCGATGACCATCCGCTGGATCTCGGAGGTCCCTTCGCCGATCTCGGTCAGCTTGGCGTCGCGGAAGATCCGCTCGATGGGGAACTCCGTGATGTAGCCGGCCCCGCCGTGGATCTGGAGCGACTTGGTGGCGGCCTTCATCGCGACCTCGGAGGCGAACACCTTGGCCATGGACGCGGCCAGCCGGGCGGGCTTGCCCGCGTCCTTGAGCTCCGCCGCGCGCAGGGTGAGGAGCCGCGCCGCCTCCACCTCGGTGCCCATGTCCGCCAGCATGCCCTGCAGCCCGTTGAACTCGGCCAGGGGCTTGCCGAAAGCGCTGCGCTGCTTCATGTAGGCCACCGCCTGGTCGAGCGCGCCCTGGGCCAGCCCCACCGCCATCGCGGCCATGGCGATGCGCCCCCCCTCCAGCACCTGCATGGTGTTGACGAAGCCCATGTTGAGCTCGCCGACCAGGCTCGAGGCGGGGACGCGCACCCCCTCCAGCACGAGCTCGGCGGTGTTCGAGGCGTGCAGACCGAGCTTGCGGTACGGAGGGCCCGCGCTGAAGCCGGGCAGGCCTTTCTCGAGGATGAAGGCCGAGATGCCTTTGCTGCCCCGGGCGGGATCCGTCACCGCCATCACCACCGCCACCTTCCCCACCCCCGCGTTGGTGATGAAGGCCTTGGTCCCGTCGAGCACGAAGTGATCGCCGTCGCGGACGGCGCGCGTCTTCATGGCGGCGGCGTCCGACCCCGAGCCGGGCTCGGTGAGCGCCCAGGCGCCCAGCACCTCACCCCGGGCAAGGGCGGGCAGGTACTTCGCCTTCTGCGCCTCGGAGCCGAACAGCGCGATGTGGTTGGTGCAGAGCGAGTTGTGGGCCCACATGGTGATACCCACCGAGCCGTCCACGCGATTGAGCTCTTCCACCGCCAGCGCGTAGGAGACGTAGTCCAGGGCGGCGCCGCCGTACTGCTCGGGCACCAGCGCCCCCAGGAGCCCGGTGCCGCCGAGCTTCTTCACGATCTCGTGGGGGAACTCGTGCTTCTCGTCGTACTCGCGGATGAGGGGGGCCACCTCGCGCTCGGCGAAGTCCCGCGCCAGCGCGCGCACTTCCTTCTGCTCGGCCGTCAGCTCGAAATCCATCTCAGCCCCGCCGCTCGGCCACGCTGACCTGGCGATCAGACCGCGGTCCGGATGTTCTCGCGGACGAAGCGGACGATGTCCTGGATGGACGTGCCCGGGGTGAAGAGCTCCTTCACCCCCATGGCCTTGAGGGTCAGAATGTCTTCGGGAGGAATGATGCCGCCGCCGAACACCGCGATGTCGTCGGCGCCCTTCTCGCGTAAGAGCTCCAGCACGCGCGCGAAGAGGTAGTTGTGGGCCCCCGACAGCACGCTGAGCCCGATGGCGTCCACGTCCTCCTGGATCGCCACCGCCACGATCTGCTCCGGCGTCTGGTGCAATCCGGTGTAGATGACCTCGAAGCCCGCGTCGCGCAGCGCGCGCGCGACGATCTTGGCCCCGCGGTCGTGACCGTCGAGGCCCGGCTTGGCGACCACCACGCGGACTTTACGCTCGGTCATGCTGGGCGCTCGGTCATGATCGGCGCTCCGTCACTTCAGGAGCCCGCGCAACCGCTCCCCGGTCTTCATGATCTGGTCGCGGTTGCCGGGCACGAGCTTCCAGTCGAAGCCCTTGCCGTCCCCGTTCCAGCGCGGGATGAGGTGCAGATGGAAGTGCGAGACCGACTGGAAGGCGGCGGCGCCGTTGGCCTGGAGCAGGTTGAGCCCGTCCGGCTTGAGCGCGTGCTGGATGGCCGCCGCCACTTTCTTGGCCGCGGCCATGGTCGCCTTGAGGTCTTCCACGTCGGACTCGTGGATGGTGGCCGCGTGCGCCTTGGTCACCACCAGGCAGTGGCCGGAGTTGAGCGGGTTGATGTCCATGAACGTGAGCGTGCGCTCGTCCTCGTGGATCTTGAACGAGGGGACCTGCCCGTCCCGGATCTTGCAGAAGACGCAGTCCATGGGACCTCCCTGGCTAGACCTCGAGGGTCCAGCGGTGCGGGTCCGGCGTCTTGCCGTACTGGATGCCCACGATGGCGTCGTAGAGCCGCTGCGTCAGCGGCCCGATCCCGCCCCCCTGGATGACCATCCGCCGGCCCTGGTAGGCCAGCTCGCCCACCGGCGAGATGACGGCGGCGGTGCCGGTGCCGAACACTTCCTCGAGCTGCCCGCTCCGGTGGGCCTCTACCACCTCGTCGATGGTGATCGGCCGCTCGGTGGCCTTCACGCCCCAGTCGCGGAGGAGCGTGAGCACCGAATCGCGCGTGACGCCGGGCAGAATGGTGCCGCCGAGCTCGGGAGTGACCACCTCGTCACCGATCTTCACCATGATATTCATGGTGCCGACCTCGTCGATGTACTTGCGGTGCACGCCGTCCAGCCACAGCACCTGGGTGAAGCCCTCGTGCTTGGCCTCCTCGCCGGCGGCCAGGCTGGCCGCGTAGTTGGCTCCCGTCTTGGCGCTCCCGAGGCCGCCGTCCACCGCGCGCACGTACTTCTCCTCCACCCGGATCTTCACCGGCGCCATGCCCTCCGGATAGTAGGCGCCCACCGGCGACAAGATCACGTAGTAGATATACGACTTGGCCGGGCGCACGCCGAGGAACGGCTCGCTGGCCAGGATCACCGGCCGCACGTAGAGTGAGGTGCCGATGGTCTTCGGCACCCACTCGCGGTCCAGCCGCACCAGCTCCACCAGGGAGCGCAGCGCCAGCTCGGGATCCAGCGGCGGGATGTTCATGCGGCGCGCGGAGTTGTTCATCCGCTCGACGTGCTTCTGCGGCCGGAAGAGCCGGACCTTGCCATCCACCCCGCGGAAGGCCTTCAGCCCGTCGAAGATGGCCTGGGCGTAGTGGAGGACTGCCGCCGCGGGGTCGAGGGGGATGGGCGCGTAAGGCTCGACGCGCGGATCGTACCAGCCCTTCTCCTCCTGGAAGTCGGCCAGGAACATGTGGTCGGTGAAGATCTGGCCGAAGCCGAGCTCGCCGTCCTTGGGATGCTTCTTGGGCGCCGACGTCTTGCTCACGCGGATCGGATCGATGGCCATGGTTCTCTCTCCCTCTAGAAGATGATCGGCTCGCGGTAGAGACCGAAGACCTGGCGATACACTTCGGAGATCTCTCCCAGCGAGACGTAGTCCTTCACCGCGTCCACCAGCACCGGCATCACGTTCCCGCCGTCGCGGCAGGTCTCCGCCAGCTGCTTGAGCCGCCGCTCCACCTTGGCGGCGTCCCGCCCCGCCTTGACCCGGACTACCCGCTCCCTCTGCTCGTGCTCGATGGCGTCGTCGAGCTTGAGATAGGGTACCGGCCGCTCGTCCGGCATCACGTACTTGTTCACGCCCACCACCGTCTTCTCGCCGCGGTCGTCCATGAGCTGGTAGCGGTAGGCGGCGTCCGCGATCTCCTTCTGCGGATAGCCGTGGTCGATGGCGCGCACCATGCCGCCCAGCTCGTCGATCTTCCGGATGTAGGCCATGGCGTGCGCCTCCATCTCGTCGGTGAGCTTCTCGAGATAGTAGGAGCCGCCCAGGGGGTCGATGGTGGCGGGCACCCCGGACTCCTCGGCGATGATCTGCTGGGTGCGCAGGGCCACCGTCACCGCCTCCTCGGTGGGGAGCGCCAGCACCTCGTCGTAGGAGTTGGTGTGCAGCGACTGGGCGCCGCCCAGCACGGCGGCGAGGGCCTGCAGCGCCACCCGGGCCACGTTGTTCAGCGGCTGCTGGGCGGTGGCCGACACCCCCGCGGTCTGGGTATGGGTGCGCAGGCGCATGGACTCCGCCTTCCGCGCGCGGAAGCGATCGCGCATCACGGTGGCCCAGATGCGGCGGGCGGCGCGGAGCTTGGCGATCTCCTCGAAGAAATCGTTGTGGATGTCGAAGAAGAAGGAGAGCCGCGGGGCGAAGGCGTCCACGTCCAGCCCCCGGGACACCGCGGCGTCCACGTAGGCGAATCCATCGGCGAGGGTGAAGGCCAGCTCCTGCACCGCGGTGGAGCCCGCCTCGCGGATGTGATAGCCGGAGATGGACACCGGGTTGAACTTCGGCACGTGCTTCGCGCAGAACTCGATGGTATCCACCACGATGCGCACCGCGGACTCCGGCGGCGAGATCCACTCCTTCTGCGCGATGAACTCCTTGAGCATGTCGTTCTGCATGGTGCCGCCGATGCGGCCCCAGGGAATCCCCTGCTTGTCCGCGAGGGCGAGGTACATGGCCAGGGCCACCGACGCCGTGCAGTTGATGGTCATCGAGGTCGTGACCTGGTCGAGGGGAATGTCGCGGAACAGCACCTCGAAGTCGGCGAAGGTGGAGATGGACACCCCCTCCTTGCCCACCTCGCCGCGCGCGCGCGGATGATCCGCGTCGTAGCCCATCAGGGCCGGCATGTCGAAGGCGGTGCTGAGCCCCGTCTGCCCCTGGTCGAGGAGGTACTTGAAGCGGGCATTGGTGTCCTCCGGCCGCCCGAAGCCGGCGAACATGCGCATGGTCCAGAGCTTGCCCCGGTACATGGAGGGGTACGGGCCGCGCGTGTACGGGAACTCGCCCGGATAGCCCAGCTTGTCCTCGTAGCGCCACCCCGCCAGATCCTCCGGCGTGTAGACCGGTTGCACCGGAATGCCCGAGAGGGTCTCCGGGCGCTCCACCCGCTCCGGCGCTTTCGCGACGAACGGCCGGTACGTCTCCCGCTCCCAGCGATCCTTGCCCGTGGCCATCGTGTCCTCCGCTATGCGTCCGGGCCGGCCAAGAGGTGGCGGGCGATCACCAGCTTCTGGATCTGCGAGGTGCCCTCGTAGATCTGGGTGATCTTGGCGTCCCGGAACGAGCGCTCGACCTGGTATTCCTTGATGAAGCCGTAGCCGCCGTGCACCTGCACCGCGTCGGTGGCGATCTTCATCGCCGCCTCCGCGCAGAAGAGCTTGGCCATGGCCGCCTGCGGGGCGAAGGGCCGGCCGGCGCCCTTCAGCGCGGCCGCGCGCAGGACGAGCAGGCGCCCGGCCTCGATCGCGGTCGCCATGTCGGCGAGCATCCACTGCACCATCTGGTGCTGGCCGATGGGCACCCCGAAGCTCTTCCGCTCGCGGGCATAGGCCACCGACCGCTCGTACGCCCCCACCGCGATGCCGAGCGCCTGGGCGGCGATGCCGATCCGGCCGCCGTCGATGGCCACCATCGCCACCTTGAAGCCCTCGCCCTCCGCGCCCAGCCGGTGCGCGGCGGGCACCCGGCAGTCGTCGAAGACGAACTCCGCCGTGTCCGAGGCCCGGATGCCCAGCTTGTCCTCGCTCTTCCCCACGTTGAAGCCGGGCGTCCCCTTCTCGATGAGGAAGGCGCTGATGCCTCGGCTCTTCTTGGCCCGGTCGGTCTGGGCGAAGACGAGCGCGGCGTGCGCCTCCCGGCCACTGGTCACGAAGACCTTCCGGCCCTGAATGACATAGGCGTCCCCGTCGCGTTTCGCGAGGACGTTCTGATTGGTGGCGTCCGACCCCGCCTCGGGCTCGGTGAGGGAGAAGCAGCCCAGCTTCTGCCCCGAGGCGTAGGGGGCCAGGAATCGCTGCTTCTGCTCGGGCGTCCCGAACTTGTAGACCGGCTCGCAGTACAGCGAGTTGTTCACCGACATGATGACGGCATGGGACGCGCAGACCCGCGCCAGCTCCTCCACCGCGAGGGCATAGGCCACCACGTCCGCCCCGCTGCCGCCGCAGTCCTCGGGGATGAAGAGGCCCATGAGGCCGAGCTCGCCCATGCGGCGCACGGTGTCCGTCGGGAAGCGGGCCTCGCGGTCGATGGCCTCCGCGATCGGGCGCACTTCCTTCTCGGCGAATTCCCGCGCCACGTTCTGGATCGCGCGTTGCTCGTCCGTCAGCTCTAAGTGCATACCCTCTCAGTCCCGCTATTTCTCCAGGAGCTT
>Ga0137403_10002832_pt1 | contig 21020 bp, 20 predicted proteins | sample CZOMad2_1_16fung_FD_122057 | JGI IMG/M metagenome (GOLD analysis project Ga0137403, IMG submission 122057) | Vadose zone soil fungal communities from Angelo Coast Range Reserve, California, USA - CZOMad2_1_16fungal (Hybrid Assembly) | ecosystem: Environmental > Terrestrial > Soil > Vadose zone...
CGGCCGCAGATCAGCAGACCGACGGTCGCGTGATCCGCATCGATGTCCGAGCTACCGCGTCAGCGGTTTAGTTCAACTATTAGTATCTTGAACCGCGTAGCGCCGCGGACCCTGCGGGCCGCCGCAAGCTAGCAAGGCCATCGAAGCAATGACCGAAGCCACAAAGGCTTACCCGATGCACAGTTGGACCAGCGCCGAGCCCACCTCGACCCTGGATACGCAGACCTGCAACATCCACCGGACACTGCAAGGGCTGCGATGAAGCCGGCCCGCGCAGGCTAGTCCTCGCGGAAGCGGTTAACGATCGGGGGGCGCCAGTCGCGTCCGAAGGCGCGAGGCGTGATCTTGACGCCGATCGGCGCCTGGCGTCGCTTGTACTCGTTCGCATCGACCATCGCGACGACGCGACGCACGGTGTCGGCTGGGAAGCCGCGGGCGATGAGGTCGTTCACGCCCTGATCCTGCTCGACGTAGCCCTCGAGAATCCGGTCGAGCTCGGGGTAGGGCGGCAGGGTGTCCTGGTCGGTCTGATTGGGCCGCAGCTCGGCCGACGGCGCGCGCGTGAAGACGGTCTCGGGGATGATCGTCCGGCCGGCTCGCGCGTTCACGTGGCGCGCGACCTCGTACACGAGCATCTTGGGGACGTCCTTGATGACGGCGAAGCCGCCCGCCATGTCGCCGTACAGGGTCGTGTAGCCCACGCTGTACTCGCTCTTGTTGCCCGTCGTGAGCACGAGCCAGCCGAACTTGTTCGAGAGCGCCATCAGGAGATTGCCCCGGATGCGCGCCTGGATGTTCTCCTCGGTCACGTCTTCCTTGAGCCCCTTGAACGCCTTCGCCAGCGCCCGCTTGTAGGCGTTCAGGAGTGGCGAAATGGGGATCGTCAGGAACTCGATGCCCAGGTGCTTGGCCACCCGCTGGGCGTCGCGCCGGGTCCCGGCCGATGAGAACGCCGACGGCATGCCGACGCCGGCCACGTTTTCGCGGCCGACCGCCTCGACCGCAACGGCGGCGACCAGCGATGAGTCGATCCCGCCCGAGAGCCCGATGACCACGCGCTTGAACCCGTTCTTCCGCACGTAGTCGCGCGTTCCGAGCACCAGGGCTCCGAACACTTCCTCGACGGGCGCCGGCGCCGCGACCTCGCGCGGCGGAAGCGCCGGCGCCTCGAGGGCCGGCAGCGTTGGCAGTGAGACACGAGTCGCCTCGTCGCGAGCCCGGAGCTTCTCCTTGCGCCGCCGCGAGTCGTGCAGCCGGGCGCGGAAGACGGCCTCGAGGTCGAGGTCGGCGACGACGAAGTCTTCCTCGAACGCGAGCCCGCGCGCGACGCACTCGCCGCGCTCGTCCACGATGAGGCTCGCGCCGTCGAAGACCAGCTCGTCCTGGCCGCCCACCATGTTGACGTAGGCGACGCACACCTGATCGTCCAGGGCGCGCGTCGAGATCATCTGCTCGCGGAAGCGGGCCTTGCCGGCGTGGTAGGGCGAGCCGTTGATGTTGACGACCAGCTCCGCGCCGGCCAGCGCCTGGACGGCGGTGGGCCCCGCCGGATACCAGATGTCCTCGCACACGTTCACCGCGAACGTCGTGTCGCCCGCCACGAACACCGGCGTCTCGGTGCCCGCCTGGAAGTAGCGGTTCTCGTCGAAGACCCCGTAGTTCGGCAGGTATTGCTTGTGGTAGACGCCGGCGCGACGGCCGTCGTGCAGCACGGCGGCGGCGTTGAAGATGTCGTCCCGCTTGTCGACGAATCCGACGATGACCGACAGCCCGCGCGAGGCCTGCGTCACCGCGTCGAGCGCGCGCAGGTTGGCCTCGATGAACGCCGGCTTGAACAGGAGGTCTTCCGGCGGATAGCCGGTAATCGCGAGCTCCGGGAACGCGACGAGGGAGCAGCCGAGGGCGCGGGCCCGCTCGATGCCGTGCACGATCAGGCGGACGTTATGCTCGAGGTCGCCGACCGTGGCGTTGATCTGGCCCAGGGCGACGCGGAACCGCCTCATGGCCCCCTATTGTACCTGGGCGCGGCGGCGGGCCGCCTGCTATCATCGGGACCGATGCCGGCGAAAACTCCGTGGCTGCCGTCCACGCTGCCGCCGGGCGCCAAGCCCGAGCGGTGCCCGGCGTGTAGCCGGCTCGCCCTGATCCCCTGGACGCTACGCCGCGACGACCGGACGAAGATCGTCATGCGGACGTGGGTCTGCACCGAATGCCAGGTCACCGAGGAGCGACCCGAGCCCGAGTAGCGTCTGCGCCTCGCCGCCCCGTCCGGCGCGGTCGAGCGCGATCACGTAGTAATCCACGTCGTCGAAGTGTGCGTACCGGCCCGTGTAGCGACGCATACCCTTCGCAAGCTGATCGATGCCGAGACGCTCCGCCGCCGCTTCGGTGAAGAGCACGTACGTCGCAGGCTCGACCTCGTTCTTGAGGAACCGGTGCGCGAGGATGATGTCCGGGCCGGCCACGCGCGACCGGCCGCGCACCACCTGCCGCATGAAGCTCCCGTGATGGACAATCAGCTTCAGGCTCAGCCCGAGCACCCCCCGGCAGGCCCGGCACGCGCAGCTCGTATCCGACGCGATCTCACGCCGCCGCTCCCCGAACGCGGCAAAGGCGCGATCGAACGCCTCCAGGAGACGCCGGTCCCCGCCGGTGGGGGCGTCCGGACCGAGGGCGAAGACCGCGTCGCCCTCCAGCTCCTGGATCTCGAGGGGCGGCGAGAGTGCCTGCATGACATCGCCAAGCAGCACGCCGGTGACCTGGGCGCCGTGCTCGAGCTCGGTTGCCGTCACGAACGCGGTGAACCCCGAAATGTCCGCCAGGACGAGGAATCCAGACTCGGTCCGGTCTTCGATAGACATGGCATCTTCCCTCCGCCTGCTATAACACCGGGGCCCGGTCGACGTGAAACCGCCGGCCGGCGAAGTGAACCGGCCTACAGCTGATTGACGAAGTCGATGAGCTGGCGGAGCCGCCCGAAGGAGCGGTGGTCGAACCGCAGCAGGAGCCGGGGCAGGTCGGGGAACTCGTTGAATTCCTGCGGCGCCGGGCCCGGCTGAAGCGTGGGGGGCGCCTTCAGGATGTCGGCGAACTTGTCATAGAGCTCGACGAGGTGCGCCGCCTCGAGCGGGCGCGTGAGCCGGATGACCAGATCGTCGCCGACGATGCGCGACGAATGATAGACGCGATAGAAACCCGTGATCTCGGCCACCGCCTCGTCGAGCGAGTCGACGATGCGGAAGAGCGACGTGTCCTCGTTGTCGATGAGGCCGCGCTCGACCAGCGTACCCGCGATCCACCGGTGCCAGATTCGCCAGTAGGGCTTGGGCCCCGCCTCGATCAGCACGACGGGAATGAGCGCCGTCTTGCCCGTCTGCATGAGCGTGAGGAGCTCGAACGTCTCGTCCATCGTCCCGTAGCCGCCGGGAAACAGCGCAACGGCGCTCGCCTCCTTCACCAGGAAGAGCTTGCGCGTGAAGAAGTACTTGAAGCTGATGAGCTTGGGATCGGAAGCGATCCAGGGATTCGCTTCCTGCTCGAACGGCAAGCGAATGTTCAGTCCGAAGCTCTTCTCGCCGCCCGCGCCCTCCTGCGCCGCGCCCATGATGCCCGCGCCCGCTCCGGTGACGACCATCCAGCCCTCGTCGGTCATCCGCTTGCCGAAGAGCCGCGCGTTCTCGGTTGCCTCTTCGCTCGACGTCGAGCGCGCCGAGCCGAAGACCGTGACCTTCCGGGTTCCGCTGTACGGCGCGTACACCTTGTACGCGTAGCGCAGCTCCTTGAGGGCCGTGGTGGTGATCTTCAGGTCACCTGTTCCCGTGCCATCCTCGTGGAGCTTGAGCACCGTGGTCAGGAGCTGCTGGAAGTAGCCGCGGCGGTCGGCGGGCACCTCCGCGGTGTCGAGCAGCTCGGCGATCAGGCGGTTTGCGCGCTCGTTCTGAAGCTGGTACCGGCGTGGCTCGGCCACGTCTTCGAGTATACCGTCAACTGGGCGCGCGACCGCAAGCAACGGCGAGGCCCGCAACAATTGCCGTGCCGCCGACAAGCGTGAAGCCGGTCAGGGGCTCGTCGAGGAGCAGCGCGCCCAGGAGCGCCCCGGCAATTGGCTGGACGTTGAGGAAGAGGGCGGCCCGGGGGGCCGATACGCGCGCCAGCGCCCAGTTCCACGCGACGTACCCGAGCGCGCTGATGACGACGGCCAGATAGAGCGTTCCGGCGACCGCCGGGGCGGTCCAGACGGGCCGCGCTCCCGAAGCCCACTCGGCCGCGACGATCGGCAGGATCCCGACGGCACCCCAGCCGAGCGAGCGTGTGGTGACGCCGAGCGGGGCGTGGCGATGGAGCACCTGCCGTCCCAGGAGCGAGTACGACGCGTACGCCACGCCCGCGAGCACGAGAAGAAGATCGCCCTGCCAGTGGGGCACGAGATTCTGCGTCATACCCGGAATTCCGTTGACGACGACCAGCACCGTCCCGACCACGGCCAGCGCGGCCCCCGCGGCCTCCCGGCGGGACAGTCGCTCGCCGAGATAGATCGGGCTGGCGAGCATCATCACGAGCGGCTCGACGACGATCAGGAGCGCCGCGTTGCTGGCCGTGGACCGTGCGATGCCCCAGTGGCTGAAGGCGTACGCGACCGCAAAGCCGAGCAGGCCCATCCACGCGATCGTGCGGCGGTCGCCGGGCGAGATCGACGGCTCGGCGGCGCGCGGGCGGGCGAACGGCGCCAGCGCCGTCCAGGCAATGGCGAGCCGCGCGAACGCGAGCGTCGCCGGCGGGATGCTGCCGAGCGTCACGCGCGTCGCGACGTACGACGTCGCGTAGACGACGTTCGCGCCGAGCAGCACCAGCTCGGCGAGCTTCACCCGGCGCTCTGCGGCGGGGTCAGGAGGACGTGCGGGCGCGGGCGAGCACCGCGATGACGCCGCCGCCGGGCGGGCCCTGGTGCTCCGCGCCGGCCGAAACGTAGCACATGGTATCGCCGGTCACCGACGCCACCACGGCGTTCGCAGCGCCGCGGATGTGGCGGGTGTAGTTGATGTCGGAGTCCTCGAACATGACGTGCCGCCGCCCGCGTGTCGAGCCGGACAGGTCCGGCTCGCACTTGACGAACACGTTGATGAGCCGGTCGCGATCGGCGGCGGCCAGCTCGCTGTCGACGGTCAGCCCGGCCCGGCGCAGCGCCTCGCGCACTCCGGCGGCGTCGATCGCGTCCTTCATGACCGCGTGCGCCATGACGAGATCGCTCGTGGAGCGGGTGGAGTTGCCGAGCACGATGACCTCGCAGTTCATCAGCTCCACTCCCGACGACGTCGAGGCGATCTCCGAGAAGACCGAGAACTCATGGCCGATGACGTCGCCGCCGAGCTTCGCCCCGTCCACCTCGCCGGAGGCGACGCCGATACCCAGCGCGGCCGCGGCGCGCCCGTACGCCATCGACTTGTACGTATCGGCGGTGACGACCTCCTTGCCGCGGCGCCGCGCCTCGTTGACCCGCTCGGTGGTCAGGGCGCCGGTCTTGATCTGGACGAAATGCAGATCGGCCCCCGCGTCGATGCCGGCGTCCTTGATGGCGGCACGCACCCCGTCGGCGGCGACCCGCGCGTGGACGGGCGTTCCGAATTCCTCGGGGAGCAGGTCGCGCGTGTACGCGGTCCCGATCGCCAGCCGCTTGCCGGCGCCGGGCGCGCCGCGATCGGGCTCTCGCGTGAAGATCGTGGCGTGCGGGCTCATCAAGCCCTCGGTCCCGCCGGACCAGATGATGGGTACGCGCTTGGCGATCGCGGCGACCTTCTGGCCGGTGCGCTCGGCGAGAAGCAGCTGGAACGAGAGCGTCGCCAGCGCGCGCGTGTAGTCGTTGACGCCGCCGTTCCCCTCGGTCTTGCCGAGAATGGCCACGACGTGCTCGGCGCGGAACGCGCCCTGATCCAAAAGCCGCGCCCCCTCGCTCACATCGTCGGGAGCCCGCATCCCAACCTTGAACGCCTGCGCATACATGCCCGTTCTCCTCCTGGCGGATCAGCCACCCGCGCTTCGAATCAGTCGCAGCAGTCGGTCGGGATCGAGCGGCATCTCGCGTACGCGCACCCCGAGCGGCGCCAGCGCATCGTCGATGGCCTCGGCGACGAGCGCCGGCACTGGAATGGCGCCGGCCTCCCCCACCCCTTTGATCCCGAGCGCGTTCAGCGGCGATGGCGTCTCGCTGTGGGCGATCTCGATGGCCGGAATCTCGAGGGCGGTTGGAATCAAGAAGTCCATGAAGGTCGTGGCGAGCGGCTGGCCGCTCGCGTCGTAAACGATGCGCTCGAAGAACGAGCCTCCCACGCCCTGCGCGACGCCCCCGCAGATCTGACCCTCGACGATCGTCGGGTTCACCAGCGTGCCGCAGTCGTGCTGGACGACGTAACGAAGAATCGTGAGATTGCCCGTATCGACGTCCACCTCGACGATCGCGGCGTGGCAGCCGCTGGCGAAGGTGGCCTGCGGCGGCGCGTAGTAGCCGTGCGCCTCGAGCCCGGGTTCTTCGCCCTCCAGGAGCACGGCGCCCTGCCGTGGCTTCACCAGCCGCAGCGCCGCCTCGGCCGACTCCTTGCCGTACGCGTAGCGGATCGGATTGGCCACCGTCGCCAGCGCGCCCAGCGTCAGCTCCCGGCCCGGCGCTCCCCTGACCCGCGCGCGGCCGTCGGCCAGCTCGAGGTCGTGCGGCGAGACCTCGAGCAGGCTCGCCGCCAGCCGGAGCGCCTTGTCGCGCACGGCCGTCGCGGCGCGGTGAATCGCGTTGCCGCTCGTCACCAGGGCCCGGCTCGCGTACGTGCCGGCGCCCCAGTTGAACTTCGTCGTGTCGCCGGTGATCACCGAGACGTCGGCCGGATCGCACCCGAGCGCCTCGGCGGCGATCTGCGCGAAGGTCGTGGCGTGGCCCTGCCCCTGCGTCGTCAGGCCGGTCGCCACCAGAACCTTGCCGCTCGGCTCCACGCGCACGTGCGCGCCCTCGTACGGCCCGATCCCTGTGCCCTCGACGTAGCAGCCGAGCCCGAGCCCGAGGTACCGCCCCGCGCGCCGCGCCTCGGCCTGGCGTGCGCGAAAGTCGCCGGCTTCGATCATCTCGAGCGCCATCGCGAGGCCGTCCGGGTAGTTCCCGCTGTCGTAGCGCGTCGGTCCTCCGTCCTGGAACGTCAGGCCCACGTCCCAGGGAAACTCGTCGGGCTGGATGAAGTTGCGCCGCCGCACTTCCGCCGGCTCGAGCCCGAGCTCGCGGGCGATCAGGCCGATCACGCGCTCCATGACGAAGACGCCGTGCGGCCGGCCGGCGCCGCGGTAGGGAGTGACGACGGCCTTGTTGGTGTAGGCCACCTCGAACTCGACGGTGTAGTTCTTCAAGCGATAGGGTCCGGGCAGCTGCGTCGACGTGATGATAGGGACGACGATCCCGTACGGCGTGTACGCGCCCGCGTCGTGGACGAACCGATCTTGTAATCCCACGATCCGCCCGGCGTCGTCGAAGCCGACCTCGACTTCGTGGATCTGGCCTCGCTCCTGGTTGGCCGCGATGAGGTGCTCGCGCCGGTCCTCCGTCCACTTGACCGGTCGCCCGAGCCTGATGGCCGCATACGGTACGAGCATCTCCTCCGGATAGAACAGCATGATCTTCGTCCCGAAGCCGCCGCCCACGTCGGGCGCCACAACTTCCACGCTGAACTCCGGCAGGCTGAAGAGGCGGGCGAGCCCGTTCTTGATGGGCAGCGGCGCCTGCGTCGAATCCCAGACCTTGAGGATCTGGCGGCGGGCATCCCACTCGGCGACGACCCCGCGCGTTTCGATCGGGCTCCCGCAGCTCCGCTCGATCGTCAGCCGCTCGCGCCGCACCCGCGGCGCGCGCGCCAGCGCCGACTCGGCGTCGCCCACCGCCTGGCGGAATCGCGCGGCGCGATTGTCCGGCACGTCGGCGTGCACGCGCGGGGTGCCGGGCGCGAGCGCCGTCGCCAGGTCGGTCACCACGGGCAGCGGCTCGTACGCGACGTCGATCAGACCGAGCGCGTCCTCGGCGACATAACGGTCGTCGGCCACGATCAGGGCGACGATCTCCCCGACGTACCGCACCTCGTCGATCGCGAGAGGGCACTGCGTCCGCGGATGGCTAAGCGTCGGGTGTGGAATCAGAAGCGGCGACGGCTGGTTGAGCGCGCCGAGGTCCGCCGCCGTGAGCACCAGATGCACCCCCGGCGCGCGGCGAGCGGCCGAGGCGTCGATCCGCGCGATCCGTGCGTGGGCATGCGGGCTCCGGAGCGCGGCGGCACGGAGTATCCCCGGCGGGTTCACGTCGTCGACGAAGCAGCCGAGCCCTCGGAGCAGCCGCGGATCCTCGTTGCGCGGGATCCGCGCCCCGATGCTGCGCGTCGTCATCGGCTCAGCGCGGACCCGACCCGGCCCCGGCGCCGGCTCGGGCACGCACCAGCGCTTCGAGCGCGCGGTCGAAGCAGACGCGCGGCGGCTTGACGAGGCCCGCGCCGACCTGCCCGATGCCCGCCTCCCGGTGGGCCATGCCCGTGTCGATCTGCGGAAGAATACCGGTCTGCACGACGAGGCGCACGTCGATCCCCGTGGGCGTTCCGCGAAAGTCGAGCGTCGGCAACCGGTACGCCGTGCTCTCGGCGAGCGTGATCTCGTACATCAGCCGCGTGTACGCCAGAGCGTCGGCCGGCGTGCCGCCGACGAACTGGACGACGGCGGGGGCGCCGCCCATCGCGAAGCCGCCGAGACCGGCCGTCTCGGTGATGGCGCTGTCGCCGATGTCCGGGTTGGCGTCGCCGGGGCCGAATCCGGGAAAGTAGAGCCCCTGCGGCGTTCCGGCAGGTCCGGTGAACCACTGCTCGCCCAGGCCGCTGACGCGGATCCCGAACTCGGTGCCGTTGCGGGCCATCGCCGTGACGAGCGTCGAGTGAGGCACGCCGTGGGCCGGATCCATGGCGGCCTTGCACGCGGCCATCCCGACGTTCAGGAACAGGTGCTCGTTGGACGCCGCGAAGGCGAGGATGCGGCTGCGCTCGGCGGCCGCCAGGTCGAGCCCGGCGATCTCGGGAGCGAGCGCCTTGATGAGCAGCGCGGACGCGGCGCGATTCCGGTTGTGGCACTCGTCGCCCATCTGCACCGCCTGCGCGATGAGCGCGCGGAGGTCGACGCCGCCGGTGCGGCGCACCGCTTCGCCGAGGGCCGGCCCGACGACGTCCCTGAACCAGCGCAGGCGGTCGATCACGTCCGGAGCGTAGGCGCCGTACCGGAGCACCTTGCCGAGCCCTTCGTTCAGGGTCGAGTAGGCGCGGTTGCCGGCGTGGCGGTTCTCCACGACGAGAACCGGCATCGAGGCGGTCGTCGCGCCGGCCATCGGGCCCACGGCCGCGTGATGATGACAGGAGTCGAAACGCACCGCCCCGCGCGCGATGAGGCGCTCGGCGTCTTCCCACGCCGTCGCGAGCCCCTCGTAGATCAGCGCGCCGACGATCCCGCCGCGCATGGGTCCACTCATGCGGTCCCAGCCGATGGGAGGCCCAGCGTGGAGCACGGTATCGCGCGTCATGCCCGGCACCACCTCGATCGCGGGGCGCACGTCGACGAGGATCTGGTGGGCGGCGAGAACCCGATCGAGCGCCACGCGATTCGCCGCGTCGACCTCGTCGCACCAGAGCGACGCGAGCCCTTCGGCCCCCTCCGGAGGACGCCAGTCGATCCGCCGCACCGGAACGCCCTGGGCGACCAGCGCCGACGCGAAGAGCTCCGGGCCGACCACGATGGCCTCCGGCGGCGCGTGGAGCAGATCGCGCTCAGCCGGCATGACCCGTCTCGGCGAGCGTTCGGGCCGTCTCGGCAGCGATCCGGTTGCTCGCGCACACGATCGCGCCCAGATCGCGCAGCCCCTGCTCCTGCTTGTCGAGGCCCTGCGGATCCTGGTCGGTCCCGACGACGTGAGCGACCAGGGCCAGGCCCCGGCCGCGGCGCCGCGCCCGCGCCTCGTTGAACGCCGGGCGGAGCGCGCCGGCCGGATCGGGATGCGCGCAGTCGCCGAGAACCAGGTCGAGCAAAATCACCGAAACACTCGGATCGTCGCCCGCCTCGACGAGCGCCGCATGGCGTCGCCCGGGGTCGATGATCGGATGCGGCCGTCCCCGCGTGTACTCCTCGGCGCCGAAATCGGTAAAGCGGTGCCGCGTCCCCGCGACGATGCGCCGCGCCTCGTCGCACAGGGTGCCGCCCGCGTAGAGGCCGCGAACCGCGCCGGGCGCGCTGCCCGCCGCGCCCTGGGGTCGGGCGATCGCGGCGACTTCGCGCCCGGCGAGACCGAGCGCCGCGACGGCTGCCTCTTCCAGCGTGGTCGCCGTCCGCACGCCGTCCGGCGTCTTCCCCGCGTAGCCGAGCAGACAGGCCACGACCGGCTTGCGCGTGGCCACCGCGGCGCCGAGCACCGCGGCCGCCACCTCGGGGGACGCGGGCTTGGAGACGAGCAGCACGACTTGCGTGGCGGCGTCCGCCGCGAGAGCTTCGAGCGCCTGAAGCGTGGTGAGGCCGCCGATCGCGGCGTGGAGGTCACGGCCGCCGGTGCCGATGGCGTGAGAGACGCCGCCACCGAGTCGATGCACGAGGGTCGTCACTTCCTGGATGCCGGTTCCCGAGGCGCCGACCACGCCGATGGGCCCGCGACGAACGCGGTTCGCGAAGCCGAAGCCGACACCGTTGATGATCGACGTTCCGCACTCCGGCCCCATGACGAGCAAGCCACGCCCGCGCGCCCGGCGCTTGAGCGCCGCCTCGTCGTCGAGCGAGACGCCATCGCTGAAGAGAAACACGTGCAGTCCGGCCGAGAGCGCCTGCTGCGCCTCGAGGGCGGCGTGAGAGCCCGGCACCGCCACGACCGCGATGCTGGCCGGCCCCGCGCGGCGTGCGGCGGCGCCGATCGTGCGCGGCATCATGTCATCGCGTGCGGGCTCGCCGTCGCGCCGCGCGCTCAGGAGCTCTTCGACTCTCGCCAGCGCGCGATGGGCGACCGCGTCGCTCTCCGCGCGAACGGCGACCAGGAGATCGGACGGCCCGGCCTCCGGCGCCTCCGAGGACCACATGCCGGCCTCCTCCAGCATCGAGCGGCCGGACACCGTGCCCATCACGACCGCCACATCGATCACGCCCCCGAGCTGTCGAGCCTGCTCGGCAATCTGCATGAGATCGATCGAGTCGAAGTAGGCGTTTCGTCGAACCGTCCACGCGAGTCGGGCGCTCATCCTCTTTGCTCGATGCCTATTCCGTGCGAATCATGACGAAGCCGCGCCGTTGCAGCTCGTCGTAGACGTCGCCGTGCTCACGCCGCTCCGGATCGGTTGCGCCGCCCGGCGGCGCCAGGCGGCGGTCCAGCAGCACCTTGATGCCCGGCATGCCCGCGAAGACCGTGTCGAAGTAGCTGAACAGGTCGGGGCGGTCCCGAGCGACCACGACGATCACCCGCGCCATCCGCCCTCCCCGTCGGAAAGCTTTCCACCCGGCGCACACAGCCTCCAGGAAAGCGGCGCAAGTTTCAAGATTTTCTGAAGTGGCACTGCAAATGCTCGCTCAGTGGATAATGGAGACGCGCATGGCTCGACACCTCTTCCTGGTCGCCCACCATGAACCCGGCCTCTACGAGTATCTGCTTGAGCGCTTTCAGGGAGACTCGAACGTCGAGGTGATCCTCGACCGCCGCCGCGAGCAGCGCCGGCGCCGGTCCGAGGACGGAGGCCCGGACCGCCGCCGCGTGGACCGGCGCACCCATCGCGAAGTCGACCTGGAGCTCCTGGTTCGGTCCCACGTCATCCTGACGCTCGGCAGCAACGGCGAGTCACCCCGCTCATCCTAGCCCGCGGACGTGTTGATTTTCTGATCAGCCGATAGCGGCCTGATCAGCTTCCGGCCAATTTCCGTAATCCCGCAATCGCTGCGGGTGCGCAAATTGTGCAATCGAACCGTCAGGTTGGGCCGACGCCCCTCCATGGTACTGGCCTTGCTCCGTAACGAGGTCGTGAGCAGGCTCTCGGTCTATCACGAGATCATCGGCAAGTCCCGCCAGATGGCCGACATCTTCGCGCGCATCGGCAAGGCGGCGGGTGGCGACGTGAACGTCTGTATCCACGGGGAGAGCGGCACGGGCAAGGAGCTGATCGCGCGCGCGATCCATTACGCGAGCCCCCGCCGCGATCGTCCCCTGATCACGCTCGACTGCACGACAATTCCGGAAGGTCTCATGGAGAGCCATCTCTTCGGCCACGTGAGGGGCGCCTTCACCGGGGCGACAGAGCATCGGGATGGCGTCTTCGCGCTGGCCCACACCGGGTCGCTCTTCATGGACGAGCTGGGCGAGCTCAGCCCGCCCCTGCAGGCCAAGCTTCTCCGCGTCATCCAGACGCGCGAGTTCTCCAAGGTCGGCGGGGCGAAGGCGATCCGGACTGACATCCGGCTCATCACCGCGACCAACAAGGACCTCAAGGTCGCTGTCGAGCAGGGCACGTTCCGGGAGGATCTCTATTATCGCGTCGCGGTACTCATGATCAAGGTGCCTCCGCTCCGCGAGCGGCCGGAGGACATTCACCACCTGGCCGACCACTTCCTGCGGCGATTCGCGGATCTCTACGGCAAGCCTGTCGCGAAGATCGCGCCCGCGACCCTCGAGCGGATGATCGCGTTCCCCTGGCCGGGGAACATCCGCCAGCTCGAGAACTCGATCGAGCAGGCCGTCGTTCTGGCCGAGGGGAGCCCGCTGACCGACCGCGACCTCTTCGCCGGCGATTTCGCCAGCGCCGCCGGCGCCGCCGCCGGTCCGGACCTGTCCGGGATGTTCGAGGCGGGGCTGCCGCTCAGCGAGGTGGAGCGCCGTCACATCATCAGGACTCTTCACCTGACCCGAGGCAACCGGACGGAGGCGGCCCGGCTTCTTCAGATCAGCGTTCGCTGCCTCCAGTACAAGCTGAAGGCGTACGGACTGCAGAATCTGCGCAGCGAGCGCGCAGTTTTTTAGCACCGGGCCCCGGATCGCCACTCTCTCGTGATGGAAAGCCTCGCCGTCTCGCGTAGTTACGACGTTGGCCCCGTTCGTGCCCTGTGATTACGCCGCATTGAAACCAGCTCTAGGTCCTCACGAGGCTCGATCATGACTCTTCGCGACCTCCTCGCCCGCGATCCGGTGTGCCGCGACATCGTGGAGTACCTGATGCAGAACAACGACGCCGCCGACACGGCGCGCGGGATCGCCCAGTGGTGGATCCGGCGTGATGTCGCGGCCACGCAGGAGGCGCTGATGAAGCTCCAGGAATGGGGCGTGGTGCAGACGCACGTCGTGCAGGACCACACGTTCGTGTACGCCTATACGAAGCGGGCGGTCCTGCGTCAGTCGCTGGTGCGTTACCTCGGAGCGCCCGCTCCCGGTTCGGCGAACTAGACCGTGTCACCGTCGCCGCTCGCCGAGGCCGTCGACACCGCGTCCTGCCCGAGCCGCGTCCCCACGCCCGCGCCGTCCGATCTGCGCGTGGTCGCCCTCGGTGGCGGAACGGGATTGCCCACCGTGCTGCGTGGGCTCCGGGCATCTCTCTTCGACTCGCGCCCGCGGGACGCCGACCGGGACCAGGCGCGCCTGACCGCGATCGCCACGGTCGCCGACGACGGCGGGAGCTCCGGTCTGCTCCGTGCCGCCTACGAGGTTCCCTCCCCCGGCGACATCCGGAACTGCCTGGTCGCGCTCGCCGGAAGCGATCCGGCGATGTCGGAGCTGTTCGACTTCCGCTTCGCCCGGAAGGGTGAGGTCGCCGGTCACAGCCTCGGCAATCTCATCCTGACCGCCCTCACCGAGCTCGAGCAGGACTTCTCCAGAGCCGTGAGGCGCGCGGCGGGCATGCTCGCGATCCGGGGCCGGGTCCTTCCGTCCACCACGCGGAACGTGGTTCTCAGCGCCGAGCTGTCGGACGGGACAGTGATCGAGGGCGAATCCCGCATCGCGGGCGCGCAGAGCCCGGTGCGTCGCCTGCGGCTCGAGCCGAGCGACGCCGCCGCGCTACCGGAGGCCGTGGACGCGCTCGAGCGGGCGGACCTGATCGTGCTCGGCCCGGGCAGCCTCTACTCGAGCCTGGTCGCGGTGCTCCTCGTCAGCGGGCTGCCGGAGGCGATCGCCCGATCCCGGGCGCGCGTGGTCCTCGTCATGAACCTCATGACCGAGCCCGGCGAGACCGACGGTCACACCGGTGCCGATCATGTCATGGCCATTCGGCGCCACGCCCCGACGATTCCGATCCACGATGTCCTGATCAACAGGACGCCGCTCGAGCCCGCGCAGATCGCCCGTTACGCCAGTCTCAACGCGACGCCGGTCCGGGCAGACTTGCAGCTCCTGCGCGCGCTCGGTCACGCGGTCGTCGAGAGCGATCTGCTCGCCGCGGGCGCCGACGTGCGACACGATCCCGAGAAGCTCGGGCGCGCGCTGATCGAGCGGGCGAGCTGACCGCGATGGGCTTGACGGACCCGTTGACGACGCTCGACGCCGAGCTCGAGAAGCAGCGCGCCGAGGACGCGACGAGCGGCCTCGGAGACCTTCTCGGGCGCGCGCCGGCCATGCGCGAGATCTTCGGGGTGGTGCGGCGGGTCGCCCGGGCCGACGTCACGGTGCTGATCCAGGGCGAGAGCGGAACGGGAAAGGAGCTGCTGGCGCGGGCCATCCACACGAACAGCTCGCGTTCCGACCGCCCGTTCGTCGCGCTCAACTGCGGGGCGATCCCGGACTCCTTGCTGGAGGCCGAGCTGTTCGGCCACGAGAAGGGCGCCTACACGGGCGCGCACATCCAGCGCAAGGGCAAGCTCGAGCTGGCCGAGAGCGGCACGCTCTTCCTCGACGAGGTCGGCGAGATGAGCGCGCTCCTCCAGGTGAAGCTCCTGCGCTTTCTCCAGGAGCGCGTGATCGAGCGGGTCGGCGGTCGCGAGACGCTCCGGGTGGACGCCCGGGTGGTCGCCGCCACCAACAAGGATCTGAAGGCGGAGCTGCAGGCCGGCCGATTCCGCGAAGACCTTTACTACCGCCTCTCGGTGGTGAACCTGACGCTCCCGCCGCTGCGCGAGCGCGGCGAGGACGTGGTCCTCATCGCCGGGGCGTTCCTCCAGCGGAGCGCGCGGGAGCACCGGCGCAAGGTCCGGTTCGGCCGCTCGGCCCTGGAAGCCATCACCCACTATCCCTGGCCCGGCAACGTTCGCGAGCTGGAGAACGCAATCGAGCGCGCGGTTCTAATGGCCCGAACGAAATTCATCGAGGCCTCGGACCTCGGCATCGGGGTCCAGGACGTTCCCGAGCCGGCGTCGCTCAGACAGGCGCGGGAAAAGGCGGAACGGCACGCGCTGATCGACGGTCTCGTCGGGGCACGCGGCAACATCACGCAGGCCGCGAAGCTGCTGGCGGTGAGCCGGCCGACCCTGCACGGGCTCATCGCCAAGTACGGCGTCAACGCGCGCGAGTTTCGCTGATCGCCTAGACGCCGACGAGGCGCAAGAAGCCCCAGACGACGGCGGCCACGAGCGCGGACGCCGGAATTGTCAGAATCCACGCCCAGAGGATTCGCCCCGCCACCCCCCAGCGAACCGCCGAGAAGCGCTGGATGGCGCCGACGCCCATGATGGAGCCGCTGATGGTCTGCGTCGTGCTGACCGGAATGCCGGCGATGGCAGTACCGAGCAGCGTGATGGCCCCGGCCGTCTCGGCGCAAAAGCCGCCTACCGGGCGCAGCTTCGTGATCCGCATCCCCATGGTCTTCACGATCCGCCAGCCGCCGGCCATCGTGCCCAGGCCGAGCGCCGCGTGCGCCGAGAGCACGACCCAGAAGGGCACGTAGAACTCCGGACCCAGGTACCCCGTGGTGAAGAGCAGCACGGCGATGATTCCCATGGTCTTCTGCGCATCGTTGGTGCCGTGCCCCAGGCTGTACGCGGCCGCCGACAGGAGCTGACCGCGCCGGAACACCTTGTCGACGCGGCCGGGTGTCTCGCGCTTGAACACGTTGAGCACCAGCACCATCATGAGGAATCCGACGATCAGGCCGATCAGCGGCGCCAGGATCATGAACGCCCCGATCTTGATCAACCCCGAGGCGATCAGCGAGCCGAACCCGGCCTTGACCACGGCGGCGCCGGCGAAGCCCCCGATCAGCGCGTGCGAGGAGCTCGTCGGCAACCCCCACACCCACGTGATCAGGTCCCAGACGATCGCGCCGATGAGCCCGGCCAGGATCACCCACTGATCCACCACCGCCGCGTCGACGACGCCCTTGCCGACCGTCTTCGCCACGCTCACCCCGAAGCCAAAGGCGGCGACGAAGTTGAAGAACGCCGCCCACACGACCGCCTGCAGCGGCGTCAGCACGCGGGTCGACACCACCGTGGCAATCGAATTGGCGGCGTCGTGGAAGCCGTTGATGAAGTCGAAGACGAGCGCGACGAAGACGATGAAGACGACGAGGGGGAGCACCGCTCAGACCGGACCGGTCACGCCATCTTGAGGATGATCCCCTCGATCACGTTGGCCACGTCCTCGCATCGGTCGGTCACGATCTCCATCGTCTCGTAGATCTCTTTCCACTTGATGACCTCGATGGGATCGCTCGACTCCTCGAACATGGCGGCGAGGCTGTCGCGCAGCAGCACGTCGGCGGTGTTCTCCAGGCGGTTCACCTCGACCGTGTGCTCGTGGAACCCGGGGTCCATCGTCCGCAGGCACTTGATGGTGCGGTCCATCGCGAGCGTGGTCTGCACGATGACGTCGGCCATCGCCCGGCACGCCGAGGTCGGCTCCTTGATGCGGTAGACGACCAGACGCTCGGCCGCCGCCTCGATGTAGTCCAGCACGTCGTCGAGGCGCGAGGCCAGGTCGTGGATGTCCTCGCGGTCGATCGGGGTGATGAACGTGGTGTTCAGCTTCTTGATGATCTCGTGGGTGGTGTGATCGCCCTGGTGCTCCACTTCCTTGATCGCGTGCGCCTTGGCCCGGGCGTCGGCGAAGTGGTGGACCATCTCGTGGAGCAGGGCACCGGCGCGGATGATGTGCTGAGACTGCTGCTCGAAGTAGTCGAAGAACCGGACTTCCTTCGGGATCAGGTTAAACATTGACCCGGCCCAGAGTGTAACGGAATCGTCACAATTACGCCACCGATACTCGCTAGCCCTTTCGGAGCGCGAGCGGCGGCAATCCGAGGAGGGCCCGGCGGCCGAGGCCCCAGCAGGTCTCGATGGTGTCGATGAGCGCCGGCGCGCTGGGAGCGAGGCAACGGATCAGCAGCCCGCCCCGGGCGAGCGTGGCCACGCCGATTCGCCCGGCGTCGACCCCGGAGCATTGCTGTCGGACGTCGGCCGTGAAGCGCTCGCGATCGAAGGAGCCCATGACCGCGATCGAGGCGAAGTACGGATGCGACTCCGTGTAGCCGAGTCCGTCCCACGCCGGGGCCTTCCCCGTCATCGGCCTCCGCAGCGCGAGCCGATCGCACAAGAGCCAGCCGTGCTGATCCCGCACCGACACGGCACTATCCAGGACGGCGAACTGCCACGCTTCGCCGCGGCCGATGCGGCCGGCCGAGAAGGCGTCGACGAGGATCAGCCGGGCGGTCGCGTCCATGTCGACGTCGAGCGTCTGACGGAAGGCCGAGCCCGCGAACGGAATGGTGTGATCGGGCACCCACTCGACGGTGGCCTGCGGCCCGATGGAGATCTTGACCGACTGGACGGCGTCCTCGGCGTCCGTGCGGTACACGCGGGTGGCCGACGGCGTGGTCAGGAGCGCGTGGGCGCCGGCCCTCACCTCGATGTCGATCGAGAGCCGATCGCCGCCGACGAGGCCGCCCGTCGGGTTCAGGATCGAGACGACCGCGGCGGGGTCGTCGAGCGCGACGGGCGCCAGCGCCTGGAGCGGCAGCGTGTACCGGCAGCCGGCGACGACGGTCGCTGGCCCGCGGCGCTCGAAGCGGAGCCGCAGCGCCCCGTCGCGTCCGACCCGGGCCGGGGCGAGCGACGCGGTGGCGCTCACGCCGTCGCGGCGTCGAGCGACAGCTCGTGCCGGATCCACGCGAGGATCGTGTCCACCCCCTCGCCCGTGCGGAGGTTCGTGAACACGAAGGGCCGCGTGCCCCGCATCCGGCGCGCGTCGCGCTCCATCACCGAGAGGTCCGCGCCCACGTGGGGCGCCAGATCGATCTTGTTGATCACCAGGAGGTTGGAGCGCGTGATGCCCGGTCCTCCCTTGCGCGGGATCTTCTCGCCCTCGGCGACGTCGATGACGTAGACCGCCGCGTCGACCAGCTCGGGGCTGAACGTGGACGCCAGGTTGTCGCCGCCGCTCTCGATCAGCAGAAGCTCGAGCGCGGGAAATTTCTTCTGGAGCTCGCGCACCGCCTCGAGGTTGGCCGACGCGTCCTCCCGGATCGCCGTGTGCGGACATCCGCCCGTCTCGACCCCGACGACCCGGTCGGCCGGCAGCGCACCCCGCCGCACGAGGAACTCGGCGTCCTCCTTCGTGTAGATGTCGTTGGTGATGACCGCCATGTCGAGCTCGGGTGCGAGCCGGCGGCAGAGCGCCTCGGCCAGCGCGGTCTTCCCGGAGCCGACGGGGCCGCCGATGCCGATCTTCAGCGGGCGCGGCGTCGCATTCACGAGCGGAACAGCCTCGCGTCGAGCGTCGCGTGACGGATGCCCGCGATCTCGAGCGCCGGATTGAAGCTCCACAGATCGTTCACGGTCGCGGCCGCGGCCGCGGCGGCCAGGCGCTCGATGCGCTCCCGCATCGCGGCCAGCACACGCTGGCCCTCGAGCTGGCCGAGCGCGATCAGCCGCAGGCCCGCGCCGACCAGCACCTCGGCGGTGGAATAGAGGTAGGCCGCCGCGGCGGCGGCCGGGGCCACACCGCCACGACCGACGACGGCGCCGAACACGCTCGCGTGATGCCCACACGCGCGCTCGTCGTCGACGGCGCCGGCCAGCCGGGCCAGGAACGGGTCGTCGCCGAGCCCCGCGGCGATCCGGAGCGTCTGGCGACCCATCTGACGGCTGGCGGCTCTGAACTCCGGAACGGACTTCATCGCGTCGAGCCGCAGATCGAGGGCCACCCAGTCGTCGACGTCGGCCTGGGCCGACAGCCGCACCGCGATCGCGGCGGCGGCGGCGTCGGCGGGACCGGCCGAGCCGTCGAGGTGGGCGGCGACGAAGGCTTCGAGGCTCTGGCGATCACGAACCCGTCCGTCCTGGACGTAGGTCTCGAGACCGAACGAATGGGCGAACCCCCCGGTCGGAAAGAGCCCGTCGGCGAATTGCAGGAGCGTCAGCAGCGCACGCTCATCGGTCATGACGATGACCCATCCCGATCGGCGCGAACACGGCGCGCACGCGATCGAACCGCACGTCGAGCCGGGTGAGCAGATGCCCCATCGCGGGATCGTCCGGCACGAGCACTCGCTCGCCGTCGAGCGCGAGCGTGAAGTGGCGGTTGCCCACCTCGAAGGCGACGCGCAGGGCCTCTTCGGGCGAAGCGGGCGTGAACGCCAGCACCGGCTCGAGCGCGCCCTCCACGACCACGTACCAGTCCGCCGCCACGTGAAGGACCGATCCGAGCCTGAGCACGCTGCCGGTCGGCAGGGCCAGCACGAGCGCGCGCCCCGCGGTCGTCGTCACACGCCGGCGTCCCCAGCGGCGCTCCTCGGCCGTGAGCATCAGCGAGTCGCGCTCCCGCCCGGACAGATCCGTCTCGCGCACGTCGACGCGCGCGGTGGTAATGACGGGGGCGTCAGAAACGACGTTCCGCTCGCCGGCAGGAGCGGGTTGCTCGCCGGAACGATCGAGCCCCGGGCTCGATCGCGACGCGGGTGGGGGGGTATGGGGGGCCATTTCGGGGCCCCCCATCAGAACAAAAAATAGCGCTGCGCCATCGGCAGCACGCGCGCCGGCTCGCACGTCAGCAGCACACCGTCGGCGCGCACCTGGTACGTCTCGGGATCGACCTCGATGCGGGGCAGCGCGTCGTTGTGGATCATGTCGCGCTTGCCGAGACCGCGACAGCGCGAGACCGCGACGGCACGCCGGCGGAGGCCGAGCCGCTGGGGCACGCCGGCGGCGAGCGCGGCCGCCGACACGAACGTCACGGTCGTGCTGCCGACCGCCCGCCCGAACGCCCCGAACATCGGGCGGTACAGCACGGGCTGCGGCGTCGGGATCGATGCGTTCGGATCGCCCATCGCCGCCCAGGCGATGAGACCGCCCTTCACCACCAGCTCGGGCTTGACGCCGAAGAACGCGGGCTTCCACAAGACGAGGTCGGCGAGCTTGCCCTTTTCGATCGACCCCACCTCGCCGGCCAGACCGTGCGCGATGGCCGGGTTGATCGTGTACTTCGCGACGTATCGCTTCACCCGCGTATTGTCGTCGCCGGGCGCTTCCCCCGGGAGCGGACCGCGCTGGCGCTTCATCTTGTCGGCGGTCTGCCACGTCCGGATGATCACCTCGCCGATCCGGCCCATCGCCTGCGAGTCCGAGGACATCATGCTGATCGCGCCGAGATCGTGCAGCACGTCCTCGGCGGCGATCGTCTCGGCGCGGATGCGCGATTCGGCGAACGCGAGGTCCTCGGGGATCCGCGCGTTGAGGTGGTGGCAGACCATCAGCATGTCGAGATGCTCGTCCATGGTGTTCACGGTGAACGGCATCGTCGGGTTGGTCGACGAGGGCAGGCAGTTCGGCTCGCCGCACACACGGATGATGTCGGGCGCGTGACCGCCGCCGGCGCCCTCGGTGTGGTACGTGTGGATGGTCCGCCCCTTGAACGCGCGGATCGAGTCCTCGACGAACCCGCTCTCGTTGAGCGTGTCGGTGTGGATCGCGACCTGCACGTCGAGCTCCTCGGCGACGCCCAGCGCGCAGTCGATCGCCGCGGGCGTCGTCCCCCAGTCCTCGTGGAGCTTGAGCCCGATGGCGCCCGCCGCGATCTGCTCGCGCAGCGGATC
>Ga0137403_10002833_pt1 | contig 21016 bp, 20 predicted proteins | sample CZOMad2_1_16fung_FD_122057 | JGI IMG/M metagenome (GOLD analysis project Ga0137403, IMG submission 122057) | Vadose zone soil fungal communities from Angelo Coast Range Reserve, California, USA - CZOMad2_1_16fungal (Hybrid Assembly) | ecosystem: Environmental > Terrestrial > Soil > Vadose zone...
CCGGAGCCCTTCAGGCGCGTCATCCAGGCGCCCTTGAGCTGCTTGACGTTCGTGGTGTTGATCTGGGTCAGCGTCGAATAGCGCTGGTTGGTGAGGTTGCCGCCGTTGGTGACCCAGTCCTTGCCCACCGGGCTCCGGAGCAACTGATCGATCTCCGGATCGGCCGCCCACGCGGGAACGACCAGCAGGAGGAGGAAGAAGAAGCCGACCGCTGCCGGGATCCATCGTTGACGGTCAGACCGCATGACGGCCTCCTTGAGTTGGCCGCAGACTTACGCCGTGCGGTCCGGCCTGTCAAGCGGCGAGATCTCCTTTACGGCGTCATGACGTGAGGAACGCGAGCAGATCGGCGTTGATCTGGTCCTTGTGGGTGCTGCACAGCCCGTGCGGCGCGCCGGAATAGACCTTGAGCTGCGCCTTTGGCGCGATCTTGGCCGCGGCGTAGGCCGCGGCGCCGATCGGCACGATCTGATCGTCGTCGCTGTGGATGATCAGCGTCGGCACGGTGAGCTTCCTGAGATCGTCGGTCTGGTCGGTCTCGGAGAACACTTTGATGCAGTCGAAAGCGTTCTTGAAGCCCGCCTGCATCCCCTGGAGCCAGAACGAATCGCGCAGGCCCTGCGAGACCTTCGCGCCGGGTCGGTTGACGCCGTAGAACGGCACGGTGAGGTCCTTGAAGAACTGCGAGCGGTCGGCCAGCATGCTGGCACGGAGACCGTCGAAGACCTCCATCGGCAGGCCGCCGGGATTGGCGGCCGTCTTCAGCATCAGCGGCGGAATCGCGCCGATGAGCACCGCCTTCGCGACACGCCTCGTGCCGTGGCGCGCGATATAGCGCGCCACTTCGCCGCCGCCCGTGGAGTGGCCGACATGGACCGCATGGCTCAGATCCAGCGCTTCGACGAGCGCGGCGACATCGTCGGCGTACGTGTCCATGTCGTTGCCGTTCCACGGCTGGCTCGAGCGACCGTGGCCGCGGCGGTCGTGGGCGACGCAGCGGTATCCGCGGGAGCCCAGAAACAGCATCTGGTCTTCCCAGGCGTCGGCGCTCAGCGGCCAGCCATGGCTGAAGACCACGGGCTGCCCGCGACCCCAGTCCTTGTAATAGATCTGCGTGCCGTCCTTGGTCGTGATCGTGCTCATGGTGGGCTCTCCTTCTCCTTCTTGCTGATGAAAGCGACGAGCTTGGGAATGACCTGACCGGGCGCCTCTTCCATGAGCCAGTGCCCGGAGTTGCGCACGACGACGCCTTCGACCGTCGTCGCGACCAACCGGCCCTGCTCTATCAGGAAGTCACCGGACGCCTTCTCTCCTGTCAGAACGAGCATGGGCGTCGGTAACGGCGTTCGAGCGAAGCGGGCGAAATCCTGCGCATCCCGCTCGAACGCGCGAAAGATCTCGAACCCGGCGCGCATGCCGCCCGGTCGGGCATAGGCGTCCGCGTAGATGCGCCGGTCGCCCTCCGGCACCGAGCGCGTTCGATCCGCGGCGAAATCGTTCCAGAAATGCTCGAAATAGATGCGCTCGCGGCCGGTCACGAGCGCGAGCGGCGTCTCGCCGTAAAAGTGAAAATGCCAGAGATCCCGCAGCAGCCAGACGTCGCGCCAGTTACCAACGCCCGGCAAGAAGGCATCCATCAGGACGATCCGATCGACCTCGCTCGGATACTGCGCCGCATAGGCGTAGGCGACCATCAGTCCGATGTCATGGCCAACCAGCCTGATGCGCGGGGAGCCAAGGCTGTGGACGAGCGCGTGGATGTCCTGGGCCATCACGGCCTTGGTATAGCCATCGGCCGGGATCGACGACTGACCGATTCCGCGCAGGTCCGGCGCGATCACGGTGTGGGTCCTCGCGAGCTCCGTCATGAGCGGGCGCCACATGTGGCTGGTCTGGGCGTAGCCATGCAGCAGCACCACCGGGTCACCCTCGCCGACGATCAGATAGTGCAGCCGCACGCCATGCACGTCGGCGAAGCGGCTCTGCGGCGCCGCTGTCACGCGGCCGAGCGACGCCGGCGCCGCCCTGCCGCCTTCGCCGGCATCTTCCGCATACCGTCCTCGCCCTTACCGTCCCGGCGCCCCCACGTCAGGCGAGTGATGCCGGTTCCCACCTGTCGCATCGGCAACGCGACGCCGCGCGAGACGTCCTTGCCGACGGTGACGAGGTCGCTCCCGATGTCTTCCGCGGCCTTGATCGAGCCGCGGGCCGCGCGAACCACCGCGGATCCCAGCTCGCTGCCGATCTCCTCGACGGCGTGCAGCGTTTCGACGAGCGTGCGGCCCGTCATCTGCACGACGCCGACCGTCAGCGCCTCGGCGGCGCCGATCGCCCCCGACACGATCTGTCCCGCGGTGCCTCTGTCCGTCGTGGCCTTGTTGCGATTCGCACGTGCCATGGCTATCCCCTTTTCCGTCTCAGCTCGCTTCGGCGTCCAGGGTGCCACGAGACTCGGGCGCACGCCCGCGCCGCGTCGTCGACCGGGTTCCACGCGGCCGCGCTTGCTGAGGCCGCGTCCTCGGGCCCGGAGCGCTCACATCCCGCACCAGCGTCCGAACTCCGGCCACCGTTCCCGACAGGGTCGCGCGCACGGCGCGGCCGGCCGTGTCGCCGATGTGATCGGCCGCCTCGACCGCGCCTTCGGCGGCGCTGCGAGCCAGCTCCACGACGTCGGCGCCGAGCTCGCGGGCAGCGGCCACCGTCCCTTCGACGGCCCGTCGCGCCGCCGTCCCGACGTCGCCGCCGACCTCGCCGGTGGCGTTGACGGCACCGCGCGCCGCCGACTTCGCCACGCCGCCGAGCTCCCCTCCGATCTCTTCGGCCGCGGTCACCGTTCCACGGATCGCCTCGCGCGCGACCGCGCCCAGATCGCCGCCGATCGCGGCGGCCGCCTTGATCGAACCGCGCACGGCCGCGACGCCGGCCACGCCCAGCGCGGCCCCGACGTCCTGCACGCCGACGAGCGCGGTGAGGATCGTGTTCTTCACGAGATTGAGGACGCCGACGGCGATGATCTCGCCGCTGTTGATCGCGTCTTCGATCGTCCGCTGAACCCGCTGGGCGTCTTGCGCGCGTCGCGCCGCCGATGCCTTCGGTTGTCGCCGTTTCGGTCCCGCTTCACGTGCCATGTCGGGTCTCCTTCATGATGCCTCCGTGAGCCAGCTCGTTGATGAGGAACGGCACGATCGCGCCTCCGGCGACGACCGCCCAGTCGCTCGACGCCAGCGGCACCAGACCGAGGAGGCGCCGCAGGGGTGGGAACGCCATCGCCAGGACCTGGGCCGCGATGGTGCTGCCGACGACGCCCAGCAGCACCGGGCGCCCCGACGTCGCCGCCCCACGCGAGCGATAGTCCAGGGCGTGGAGCAGCTGCGCCACCGTCAGCGTCGAGAAGGCGAGCGTGGTGGCGCGCGGTCCCGCGCCATAGCGCGCCAGGGCGATCCCGTGAACCCCGAGGGTCGAGGCGGCCAGGAGCCCGGCGTCACGCGCGATCTGACCCAGCGCCGAGCGCGACAGCATCGGGGCCGCCGGATCGCGCGGCGGCCGCGCCATCGTATCGGCCTCGGCCGGCTCCATGGCCAGCGCGAGCGCCGGCGCGACGTCGGAGAGCAGGTTGATCCACAGGAACTGGATCGCCGACATCGGCCGTGGCACTCCGCCCGCGAGCGCGCCCAGCGTCACGATGATCTCGCTGAAGTTCGTGGCGAGCAGGAAGCGAAGCGACTTCCCGATGTTCGTGTGGATGGTGCGGCCCTGCTCGACGGCGGCGACGATGCCCGCGAAGTCGTCGGTGAGGAGCACGACGTCGGCGACGTCGCGGGCGACGTCGGTGCCGCGCACGCCCATGGCCACGCCGATGTCGGCGGCACGCAGCGCGGCCGCGTCGTTGATCCCGTCGCCGGTCATGGCGACCACCTCGCCGTTGCCCTGCAGGGCCCGGACGATGTGGTACTTGTCAGCCGGCGACACACGGGCGAACACGTCCACGTCGCGCACGAGTTTCTGCAACCGGTCGGGGCCCACCTCGCCGACGTGCGCGCCGTCGAAGACGTGCAGCGGTCCCCCGCGCAGGTCGAGCTCGCGATAGATCGCGGCCGCCGTGCGCGCGTGGTCCCCGGTGATGAGCACGGTGCGGATCCCGGCGCCGCGGCACGCGCGGATGGCGTCGGCGACCCCGGGACGGATCGGATCCGTGAGGGCGACCAGACCCAGCCAGATCAGCCCGTCGTAGCAGCCCTCGTCGAGGGCGCCGACCTCGCCGACGGCCAGCGCGAGCACGCGCAGCCCGCGGGCCGCGATCTGATCGTTCAGCTCCAGCAGCGTCCGCCGCGTCTCCGCCGTCAGCGGCTCCGGGACGCCCTGCTGGAGCCAGCGGTCGCAGCGGACGATGACCTGCTCGGGCGCGCCCTTCATCGCGATCAGCAGGCGGCCGTCCTCGTCGTGCACGGTCGCCATCCAGTTGTCCCGCTCGCCGCGCCGACGAATGTCGCGCAACGGATGGCGCCGCCGCTCGTCGCGATAGTCGAGACCGGCCAGGCGCGCGGCGCTGAGCAGTGCGCTCTCCGTCGAGCTGCCGCGGCCTTCGGCGCCGTCATCGCCCAGCGTCGCCTCGTTGCAGAGGACGGCGATCTGCAGCGCCCGGGCGAGGCCGGTATCGACCTCGCGTTCAGCCGCGAGCTCCGGCCCCTGACCGTACTCCCGGCCGGCGACGCACCACGAATCGACGGTCATGCGGTTCTCGGTCAGCGTTCCCGTCTTGTCGGCGCAGATCACGGTGATCGCGCCGAGGCTCTCGACCGCCGCCAGTCGGCGCACCAGCGTGCCCCGCCGCGCCATCCGCTCGGTGCCGAGGGCCAGCGTCGTCGTCGCCACGGCCGGCAACCCCTCGGGCACGGCCGCCACCGCGAGCGAGATGGCGCTGCGCGCCATCTCCAGCAGCGGCACGCCGCGGAGCAGTCCCAGCCCGAGGACGGCCGCGCAGGCGCCGAGCGACACGCCCACCAGCCGACGTCCCACGCGGTCGAGCTGACGCTCGAGGGGCGTCGACGGCGTGGCCGTCTCCGCGACCAGCGCCCGGATCCGGCCGAGCTCGGTCCGTCGCCCCGTCGCCGTCACGACGGCCGTGCCCGTGCCCTCGGTGACGATCGTGCCCGCGTAGAGCATGTTGACGCGGTCGGCGAGGGCGCCGTTGGACCCCGCGAGTGCCGCGGCCACCTTCGCCACAGGCATGCTTTCGCCGGTCAACGCCGCCTCGTCCACGGCGAGTCCCGCGACGTCGAGCACGCGCGCGTCGGCGGGCACGTCGTGACCGACCTTCAGGACGAGGACGTCGCCGGGGACGAGGGCCGCGGCCGGGACGATCATCTCCTCACCGTCGCGTCGGACGAGCGCCTGAGGGATGGCGGCGCTTTGCAGCGACATCATGATGCGCTCGACGCGACGCTCGGTGACGTAGCCGACGGCGGCATTGGCGATCACCACGGCGAGAATGACCACCGCGTCGATCACGGCGCCGCTCGCGAGCGACAGGACGGTGGCGCCGCCCAGGAGCAGCACCGGTAACGACGTGAGGTGCCCCGCGAGGATCTCCAGCGACGATTTCGGCTGCGGCATCGGCAACTGGTTGGCCCCGAGCCTCGTCAGCCGCTGCGCCGCCTCGACCGTGGACAGTCCGCGCTGGGGCGACGTCGAGAGGCGCTCGGTGACGTCGACCGCCGGCAGGGTGTGCCAGGGTGCCGGGACCTCGTGATGACCATCGTGCCCGTTGCCGGCCGCTCGCGTGTGGCGGCGGACGGCGGCGATGATCCGGCGCGCGTCGAGACAGCTCGGGTCGAACAGCACCAGCACACTGCCGGTGACGGGATTGGTGCGCACGTCGCGGATGCCCTCGTCGCCGGACAGGCACTCTTGTAGTCGGGACGCCAGGCCTCGTCGGCCGCGAAGCTCATCGACACGCAGACGGACGCGCCCGCGGACACCGACGGAAACGGCAAGGATCGATGGACGCGCGGTCACGGCCGCGCCACCCTAGACCCGCGCGGGCGCGCGGGTGCCCAGCTCAGCGAGCGGGCGTGTGGTTCGGGCGAGCGGCGCGCACGCCGCGCTGCTCCATGTAGCGGCTCATCTCGGAGCCGAACGAGCGGCGCATCGTGGCGGCCGAGTCGAACACGAGGTCGGCGAGCAGGGCCATGAAGAACGATACGACCATCTTCACTGCCTCCCTTCCCGGGCCGATTCGACGACTTCTGATACCCAGGATACGGAGTCAGTGTGACAGCCGTGTGACGGGATCGGAACATTTTTCTTGCGCCTAGGGCGACTCTGCAACGGCGTTCACAGCGTCCGGCCCGTCGTCGCGCGCGCGTTCAGCATGGCGGCCGCGACCGTCGTTCCATGGGTCAGCAAGATACTCACGACGGGGCGGGCGAAGCCGAAGGAGGCCAGCCCGACCACCAGCAGATTGGCGCGGGCGGCGATGCGCAGCGTTCGCCGGACGCCCTCCATGCTGTCGCGCGCGAGATCGAGAGCCCGGACGACGCGCTCGAGGCCCCCGCTGAGGAGGACGACGTCCGCCGCCTCGGTGGCGACCTCGGCCCCGCCCGGCACCGCGATCCCGACGTGGGCCTCGTCGAGCGCGAGGGCATCGTTGACGCCGTCGCCGACCATCGCCACGATCCGTCCCTCCGCCTTCAGCTCGCCGATGAGCCGCGCCTTGTCCTCGGGCAGGAGGTCGGCGTAGTGGTGGCGGAGCCCCAGCGACTCGGCGATGACCCGGCTCGGCTCGGCGTGGTCGCCCGACAACAAGATCACGTTTCGCATACGACGAGCCCGCAGCGCCTGCACCGCTTCCGGCGCGTCATCGCGGAGTTGATCTTGCAGGACGAGCATGGCCTCCAGACGACCGTCGATGGCGACGAAGAGCGGTGAGCCGCCGATGGCGTGAGCGGCCGCCTCGTCAGCGGCCGCGGCTCGCAGCACCACCTGGCGGGACTCCATGAGGCGACGGTTGCCGATGAGCGCCCTGGCGCCATCGATCTGCACCTCGACGCCGAGACCGACCTGTTCCACGGTGGTCGTCGCCGTCGGCGCCTCGATCCCCCGCTCGGCGGCCAGGCGCGCGACGGCACGCGCCACAGGGTGACGGAACGGCCGCTCGGCGGCGGCCACCAGCCGGATGATGGCCTCCTCCGACAGCGATCCGTATCGCGCGATACGTGTCACGCGCGGCGCGCCCAGCGTCAGCGTGCCGGTCTTGTCGAAGACGACGGTATCGACGCGGGCGAGATTCTCGAGGACGCGCGGGCCCTTGATCAGGATGTCCTGGCGAAAGGCCTGGCCGATCGAGCTCACGATCGCCGCCGGAATGCCGACGCGCGCCGCCGCCCCGTAGTCGGAGACGAGAATGGCGGTGCCGGCATCGATGCTGCGCGAGAGTCCCGTCCCGAGCACCGCCAGGCCGAGGGTGCGCCCCACGTCGCGATCGGCGAGACGCTCCGCGAACGCCTGGATCTCGGACTTCTCGTCGGCCGTCGCCTCGATCGCCTGCACGATGCGGCCGACCGCGGTGTCCAGCCCGACCCGGTCGACCCGGACCACCACCTCGCCGAGCTCGACCGCGGTCGCCGCGAACACCGTGTCTCCCGAGCGGCGCTCGACCGGCAGCGCTTCACCGGTCATCGTTTGCTGATTCACCAGCGCCTCGCCGCCCACCACCGTCCCATCGACGGGAATGCGCTGACCTCCGGGCACGACCACGACGTCACCCACCCGGAGGGCGGCCACGCGCGCGGGCCGCGTCGTCTCACCCTCGACGCGGGCGACCGTCGCGTCCGGCGGAGCGACGACGTCTCGCAGCGAGCGCCGCGCCGTGACCACCGTCCGCGCCACGAAGTACTCTCCGACGGCGCGAAGCCACACGAGGAGCGCCGCCGCGGGGTAATGCCGGCGCGCCGCCAGCAGCAGCACGGTCGAGGCCTCGAGGACGTCGCCGTTCAGACGGCGCCGACCGAGCGCGGTGCCCGCGCGCAGCAGCGACGGCAGCCCGACGGCGAGTACGAGGCCGGCGGCCAGCGCGGGCGGCGCCGGCAGGCAGGCGACGGCGAGCGCCGAGGTCGCGCCGATGACGTTCAACAGCGGCGTCTTCGTCCCGACGAGGGTGGACGGCTGGGCGCCACGCCGCCTTGCCGGCGGCGGGCCGGTCAGGTGCGCGTCCAGGTGTTTCAGCTCGTCGACGAGCGACTGCTCGGCGAGGCGGAACGGGTCGTAGTCGATCCGAAGGCTGCCGGTGAGCGTGTTGCCGGCGACCGCGCGCACCCCGGTCAGGGCCCGCAGTCGCGACTCGACGGCGCCCTGGCGCGTGCGGAGCCACGGCGAGGGAACGCGCAGCCGCAGCCGCCCGCGCACGGAGTGGGCGATGTGGTAACGCATCCCTCAGTCCTGCGGCCTCTCGACGACGTAGTCACGGAACAGGCCGTGGGCGTACCAGAGAGCCGAGGTCCAGGCCAGCGGCCTGACGCGGCCGCGCACGACCTCGCCGACAGCCCAGAAGACGAGCAAGGTGGGCAGGAGTCCGCCGAGCCCCACCACGCCCCGCGTCACGCGGCGCACGCGATGATCGAGATCCCGGGCCGCGTCGCGCACGCCACGAGCCAGGGTGTCTCCGGCCTCCGCCGGCTTCGGGGCCTGCGGCGACTCACCGTCGAGAGCGATGGTGAGCGAGGTGTGGCGGGCGACGGTCTCGAGGAGGCCCGCCGCGCTCGCGCTGTCGGGTCGGTACACGACGAGCAGGCTGCGCGTCCGCGGCGACCAGGTACACGCCTGAACGCCCGGCTGCGCCGCGACGGCGTCAATCAGGCCTTCGACCGAAACGCCAACGGGGAGGCGGAGCCGAAGCCGGCCGGGGATGTCATGAGCGACGCGCAGGGCACTCATCGCTCCGTATCACGAGGCGCGACGGCGCGCGCCGTTGGTCCGCCTGCGAACTCGGCCCGTGGGCGCCGCCTCGTCCTCGACCGTGGCCTCGGCCGACGCTTCGTCCGTCGCCGTCGCATGCGTCTCGGCGTCGAGCTGCTCCCGCCGCGCCTGCGCCTCGGCCATGACGTCTTCGAGATTCTCCATCTGCTGGGCGAGGACGCGTCGGGCATCCTCGAGCATGCCCATGCCGGCGGCCGTCGCCTCGACGGCCAGCGGCCGGAAGACGCGCGACAGCACGGGGACGAGGGAAGCGGCGGCAAGTCCGAGCACGAACGACAGTGGGGAGAAACGCATGATGGCCTCCGGGTCGCGACGGCGACCGAATGGATCCTACCAGCCGGACTATGACAAAACTGTTACGCCTCGACCCGGCGCTCACGTTGACACCAATGGCCGGGCAGCGCAAATGATCGCGGCGGATACCAGGCGTTCAGGCCGATCGGCGGGGGAATTTAACCGGGGCGCGTCGCTCGTGACCGCACCAACTGCGCGACGGCCGGCGATGGTGACGGAGTTCCGGCTCCCGCCACCATCGCCTCCACGATGACCGCAGCCGGCTAGCCGGCGACCTTGACGGTGGTCAGCTTCGCGAGCTGCTTGTCGGTCTTCTTGACGTCGGTCACGACGTCGCCGAGCTTCAGGCCGAGATTGCGGGCGATGGCGCCCCAGCCCTGCCCCGACTTGCGAGCCGCGAGGATCCTGTCGAGGGCCTGCTGGCGCGAGACCTTGTCGTGCTTCATCAGCTGCTGCGAGAGCGCGAGCGCGGCGGTGATCTCACCATCGGCGACCTTGCGGCCGCGCAGGTCGTTCACCAGCTTCTCCGGAACGTTGAATTGCTTGGCGATCATCTCCGCCACGCGGCGCCGGCCATCGGGCGTCGCCGCCTTCACCCGCCCGCTGTCGGTATCGAGCTTCTTCTGCTCCACCCACAGCTCCTCGGACACCTTCCGCTCCGCGTCCGTCAGCGACGTCACTGTGGCCTGCGGCTTTGGCGCCGGCTGCGGCTTCACCGCGGCCTGCGGCTTCACCGCGGCCTGCGGCTTCACCACGGCCTGGGGCTTCACCGCGGCCTGTGGCTTCCACGCAGCCTGCGTTCTTGTCGCCGCTTGCGCCTGTGCCGCCGTCTTGGGCTTTGGCGCCGGGGTCTGTACCACCACCACGGCCACCACGATCGCGCCCACCAACGCCACGGCGCCGATTGCACCGCCCCAGTAGCGAACCTGATCTTTCGTGTCCATCCCCATCCCCTCCCCCGTCCGGGCGTTGCGCGACAGCCCGGTCCGACGCCGTGGTGCACCGCCCATGCCACGGCGGCGGACGAGGGAAATCAGAGGGTTGGATCGTCTCTCGACAATGTGGCGCGCCAGACGGACTCTGGTGTCAACCGAGGCCTCCTTTGCAATAATGAGTCGCTGGAATGGATCGCTGGCAACCCCGCCAGACTCTGTGACCGAGGAGACCTCAGATGCGCAAGACGTTCGTGGCGATCACCGCGTTCGCCGTTGTCCCGCTCGGGGCCGCCGGCTGCGTCTCGAAGAGCGAGTACACGAAGACGGTGCAGACCGCCGAGGCGCGCTACAGCGCGCTCGACGCGGAGAACACGCGACTCAAGAGCGAGCTTGCCAACGCCGGCAAGCGCAACGAACAGCTGACGGCCGACCGGGCCGAGCTGGAGCGCACGCTCACGATGAAATCTGGCGAGCTCGGCAAGAGCGTCGCGGACCTGCGCCAGCGCGTCAGCGCGCTCGAGGGCGACAACGCCCGGCTCACGCAGGATCTCGCCGAGGCGCAGAAGACGCGCGAGGAGAAAGTCCGCGAGGTCAGCTCGACCTATGAGCAGCTCGTCGCGAAGATGAAGGGTGAGATCGACAAGGGACAGGTCACCATCTCCGAGCTGAAGGGCAAGCTCACCGTCAACATGGTCGAAGCGATCCTCTTCGATTCGGGCAAGGCGGAGGTGAAGCCCGAGGGGCTCGTGGTCCTCGGCAAGGTCATCGAGATCCTCAAGACGGTGAACGACAAGTCGATCCGCATCGAGGGCCACACGGACAACAAGCCCATCGTGGGCCCGCTCACGCAGCGCTATCCCACGAACTGGGAGCTCTCGGCCGCGCGCGCGATCAACGTGTCCCGCTATCTCCAGAAGCAGGGCATCGAGTCGGGCAACCTCTCGGCCGCCGCCTTCGGCGAGTTCAAGCCCGTGGCCGACAACGCGACCCTGGAAGGCCGCGCCAAGAACCGCCGCATCGAGATCGTCCTCGTACCCAAGGAGTGAACGCCGGCGCGCGGGCCCTTCGTCGGGGCCCGCGCGTCATCAGTCGTTGTCGGTCGATTCCTTGCCGCCGTACACGGCCCGGTGAGTGACAATCGCCCAACCAGCGCGGAGCCCCCGCGGCGTCACGACTGTCTTTTCACTCTTTTAGGTGAGGTCCCCGGCCTGGCATCGCCGTTGCTCCAGAGGACCACGATGACGTCCAAGCAGCCTCGCATCCTGATTGTGGATGACGAGCCCGAGATCCGTTCGTTCATGAGTGACGCGCTCGATGTCTTCGGCTACCAGGTGGGCGCCGCCAGCAATGCCGATGAGGCCTTCGCCCTCATCGCCCGCACCCGGTTCGATCTCGTGATGAGCGATCTCCGCCTGCCGGGGTTGCGCGGCTGGGACTTCGCGGCCAGGCTGCGGAGCATCGATCCGGTGCTGCCCCTGATCGTGCTGACCGGATCGGCGCCGGACGACGAGGACCTCTGTCGTGTCCGCGAGGCCGGCATCGCCGTCCTGCACAAGCCGATCCCGCTGCCACAGCTGGAGACAGCCGTCACCGCAGCGCTCGGCGGGCGGGCCGCGTGATGTTGCAGACGGCCCTCGTCGGCTTCCGCGAAGTCGACAGCCCCGACGCCTGGCGTATCGAGGTCGTCGTCGACGGCGTGCTCTGGGGCCACATCGATCGCGGCGGCGGCACGTATCGCTACTTCGAGGGCCCGCGCAACGACATCACCTGGTCGTTCGCCGACCTCGGCCTCGAGCGTCTCGAGGCGCGCATCCGGGCGACCGTGATCGCGGAAAGCCCATCGGGCCGGCCGCGAGCGCAGTTGGTGCGACAACCCGAATAGAGGCTCGGTCCATGGATGTACTGACCCTGGCCACCGTCACGAACCTGCTGAGCGTTGCGCGTCGATGCACACGCGCGCAAGCCGGGACCGTCTATCGCCGAGAAGCCGAGGGGCTCGTGTTCCTCGTCACCCAGAATGACACGCTGGCGCACTCCGTCGGCCACGCGGCCTCCGCCGACCTGTTGACGCGGATCCCACTGCGCTCGACCGAACCCAGCGTCGCCATGTATGTCGCACTCACGGGGATGACACTGGACATCCCCGACGCCTACGCCATCCCGGCCGACAAGCCGTACGCCTTCGATCCGCGCATCGATGCCCGGTCGGGCTTTCGAACTGTCTCGATGCTCGTGGTGCCGCTCCGGTCGCCGATCGACGGGGTATTGCAGCTCATCAACGCGACGAACGACCATGGCGACATCGTTCCATTTTCGTGCGACGCCGAGCCGGCGATCCAAGAACTCGTCTCCGTCGAGTCCGAAGCGTTACCACGGCTCGACGCCCCAGCATGAACGTGCCGCCGACCGTCGGAGGTGCCATAGCCGGTCGCCGGCCGTCTGAGCAGCATCCGCGGTTCGCGGCGGTGGTCAAGCCGGGCACGCGCATCCTGATTGTCGATGACGAGCTTGACCTCCTCGACATGCTCACCACGTACTTCCTGGGCTCCAACTATGAGGTCGACACCGCAACGAACGGGACCGATGCGCTCGCCGCCGTCGCGCGGCAGCGGCCGAACGTGGTGCTTCTGGACATCCACATGCCACGAATGAACGGTGTCGAAGCCCTGAAAGAGATCATGAAGATCGACCAATCCATCGTGGTCATCATGGTCACCGGAAACCTCGACCTGCCGGTGACGGTCGAAGCGATCCGAAACGGGGCGTTCGGGTATGTTCCCAAACCGTTCGACCTCCGCTACCTCGACCACCTCATCGCCGCCAGCCTGGGCCGGTCCCAGCGACTGCGCTGAAGCGAAGCGCGCGCCGGTCGCGCTTGACAACGCCCAGCGGCGCGCCCTAGTCTCGCGCTGCTTTCGGCCCGCACCGATTGGCCTCGCAGCGCCCCGAACAGCGAGGGGAAGAGATGCGCCGGTGTCCCCGCTCTCCAGGAGGTTTGCGATGAAGAAGCGCGCCCTTTCGTCCATCATCGCGTTCGCGGTCGTCCTGGGCCTTGCCGTGACGGCCCAGGCGCAATCGGGCTGGCCCGTGTACGGCGGCGACCCGGGCAACACGCGCTACAGCACGCTTACCCAGATCAACCCGGGCAACGTGAAGAACCTCAGGGTCGCGTGGGTGCTCCAGCTCGGCTCGCTCCGGTCCCAGGAGTCCACGCCGCTCGTGATCGGCGACACGCTCTTCGTGACGTCGTCGCACGGTCCGAAGAACGTCTTCGCCGTGGACGCCAAGACCGGCATCGTCAAGTGGCGGTACTCGCCGGAGGTCCCGGCCGGCATCGATCAGTACGCCTGCTGCGACGTCAACAACCGTGGGGTCGCCTACGCCAACGGGCGCGTCTTCGTGGGACGGCTCGACGGCGCGCTGGTCGCGCTCGACGCGGCGACCGGCAAGGAAGTGTGGAAGACGCAGGTCGTCGACCACACGCAGGGCTCGGTCATCACCTCGCCGCCGACGCTCGCCAAGAATCTCGTGGTCACCGGCTTTGGGGGCGGCGAGTATGGCGCGCGCGGATATATCGTGGCCTACAACCAGGCGGACGGGCGAGAGGTGTGGCGCTTCTACACGGTGCCCGGACCAGGTGAGCCCGGCAACGATTCGTGGAAGGGCGACTCCTGGAAGTATGGCGGCGCCGTCGCGTGGGCGATCGGGTCCTACGACCCCACCCTGAACCTCATCTATTACGGCACCAGCAATCCGGGGCCGTGGAACGCGGCCGTGCGCGGCACGGACAGCTCGAACTACGGCCAGTTCACGAATCTGTTCTCGTCGAGCACGGTGGCGATCGACGCGGACACGGGGAAGCTGGCCTGGTACTACCAGTCGACGCCGCACGACGCCTGGGACTATGACGGCGTCAACGAAAACGTGCTGGCCGACGTCGAGATCAACGGGCAGAAGACGCCCGTGCTCTTCAAGGCGGACCGCAACGGGTTCTTCTACGTCCTGAACCGGAAGACCGGCCAGCTGATCTCGGCCAAGCTCTTCGCGACCGCGAACTGGACGAGCGGAATGGACATGGCCACCGGCCGGCCGATCGAGGTGCCCGAGAAGCGCCCGCGGCTCGGCTTCCGCGCCAAGGACGTCTGCCCGTCGGCCATCGGCAACAAGAACTGGATGCCGATGAGCTACAGCCCGCAGACCGGGCTCGTGTACATGCCGACGCTGAACATCTGCATGGACATGAACCTGGCCCAGGTGGACTACAAGCGCGGCGCTTTCTATCTCGGGGCGGACTTCGAGCTCGGCAAGTGGGGGCCGGGCGGCCATCTCGGGGAAGTCATCGCCTGGGACCCGATCAAGCAGCAGAAGGTCTGGGGCAACACCGACGACCTGCCGTACCTCGGCGGCATCACCACGACGGCGAGCGGGCTCGTCTTCCACGGCGACATCCACGGCTGGTTCAAGGCGCTCGACGCCAAGACGGGACAGACGCTGTGGAAGTTCATGGCCGGCTCCGGCATCAGCGCGGCGCCGATCACGTATGCGATCGATGGCAAGCAGTACGTCGCGGTGGTTTCGGGGCGCACGTTCGCCATCCCGCCGTTCTTCGGAAAGATGGGCGAGCAGATGGTGGCGGCCAGCCCCGAGGGCGGCGCGCTCTTCGTGTTCGAGCTGCCGTCGCCGTAGCCGAGGTCTCCGGGGCGGGAGCCGTCGCGCATGATTCGCGGCCTGTTCGGCGTGCTCCTCGTCGCGGCGGCGCTCGCCGCGTCCGTCTCGGTCGCCGGCCCGCCCGCCGGCACGCTGCGGCTCTGTGCCGATCCCGACAACCTGCCCTTCAGCAGCGCGACCGGTCCCGAGCGTGGCTTCTATCTCGACGTCGGCGCGCTCCTGGCCGCCCGTCTGGGTATGACGACCGACGTGGTGTGGTGGCGCACCTTCTATGGCGCCCGCGCGGTGCGCAACACGCTCCTCGCCGATACCTGCGACGCCCACGTGGGGCTGCCGGCCGACGCGGGATACATGGATCGCCGAGTCAGCGTCTCTCGACCATTCCTGGACGTCGGGTACGCGATCATGGCGCCTGCGTCGCTGGCCTTCGCTCGGCTCGACGATCTGAAGCCGCATCGTCTCGCCGTGGAGTTCAGGACGCCGGCCCAGTCACTCCTCGCCTCGAAGGACGGCTTCAACGTCTCGACGTTCCGATCCGCCGAGGAAGCCGTGGAGGCGCTGGCCCGGCGCGAGGTCGATGCGGCGTTCGTGTGGGGACCTATGGCGGGGTATCTCAACGCCAGGAAATTCGCGAGCGCCTATCGCGTCGTCCCCGTCGCGGGCGAAGGCCTGCAATGGCGCGTCGGTATCGGCGTCCGCAAGGGTGACGACACCTTACTGCGTCGGATCGACGAGGCGCTCGGTCACCTCGATGCCGAGATCCGCCGTGCGGCCGAGCACTACGGGTTTCCGCTCGCCGCCGCCGTCGACGTCACCGCGGCGCCGCCGGCGGCGGCGCCGGTGTCGACGGCCGACGCCGTCGCCGCCGGCCGGACCGTGTTCAACCAGCACTGCTCGCACTGCCACTCGCCGAACGCGCACAGTCCCGAGCCGGCCCGCGATCTGCGACGCCTGCGCATCCGCTACGGCGAGCGCATGACGGCGGTGTTCTACGAGACGGTCAGCGAGGGACGGACCGCCAAGGGCATGCCTCCGTGGAAGGAGATCCTCAAGCAGGAAGACATCTCGCGGGTCCTGAGCTTCCTGGAGTCCGTTCAGTCCTCGCCCTGAGCCGCGGGGCGCGCCCAAGTGGCATGGTCGGTGCTGCTGCCTCCGTCGCAGCCGACCGACCGCATCCGACGTCATTCTCCGATGCAGTGGCGGGGAGGAGGTGGCAAGCGATGGCCGACCAGTTCAAGTGCACGAAGTGCGGAAAGACGTCACCGAAGTTCACGAATTGCTGCGGGGCACCGATGAAGAAGGCCTGATGTTGCCGCGAGAGGCCCGCCTGGACCTCCAGGCGGGCCTCTCGAAAGGCGGCCCTCGCGATGCCAGTCAGACTCTCGCCGTGCCATGGTGGTCCGAACCCGTGCCGTTCCGGCGTTCGCGACGTGGAACGCAATGCAGTGCTTGGTCCGGTGCCCGCCTCTCTCCTAGAATGCAGAAATGAACAGAACCGAATTGCCGCCGACATTTCTTCGCGCGGAGACAACATGGGCATGACGAATCGGAGCTGGGGAGCGATCGCAGCGCTGGTGCTGATGGTGTCGTTGCCGGGTTGTGCGGCGAAGATCCAGGGCAGTGTCCAGCTCGTCGACACCGGCCTGCAGCCGGTGGCGAACGAGAGCGCCCAGGGCACCGTCGTCAACATGATCAACACGACGGCGGCCGTCGAGCAGGCCTCCCATGCGGTGACGGTGGACGCCCAGGGCAAGTTCGAATCGGCCAAGGATCGGCTGCGTCCCGGGACCTATAAGGTGGAAGTGAGCCGGATCGGGTACGAGACGGACACGCAGACGGTCGAGATCGGCAAGCACACGAGCAAGAAAATCGACTTCAAGCTCAGGAAGATCCAGGAAGCCAGGCGCAAGACCATCCAGGGTTCTCGCTCCGACGAAGACAAGATCATCAATCCCGGTGAAGTGAACATCCAGCCGCCCACGATGTAGGGGGACCATGATCAGCCACGGAGTCCGGTACGGGATCGCCGCGGCGGCGGCCCTGCTTCTGGCCGCCTGCAGCGGTCAGCAGGTGCAGCTCGAAATCAAAGCCCGGATGGACGGACAACCGGCGGCCGGCGCCACCGTCATGGTCGACGGCAAGGAGCTCGGCGTGACGGACGGCACGGGCCTGCTCGCCAGGCCGCTCACGCGGAGCGCCGGCGCCGAGGTCGACGTGCTCGTGAGCAAGGAGCTGCCCGGGCACCGCATCAAGCCCTGGAAGACGACACTCCTGATCAAGCTCGGCAAGGACGGCAAGATCGTCGACCGGTATTCCCTGGAGGCCGATCTCGCCGTGACCCGCTACTTCACCGTGGCCGTGAACGAGCAGGGGACGCCGGTCACCGACGCCACCGTCAAGCTGAACGACAAGGAGCTGGGCCAGACGGACGCCAAGGGCGAGCTCGTTCATGAATACACGACGCTGCCTCCGAAGGGCGTCACGCTCACGGTCAGCAAGCCCGGCTATGCGGCCTCGCAGAAGAGCGCGTCGGTGCAGCCGGGGGAACGGCTGGAGATTGCGCTGGCCCGGCGGGCCATCCTGACCGTGACCGCCATCAGCGACGAGTACGGCGTCCGAGCCGGCGTGCCCGGCGTCGCGGTGAGCGTCGACGGCCGGCCGCTGGGCAAGACCGACGACCGGGGCGTCTACACCTATACGTACGACGGTGCGCCGGGTCGCAAAGCGCAGGTCGCGCTGTCGGCGCCAGGGTACCTCCCCACCGACTGGAAGACGGCCGTCGTCCTCGAGGGCCAGGTCAGTGTCCAGCGCGCCTTTGCCCCGGCCACTCCTCGGCCGATCCGGGTCGGGGTGCACCGGTTCGTGGGCAACACGCCCGGCGTGGATCTCAAGGACGTCGCCTCCCAGGCGGAGACGGCCATCGCCGCCCAGCTCTTCAAGGCCTCCGTGTTCCGCGAGGTGCCGGCCACCGACCTCGAGCGCGAGGTCAAACGGCTGAAGGTCGGCATCGACAGGATCGCGACCAAGGGCTGGCACGGCACGCCGCTGCGCCGCACGGTCGACATGGTCGTGCTCGGCAGCGTCGCCCGCGACGACAAGGGCCTCATCATCGAGACCAAGTTCTACATGGCCAGCGGAAGTCTCGTCCTCAGCCAGATCGCGCGCGCACGCGACGCGGGGGCGATCAACGGCGCCGTCCGCGAGGTCGTCGCCAACGTGATGGAGCGGTTCCCCTTCGAGGGCACGGTGGTCGCCGTGGACGGCGAGCGCTACCGGCTCAACCTCGGCAAACCCTACCGCGTCGGACGGGGAACGGAGTTCTCGCTGCTTGCGGCAGAAGCGGTCAAGGGCGACTCGAGCCCGGCGCGATCCCGCGAATTCGGCCACCTGCGGGTCAACCGCGCGGAGGACGGCGGCTCGTGGGCCGAGCTCGAAACCATCAACGCGAGGCGGACGGTGACTCCCGGCGACCGGGTCGTGCGGCGCGGGCACCAGGCGGGCGAAGGCGAGGATTCCGGCACCTCGGTCACTCTCTCGGCCAAGGGTGGGTTGGCGCCCGATGTGACTCCGCTGCCGGGCGTGAACATCTACCTCAACGGCGACTGGGCGGGCACGACCGGCACCGACGGCCGGGCCGAGGTGCGGCTGCGTCCGGGCAAGAACTACGACATCCTCCTCTACCGCCACGGCTACCAGCAGGTGACCGACCGGCTCCGCATGGACAAGGGTCAGGGCGTCAGGGAGTTCGTCCTCCCGGTCAACAACGCCGTATTCAGGGTCGACTCCGAGCCGTCTCGCGCCACGGTCGTCGTGGACGGTGATGCGTTCGGCAAGACCCCGCTGCTCGAGGGCAAGCCGGTCAGCCTCGGATTCCACACCGTCAAGCTCACGGTCGGAGAGGACTACCGCGACTGGGAAGAGGTCGTGGAGTTCGACAAGAAGGTGGAGGACCGCACGGGCGAGCGGCGGATCGTCCTGCACAAGGACTACCTGAAGATCGGCGAGCGCGCGGCCCAGCAAGGCGACACCAACGCGGCCATCCAGGCCTACGCCAGCGCGGACAAGACGCACCCGGATTACTCCGAGGCGCACGCGCGTCTGGGCCAGATCTATCTCGACGACAAAAACGACTACGAGGCGGCCGTCCGCGAGTTCGAGAGCGTGCTGACGCTGCCCCAGAACAAGGACCTCATCTACAAGCAGTTCGCGGTGGCGTTCACCAACCTCGGGCACGCCTATTACGAGAAGGGCACCCGCCTCGTGGATCGCGACCGCGAGGGCGCCGCCCAGGCCCTGGCCAAGGCGGTGCAGAACCTCCAGGTCGCGAAGCAGAACACGCGATTCTTCCCGACCGCCCACCACGACGAGGCGCTGCACGACACGTACTACTACCTCGCCCTCTCGTACCACAAGCTCTACCTGGTCACCCGCAAGGCCTCGCTCGCGGGCGCCGCCGACCTCGCCTGGCGCGAGTACTTCGATTTCTTCCCCAAGCGGCTGGAAGGCAATCCGACCTTCGAGCAGAGCCGCGCGGGAGCGCGCAAGTACTGGGACCAGATCAAAGACCAGCCGTCATAGCGCCCATGAACGCCACGCGTCGCCGTCGTGCCCTCGCCTGCGTGGTGCTGGCCTCAGCACTCGTCACGATGCCCCCCGCCGCGGCGCCCGACGAGCAGGCGGCCCCGGCCGTCATCGTGCCGCGCTACGTGCGTCCGCTCACCAGCGTCGAGTCCGGCCGCAACGACGCCAACCCGGTGTGGACCCGATCCGGAAAGCTGATCGCGTTCGAGCGCAGCCGCGGGGACAAGAAAGAAATCGTCGTCGCCCGGGCGGACGGCACGCTCGTGCACACGATCTACACCCAGGCGTCCGAGGGCGGCAAGGAGCCCAAGTTCTTTTTCCCCGGCGTCGCCGAAGAGGTCAGCTACAACGCCGGGATCGCATGGTCCCCCACCGGCGATCGCCTCGCCTTCACCAGCAACGGCGGCGTCGGCAACTACGACGTGTACGTCCACGAGCTGGGCGGCAAGACGACGCGGCTCACGACCCACAAGGAAAAAGACGGCCAGGCCGACTGGTCGCCGGTGACCGATCAGCTCGTGTTCGTCTCGGGGCGGACCGGCAAGGGCGACCTCTACCTCCTCGACGTCGCCTCGCGCGGCGTGACGCGGCTGACGTGGGGCACGAGTCCGTTTCTGTATCCGCAGTGGTCGCCCGACGGCACGAAGCTGACGATGCTCCACGGCAACAACGAGAACCACGACATTCACGTGATCGACGACGTGCGCCGGCCCGCCGAGACGCTGCGCGCGCTGACGACCTGGACCCACGACGACCTGCGACCGGTGTGGTCGCCGGACGGCCGGAAGATCGCCTTCTATTCCAATTACAATCCGGCCGGCGATCCCAAGACGTGGGCGATCGTGGTCGTCGCCGCCGACGGCTCGGACCCCACCGACGGCGCCGGACTGGCCGCCAAGGTGGTCGCGACCAGTGTCCTGCCCGACGTGGAGCGCGGCCCGGCCTGGATGCCGGACAGCGCCGCCATCGTCTACGTCAAGGACGATCGGTCCGAGTACAACCCTCTATACCTCGTCGACCTCGTGCGGGGGACCAACGTCCTCGTCAAGACCGAGACGAAGATGAACCACGACGTCACCTGCTCGACGGACGGCGTGATCGCGTTCCGGGCTCAGGTCGATCAGTGGGACCAGATCTTCGTCGCGAGGCTGAAGGACTGATGGCGGCCGGCCGGGGTACCGCGCTGCTGGTGACGCTCGCGATGCTCGCGGCGACGGCGGCGTGGGCGGCGGACGACGCCGTGGCGCGCGCGATGCAGCTCTACGACAAGCGTCATTACCGGGACGCCGCCCGCACGCTGGAGACGGCGTTGCCCTCGCTGGAGCCGGGCCGGCAGGCGGCCGCCTCGCTCACCCTTGGCATCGTGTATCTCGGTACCGCCGAGCTCCACCGAGAGCTCTCGCAATCCGCCACACCGATCCAGCTGGAGTATCTGAGGGCCATCGCCGCCATTCGCGGGCCCGGCGCCAGCCGCCTGGCGAGCTTGTACCTCGGTCAAACGCTGCTCGAGAGCGGACGGCCCGCGGAGGCCATCAAGGTCCTGGAGCGCTTCGCCGCCGAGCCCG
>Ga0137403_10002834_pt1 | contig 21012 bp, 16 predicted proteins | sample CZOMad2_1_16fung_FD_122057 | JGI IMG/M metagenome (GOLD analysis project Ga0137403, IMG submission 122057) | Vadose zone soil fungal communities from Angelo Coast Range Reserve, California, USA - CZOMad2_1_16fungal (Hybrid Assembly) | ecosystem: Environmental > Terrestrial > Soil > Vadose zone...
AGCGTGAAAAGCAGCACGTGCGAATCAAGAGCGAGGTCGACATCGTTTTGCGCGATGAAGGAAGGGCGATAGGACCAAAGAATACCGCGTCCCCAATAGGCGAACACCAGGCCGACCACGGCGCCAGCGAGCGACAGCAGCGTGCTCTCGGCGAGGAGTTGGCGGAGGATGCGGCTGCGTCCGGCGCCGAGTGCGGCGCGTACCGTCATTTCTCTTTCACGGCGGGCCGCCTGTGCGAGGAGCAAATTTGCAAGGTTCGCGCAGGCAATCAGGAGGACGAGGCCGACGGCCCCGAGCATCATGGCGCTCGCGAGCGCGAACTGTTCGTGGTTATTGACGCCGACCGCGGCTTCGGCCAGGGAAGTGACCGCGACGCTGCGGCCACCATTTTCCTTCGGATATTCGGCTTCCAGACGCGATGCGATGGTTTTCAGCGAGGCTTCGGCTTGCGGCAGAGCGAGGTCGGGCTTGAGACGCCCGAACGTGTTCATCGCTAGAAATCGGCGATCGTTGAAATTGTCAGCAAAAAACCCGGCGAGGACCTGGGGATACATGCTGGTGGGAATCCACACCTGTTCCGTAGGGGCAAGCGAAATGGTGCCTTTGAAGCCGCGCGGGGCGATGCCAATGATGGTGAAGGGTGTGGCGTTGAGATTCATGGTGCGTCCGACGATGTTGGGGTCGGCGCCAAATTTGTTGGCCCAGAGCGCGTAGCTGATGACCGCTACGGTATTGCTGCTGGGTTTCGTATCCTCATCTGGAAGAAAGAAACGGCCGGCGACCGGATTGAGGCCGAGCACGTCGAAATAATTCGCGCTGACGATGTAAGCCTGCACTTGACGCGGCTCGGCGCCGCCACTCCAGGTGAGAGGAATCTGCTGCCAGGTGGCCAGGTCGGTGAAGACTTCATTCTGGCGGCGAAAGTCCTGATAGTTGGGAAACGACATGCCGAGTTTCTCGGCGCGCGCTTGCGTAAACTTGGTCTTCGTGTCGATGTTATCGAGTGAAACGAGCCGGCCAACGTCGCGCACGGGCAGCGGATTCAGGAGAATGGCGTTGACGACAGTGAAGATGGTGGTGTTCAGACCAAAACCGAGGGCCAGAGAAAGAATGGCGATCGCGCTGAATCCGCGATTCTTAAGCAGCATGCGAACCGCAAAGCGAAGATCCTTGCCAAAATCATCGAACCAGCGGTACAGCCAGACGCCGCGACTGTCTTCCTGCGCGAGTGCGACGTTGCCAAAACTGCGGCGCGCCGCGTGGCGAGCCTCTTCGGGTTCCATGCCGTCCTCCAAATTTTCGTCTACTTCCATGGCGATATGCGTGCGGATTTCGTCATCCAGATCTCGAGCGAGTTCCTTCCTGCGAAAGATGGCGCCGAATTTTGCAAAGTTTCGAGTCAAACCCACGGTGATGCTCCGTTCGGACCCACTGGCGCTCAGGCGTCCTCTGACGGGGTTGGATTCAGAATGCTCGCGATCGCTTCACTGAAGCGATCCCACTTGGAATGTTCAGTGGACAGTTGCTTACGACCCGCAGGAGTCAAGCGATAAAACCTGGCGCGCCGGTTGTTACTGGACGTGCCCCATTCAGCCGCGATCCAACCCTCCAGCAACAGCCGCTGGAGGGCGGGGTAGAGAGAACCGTGCTCGATCTTGAGTGTATCGCCGGAAGTCTGTTGAATGAATTTCGCGATACCGTGACCGTGCGCTGGCCCCCAACGGAGCGTGCGAAGAATAATTAGATCGAGAGTGCCCTGCATAATTTCCAGGCGTGGCGCTTTCGGCTTTCGGGTCATGGGTAGACACCCTACCACAAGATGGGTAGATAATCTACTAAAGCATTGCCCATAGCGTCTCGAGCATATGGAATTGAAAGGAATTGTTGCTCAGCGGTCAATCAAATAATGTACTTAGCTATTATATAACGCTAATAGACCCATGTTTTGCAACATGACACACAGATGAAACGTTTCACCCCGGCGGCAACCCCCCCAGCGTATTGTCAGGCGAAAGACCGCAAATTCTGTGCCAAAGGGTTTCGCCGATGAAAAAGCTGCGTTTGCTGGTTTCGCTGATGACCCGGGAAAACGATTACCAGCTGGAACAAGCTGCCTCCGCACAGCAAGCGGGAGTGAGTCTCGGCTGCGACGTGCAGGTTGTTTTCGCGGACAACGACGCGATTACACAGGGAACCCAGTTGCTGAAAATCATACAAGCCGATCCCGCCACGCGTCCGGACGCTATCATTTGCGAGCCCGTCGGCGGGCCGTGTCTCCCGCAAGTGGCTCGCGCCGCCGTGCAAGCAGCCATTCCATGGGTGCTTCTCAACCGCGAGGCAGATTACCTGCCAGAGCTCCGCAGGTCCGCGCCGCGGCTGCCGATTTTTTCGATTAGTGCCGACCAAAAAGAAGTAGGCCGCATTCAAGGGCTGCAGCTTGCGGCTTTGGTGCGCAACGGAGGCGGCATTCTACACATTCAGGGTCCATCGGAAAATTTCGCGGCCAAGGATCGAACCACCGGAATGCAAATGACTCTGCCTCCCAGTGTTCCGGTCATCACGCTGAGGGGCCAGTGGACGGAGGAGAGTGCGCAGCGAAGCGTGGAGTCCTGGCTACGATTGAATACTTCGCAGAAGACTACCATCAGCGCAGTTGGCGCGCAAAATGATGCTATGGCGATGGGTGCGAGGAAAGCATTCACAGGGATGGACAATCTTTCCGAGAGAGATCGTTGGTTGCACCTGCCTTACGTCGGCTGTGACGGCGTCCCGAAGACCGGTCAAACTTGGGTCCGCACCGGCACGCTGACAGCCACCGTTGTCATTCCGCCTACCGCCGGCCGGGCGCTCGCGATCATGCATCAAGCATTGCAAACGGGCGTCAAGCCCCCGGAGCGATCGTTTACGACGCCCGAGTCGTTTCCCCCCGTCGAGCAACTCTCCACGAGGTAATTTGAGCAGTGGAATAATCTTGGAATCGAGAAATCGCGCGAGTCGGCAGGATCAGCCTTGCCTCCCGTAGAGTCGCTACCGTTTGACAGAGAATTCTTGGCGGGATAGGTTCAGTGTCTCAGCGTCAACTGGCGCGCAGAAGTTTGGCCACCGTTCATACACTTTCAGGAGGTACGATGCGGCGAGAAGTCGCGATTTTCTTGGTCTGTGGTGCGATTCTGGGGGCGAGCGTGGCGGCATCGAAAGCGCCGAAGGCCGACGACCGTCTCAAAGGTGCGATCCGGCACCCAGCCGTAAACGGATGGACCTTGGTACATCTGGAAGGGACGCCGGCGCAGATCGGGTATCAGCACGGCTATTTACTCGCCGCGGAGATTCAGGACATGCAGAAGGTGTTTGCGCTGGAACTGACACACGACGATGGAAAGGATTGGAATTTCTTTCGTGATGCCGCGAAAAACGTGTTGTGGCCCAATGTGGAACAGGAATATCGCGAAGAAATGCAAGGCATCGCGGATGGATTGAACGCGCAAGGCGTGAAGTTGGATCTGTGGGACGTAGTGACCATAAACGCTTCGCAGGAGTGGGGCTACTACGTCGGAGAGTACGACAAAGCACGTAAAATAGTATCGCTGCCGACGGTGACCGCTCCAGAGCACTGCAGCGCATTCGTGGCCGTCGGGAGTTACACCAAAGACGGGCATGTCGTGATCGCACACAACAACTGGACCAACTACCTGGACGGGTCGCGATGGACAATTGTGTTCGACATCGCTCCCGCATATGGCTACCACTTTCTAATGGATGGCCTTCCGGGAGTGATCCACAGCGGCGACGACTTTGGATTGAATGCCGCTGGCATCGTGATTACGGAAACCACCATTTCGGGTTTTCACGGCTTCGACACCAGCGGCGTGCCCGAATTCGTGCGCGCCCGCAAGGCCATGCAGTACTCCACCTCGATTGACGACGTTACTCGTATCTTCAAAGAAGGGAACAACGGCGGATACGCGAACGACTGGCTGATCGCGGATACCAGAAAGAACGAAATCGCTAGCCTCGAACTTGGATTGAAGAATGTGACTCTGGATCGGAAGACTGACGGTTATTTCGTCGGCTCAAACTTTCCGATCAACCCAAAGTTAGCGGCCGAAGAGACGGACTTCGCCGTCGCAGACAAGGGCAACAGCGCGAATGCCCGGCATCGGCGATGGGAACAATTGATGGCGGAAAATAAAGGAAAGATCGACGTGCAGTTAGCGCAGAAATTCATGGCAGACCATGTTGATAGCGTGACCGGCAAAACGGAACCGAGCGAGCGGACCCTCTGCGGGCACTTCGAACTCTCGGCGCGCGGCTCCGGGGCCGGCTCCTGGCAACCCGCCTACGGAACGGCGGGCGCTGCGCAGAATAAGGTAACCGATACATCGATGGCCGCGAACATGGAATTTATGGCGGCAGCAGGGCACGCCTGTGGAATGGACTTCCTCGCAGCGAACCATTTGCGAGCGCATCCGGAGCTGATTTGGGAGAAGTCGGAACTACGTGACATGAAAGCAAATCCGTGGACGATGATCGCGGCGGGAAAGTAGGGAGTCATCCTCGCAGTTGCACAATCTAGGAACGAGTGATTTTGAGATCTCGGTAGTCCTCAGGAATACACTCGTTCCTGGCTCGCTCTATTTCCCTTACCTGCCCAATCGGCGTTGCCTCTAAATGGCTTGCCGCCAAGCAAGTATGACTCTCCAGCGGTGCCGTGCATCGGTTCGTAACTGCAAGATTAGCGGCCGGCTGTTTTCGCTTTTTGCCCGTGATGCTCAACGTGCTGCTTGGCCGCCTCCGAAGCGTGATGCGTAGCATGGTGCAGGTGCCCTTGTGCGGTATGCGCGTGGTGGGCTGCTCGCTCATGATCTCCGGATTCGTGATGCGTCGCGGCTTCGCGATGATGCCGGGCCGCGTGCTCATGATGTTCTGCTGCTTTGTGGTGATGTTCTGCCGCTTCCTTGGACATGAATCCTCCTCCTCACCTTAGTGCCAGCTTAGCTTCATGGGTTGGACTGGCTGGACGAGCGTGCGCCCGAGCTCGTTAACGGGGTGTCACCATATTGTGAATGCTGAAGGAAGACCAGGCTAAGCCACCAAACCGGAAGTAAAAGAAGATCACCTCGACAGACTGAAGCTCGCGCCTGCGGTGACGAAGCCCTAAATATGCGGCGAATCAGTGAAGCCTAGATTTCTTCGCGAAAGTTCCAGCGCTTGTGATTTACGTCCACGGCAGCGACATCGTCAGGGCTGAACGGGACCTCCTTATGGCCGCGAACGTGGATGACACAGCCTTCGCTGGCGACTACCTGATCGAAACACTTGCCGCTTTTTAGCGTCACTGAGACGACGTGATAGCCCATGCCAGTTTCGTTCTGGCGTCGTATGTTGACGGCTAGTTCGCGCGGAATCGGAATCAAACGTTTCATTGGCCTTGCCTCTGAATTGATCTGGGAGCTTGATTAGGAGCCCACAGTCTAATTGGCCGTCCCGGCCGTGTCTAGGGGCTCCAGGATTTTCACAGGGGTCAGAATCCGAGCTAAGGGAACCGTCTTTAGATTGCCCGTATCTCCTTGTAATTAAAATCTTTAGAAGCTGCGAAAAAGCCGATACCAGTCAGCGGAGCCGTGCGGCTGGAGCGCACAGAGCCGCATCTCCTCCACTTTTGCCACAAATCTGCGCTTCCCATTTCTACCGCGTTATGTCGCTGGCTTAGCGTTTTTCTCTGGTCCTTTGGCTTCGGTGCGGGTTATTTGGGCCAGCCAGCTTTGCACCGCCTGCCTCTTACCGGGGTCGGCGTTGCCGGACTTTAGGTAAGCACGGAGTTCGGCTGCGGCCGGATCGGTCGCACCCTGATTCAAGAGGACTTGCGCCAGGGGCAATCGTGCATCCGGGAAATCGGGGACGGACTGGCGCAACAGTTGTTCGACCTCGGCGGAGCCGCCGCCCTCCGCCGCGAGAATCCGACCGAGGGTGTATCTCGCTGCGCTGTGCTGCGGATCCAGCTTCATGGCCCGGCGGGCGGCGACTTCCGCTTCGGGATAGCGACGGAGCAGGAAGAGGCCGAGACCCAGGTTTCGATACGGTTCCTCGATCTTCGTGTCCAGGGCGATGGCGGTCTCGAACTCGGTTACGGCACTTTCGTACTCATTCAGCTGAATATAACTCGCGCCCAGGTTGTTGTGTGCCTGCACGAAAGCGGGAGCAATCTCGATGGCTTTCCGCAAATGTTCGGCGGCCGACCGGAAATCGCCGGAGTGAACAGCCTTCTGCGAGCGTTGGAATTCTTTGACCGCGGCCGCGGGCAGAAGAAGCTCGTGAACGGAAATCGTTTCCGCTTGGGGCTTTATGTGAGCGGGAGGGGCCACCTCGGCCTGGATCGTTGCGAGGGGATCGAGGCCAGGAAGGGCGTTTCCGTAACGAGTGCCGCCGGGTAAGCGCGAAGCTCCCTGGGCATGCATGCTGGAAATTGAGAAGGGAATTGTGCCGCAAAGAGTGAGTCCGATCGCGAAATGCGCGGTGAGTTTCGTTTTGGGCCTCATCTGAGATCTCCTTCGGTGAACGTCTGCTTGGCCCGCGTTCACGGTTGCAATTCGGATTGGGAGCCTTCTAGAATGAGGCGGGGTTAAATCAAGAAACGCACGCCCGCGAGGGTTCGCGTATCTAATCGAGATCGGCGTCGCTCCGGCGGCCAAACCAGAAGCGGCTCGATCTGTTTAACCCCACTTTTTCGAAAATCCCTACTAAGTCAAAGGACGTTGCAACTTGCCGGTGGTAAGGCTGCAGCTGCTTTTTTACGGAATATTTTCTGAATCTTTCCGAACAGCATCAAATACTTGAATGAGATACGGTGGGGATGAATAAATGTTTCCGATTTTGCAAGCCATCTGCGCAAGTAACAAGTGACAGGTCCTGTACTCGCGAGAATAATTGAATCCTCAGCACTTCAAAGAAGCTAAAGCTGATCTCAATTTTTGTACCGTTACGGACGTTTTCCCTGGAACGAGGTGTCCCGTTTGTGGGACGCAGGGCTAGTTCCGAGGACGGGTGGTATCGTTCTGGTTCAATTGCTGCAGATTCTCGCGGGCAAGTTCGTGAGCGGGATTGAGTTTGAGTGCGCGCTCGTAGTGCAATCGTGCTTCGCTGATATTTCCCGTTTCGGCTAGCGCGCTGCCCAGGTTGGCCTCAGCATTGGCGTCTTGGGGACTCAGGCGTACTGCAGCTTGGAAATGAACCAGCGCACCCGGGAAGTCTCCTTGCGAAGCCAGCGCGTTCCCCAGATTGTAGTGGCCGTCAAAATAATCTGGGCGCGCCCTAAGCGCGGCGGACAGGTAGAGTATGGCTTCGCCGCTCCGTCCCGCGCCAAGAAGAGCCGCCCCAAGCGCATTGTTGGCCGTGGCGTCTTCGGGACGAATGCGAACCGCTTGCGCAAAATGAGCGGCAGACTCCGCGACCTCGCCGCGAATTTGCAGCAGCGCTCCCAGGTTGTAGTGGGCTTCGAAATCGTTCGGATTTTTCTGAAGATTGTGGCGAGCCATTGCCTCCTGAATCAGGGCTCGCGGATCGGCCGCTGCTCCCTGCGAATCCTTCGGTAAAACCTGCAGCCACAGGTGTGCCATTTCATCGCTGGCACGATTGCCGGCGCCAACGCGCTGCGGCGGATGATTCGGATTGCGGATGTTCTCAACCGAATTGTCGTACGTGAATCGCATGGAAATTGTTGTACCCTTCGGCAAGTTTATCGGTGAGACGTAGCGATACACGGCCTGCCAATTCAAATCCCACCGCGCAATGTGAATCAGACTCTCCCGGGTTCCATCAGGCAGCGTTGCGACCGCCCGCAGATCTTTGCCGAGATAGTGTGCGTGTGGGTAGATGGCCAGAAGATCGACGTCGACCGGCAGAGTGAAATCATCGCCAACGACGAAATTCGCTTCGCCCGGCGGAATATCAAGCAAGCGATCATTTTCCATCTGGAGCAGGATGGGATGCAACGTGGCAGGCTTGTCTGTGAAATAAAGCCCGAGACTTGGCTGAAGAGTTTCCGGCTTGCCGGACGGCTGAAGATGCGTATTGAGAACCAGATCCGTGTCTTTGTCGAGCCGAATAGCCATTCCGTCGGGCTCAACATAAGGCGCCGAGCCCGGCTTCCAGAACAGGAAGTGGCTGTCCGGATCGAATACTTCGGACTCGATGGTCAAGTCCATGCCTCCGAAACCGGATCCTGGAGGATTCTCCTGAAGGCGGGCGGTCTGGCCGTGATCGACGAGAACATTGGCATGATGCACCAACCGTTTGTCACCGGGACGGATTTCAATGGCTTTGAGCCAGCGCTCGCCGTCAACAGGAGACCGAAAGACAAAGTTCCAGTAGGTGTCTGAGCCTCCAGCCGGAAGTTCGAACGCCTTAGTGGCTTTGACAATGACATCGGGCTTACCGAGCTGCCACCCTTCCACGAATTGTGGCTTGCGCGGAAGGTCGGATGCCCTGCCTTCTACCGCGCCTTGGTCGATCCACGCTCTAAGGAGGGCGATCTGCTCGGCAGGCAGCCGAAGGTCGTCAGCAAATTGCGGATCGTCCGGCTCAGGCAGCCATGGAGGCATAAATCGTTTCTCGGTTACGGCGGCGATCTGACGAGCATGTGTTTTCGCGTCGGAATACGAGAGCAAAGAGAAGGGCGCTGCCTCGCCCGGCCGGTGGCACGGCACGCAGGAATGAAAAAGGACAGGAGCAATATCGCGAGTAAACGTGATTTGTGGCCGTGTGACATCGGCCCGCTCGGCCGGCGATGACGGTGTTTTCTGATGCTCAACCTCAGGCTGTTGCGCCGCGGCCGCGACGCTGATCAGAGCTAGGACCGCCAGGTATCCGGCAACGCCTCCGAACTTACGCATCATTCGAGGTCCGAGATATAGCAGCCTACAGCTGGAACGCTATCCGACTGCAACGTCTTACCGTCAATGGCCGCCCGGATCGCGTCGTCCAACTCATGGGTAGTGGCGACCGTACGCGTGCGTCCGAAATCCTGGTACAGATTGTCGATCCGGCCGTGGTAGACGAGACGGTGATCGGCGTCGAAGACCGCCGCCTCCGGCGTAATCCGGACGTGACTCTGCCTGACAAGGGCGTGTTGAGGATCGCGGAGGGCGGGAAGCTGGTAACCGAAGTCCTGCACATGCTTGTGAATCATTTCCGCCGATTCCGCGCGGTCAGGATAGACCAGCCAAAATGCGGCCTTGCCGACGTGTTGGATGCTTAGGTGCTGGATCGTTGTGGAGTACCGATTCGAAATCGGGCAATCGGTTCGGACGAAGAGCAGAACCACGACTTTGCCTCGCGTGCCCTTCAGCGGATCAACTGCAACGCCAGACAAATTTGTGGCGGTCGCCTGTCCCTGGCTGGTGCTCACCAGCGGGACCCACAGGCAAAAACCCAGAAGTGTCGCGAAAATTAAGGTCCGGAGAGCGAAGGTCTGCGTGCCGCGGCCCATATACGCCCGTACCCCTCGGGCTCAGGAAATGTTACTGCCAGCACCGATGCTTGTCCATTTTCGACATAAACAAACGCCTTAATTCAGGAAGTCTCGGCCGGCGGAAGGCGCTAGCGGGGCTCTGAGGCCACCACTCGCGCGGAAGCATACTGGCGTTGAAAGCCTAGGAATCGCAGGTCGCAATTTTCGCAACGATACGGCCAGACGAACAAAACCGGATACACAAACCGTTCGACGAAACCGCGGCGATAGGAGCGACGCACCCGTGAGCTGGCGCACTGCGGGCATTCATTCGTCTTTTTCGCAAATACGAGTCGCACCGGCGCTCCCAAGATTATGGGTAGGTTTTAGCATGACGATTCGCAGCGCATCAATGAACTCGCACCACTAGGTTGCGAAGTCGATAGGGGGTTGACGCAGGCGATACGTAACGCTAAGCGATTGTACGAAATCCGCTAGATCAGCGGATTTGTCCGGGCTCGATTCCGCTGGCCCGCGCGGCGTCCACCAAGTTGTCGATGGTGGCCTGGATCTTCGTTTTCGTCTCCTGAAGATGGCGGATCTGTTCTTCCACCGACGACGAATTGTATTGCCCGGTGTCGGCTAACAAGCCGCCGGCATTCTTCGAATCTCCCTTACTGAATCCCTTGAGTTCGCCAAGTTGCCGATCGACAATGGCTAGCGCCGACTCCTGCCTTTGCAGCTCTTGCCGGAATCCAGCGAGCGTTTGAGCGTCCACCGCTCCATCCGCAGATTGGCCAGGCGCTTTTTTGGACTGCCGCGGCGGGACCCGCGGACTCTTCGAAGGACTTTGCGCCACGCCGACAACGGAAATTGTGCCGCCGACCTCGCCCAGGTTCTCGTCGGTCCAGACTTTCTTGGGTTTCGCCTTCGGGGCCTTCGAAGCGGGTCCTGCGGCCGGGTCGGTGGCCGGAACAGCATTTTGCGTCGCGGGTGAGGCCGCAGCCGGATCTTGGGCTAGCCCCGAGGATACGAAGAATAAGGCCGCGATAGCCAACGCACGGAACATTCGCAACTCCACGAGGAAACGCACAGATCCGTAAATACCGGAATAAGTATAAAAGAGAAAATCCTAGGGATCGCCGTCCGCGTCGCTACGCTTGCCCAATTCGGCACGGCCCAATTCGGAACGGATCGTCGCCACGGCCTCTTTCGGCGGACCAATTCGACGGTAATTCGTATAAAGCGTTCGTTCGTGGATGGAGAAGCTGACGAATAGCCTGCGGCCGTCGAAGTCGTACTGCGAATACGACGGCAACCACAGTCCAGGGGCCATTTCGTAGCGCTCTTGCATGAAGTGGCTGCCCTTATACACTTTGGCAAGGAAGCCGCCGATGGAGATGTCGTCAGTGACTTCGACTTCCACGCGCGCTAGCTGGCTGGCCTCCTCATCAATCCACGCATAGCCACGCACCTTGGCAAAAATGGAGGTAGCGCGCGATGTGGGCTTGTACCCCGGATTGGGCTCCATCCGATACTTCGAGAGTATGCGGTCGGCGCGCGGTTCACGGTCAACGAAGGTATAAACGAACGCGGAGCGCGTGGCTTCAATCAACTCCGTGCGATCTTTCTGCTTCTTCGCGATTTTTTCGTAGGCCTCGCGTTGCGCGCGCCCTTCCTCGGCGGCCCAGGCAAGCGAGCGCTCCAGCTTTTCCAGTTCAGCGCGGTACGCAGCCAGGTCGGTCGGCCTGCCATCTGGATCAACCGGAATATGATCGACGCCCGTTCCCGCTGGCACGGTCCGCGAGATCTTGATCTCCGGGGGCGTCCCCGCGGGGCTCTTGCGGATTTCTAAGCGCTCGATGCGCTCATAGATCGCCTGCCCTTCGTCATTTCGCTTCTGGTTGGCGATCACCCGGTCCAGCATCGCCCGTTTTTCGGCCTCGCTCTGCGCGGAAACGGGAGACGTCTCGGGTGTTTGCTCGGCGCTCACGGAAACGCGCCCCATCCCAACAACCAGCAAAATCACACAAAAAACCAACATGGGTGCCCGCATAGTGGACCGACTGGCGAAAGCTCCGTCAGCAGATTTGAGTTAGATTCGGTGTCCGGATCGATTGTTGCATCTTGCAGCCGCACCCAATCGGGGAACTGTCTAAATAACCGGGTTTCGAATAGCCGGGCAACTACGATTTTGGCTTGTCCGCGGGCTTCTGCTGCTCGGCCTCCGCCGTCCACGGAGGAACGACGCCGTTCGTCCGGGCATAGGCGATCGACTGGCCCAGGTGCTCGCCCATGTGACTCGTGATCATGATGAAAGCGCCGCGTTGCGTGGTGTCCCGCCCAAACATTTTCTGTGCTTTATCTGCGTCGGCATCGCTCAAGGCCAGGATCGCTTTCCGAAAATGAGCGAAAGACTCGTTTAGCTCTTGCACGATCTTCACTTTGTCCCCCGCTGTCGCCGCGATGGCCTTGAAATCGACACCGGCTGGCGGCCGCGTGCCCAAGGCCCGCGCGATGCCATAGTTGGCAGCGACGATATGGGCGTAAACGTCCCCAATGGATCGGACGCCGTCGGCGGGACGCCAGTTGTATTTGTCAGCGGGAACGGTCTGCGCGAGGCGCGTATAGCGGTCTTCGTAGTAGGCCACTTCTGCCAGAAACTCAGCTCGCGCGCCCGATTTGGGAACGGAAGAGGCCGCACCTGCCGGAGACGTATTCTGAGCACGTCCGCTCTGTTCCAAGCTAAGACCAACTATGGCAACTGCTACAAAACAAATCGCCTTACCATCGCACGCGGGCTCCTTTTGTCGGTTAAAATGGCATTAAACGCGACGGTAGGTGGGCCAAACACGGTCGCCAGTTAAGCCATGACGAACTAGGCGCAAGGCTACACCCTTCCCGAGGCAAAGCAAAAGAGAGTTTGCGCGTCTAAGCAGCCAGAAAGCCGGAAACTCACGAAACGAATTGGCGTCCTAAGTCGTATTAGGTTGTGACTGCACGGGTCGGCGGAGGTCGGATTTGGGTGTAGCCCCAATAGAGAGTCTAACGGGAATTCCTCCCCTTGCCGCCGGCGCGATCGGGCGAAGACGCCTAGCGCTCACCGGCTTTCGCGGCAACCTCATCACGTTTGTCGAGACCTTCCGGCTGGCACTGGATGCGTTGCGAGCCCACAAACTAAGGAGCTTCCTCACGCTGTTAGGTGTAATCCTCGCGGTCCTTACTTTGGTCACGGTCATGAGTGTCGTTGCCGGGCTGAATTTCTACGTCGCCGACCGCGTTGCCAACCTCGGTGCCAACGTGTACGTGGTGGACCGTTTTGGAATCATCACCAGCGAGGACGCGTGGATTAAGGCTCAAAAGCGCCCACTTTTGACCCTGGAAGAATTTGAGTGGGTGCGCGACAACATGAAACTGGCCAGCCGCGTGGCCGCTGCCGGATGGGTCATCACCGACATCCGCGCCGGCAACACCTTGCTGGAAAATACCCGCGTGATGGGCGCCACCGCGGACTATGCCGAGCTTCGCAACATTGGCCTGGCTTCCGGCCGCTACCTCACCGAAGCCGATGACCTGCACCATTCTCCCATCTGTTTTATCGGCACCGACCTCGTGAAAAAATTCTTCCCCACCGTCGACCCGGTCGGAAAGACCATCCGTGCCGGAACTCACACCTACGAAATCGTTGGCGTGGCGGAGCCCATCGGCAGCGCCTTCGGGCAGTCGCAAGACAACTACATGCTGATTCCGCTGGTCACTTATTACAAGGAATGGCACACGCAACGGGACTGGCTGGCCATATTCGTCCAGGCCCAGAACACGGAAATGATCCCGGCGTCGCAAGACGAAGCCCGGATGCTGATGCGCGCTTATCGGCACCTGGACTACAACACCAAAGATAACTTCGCCATCCTTGGCTCGGACTCCATCATGGCGTTGTGGAAACAGCTGACCGGCAATCTGTTCGGAGTTGCCGTCGCGCTGACCGGAGTCTTTCTCGTGGTTGGCGGCATTGTGATCATGAACATCATGCTGGCCAGCGTGACCGAGCGAACTCGTGAGATCGGCCTCCGCAGATCGCTGGGAGCGCGGCGAAACCACATCATCCTCCAGTTCATGACGGAGTCGGCGGTGCTCGCCGCCATCGGCGGGATCATCGGCATCATCTTGGCGTATGGGGTCGTGTCTCTGGGGCGCGCAGCGACTTCCATTCCGATGAGAATGCCTCTCAGCGCGGTGATTTTGTCCCTCAGCGTTTCCACCGGCGTGGGACTCTTCTTCGGCATCTATCCGGCGATGCGAGCCGCGAAGCTCGATCCTATTGAAGCACTGCGGTCGGACTAAGGAACCTATGGCCCAATCCCACGGCGAAAATCTGAAACAAGCGCTGGACACGCTCCGGGCGCACAAACTGCGCAGCTCACTCACGGTCTTTGGAGTTGTGCTCGGTGTCAGCGTGATCATGCTCGTCGCGGCGTTGATCACCGGCTTTGACCAGGTAATTCAAGAGAACATCAAGCAATACGGCGCGGACACCGCCTTTATCTCGCGCTGGGACCAGGGCCCGCACAATAACACCCGTCCGCTCGAGGAGCGACTCCGCAAACCCTTAACGCTGGAAGACGCCGAAGCATTGAAGGCGGGCGCCCCAGCGGTAAAAAATGTAACCGTCTACATTAACTGGTGGGAAAAGCCGCATGTCATCCGCACCAAGGCGGGTTCCGTCAGCGCCATCGACTTTCGCGGCGTGCAGCCGAATTTCGGCGAGGTGTACGCCAACGCCGCTACCCTTTCCGGCCGCTTTCTGAGCGAAGGCGACGATTTGCACCGCCAGAAAGTTGTTATGCTCGGCGAGAACGTCGGGCCGGTGTTGTTTCCAGATAGCTCGCCCATTGGCAAGGATGTGATGATTGATGGCGAGGATTTTCAGGTAGTCGGCGTAGTGGAGAAACCCAAGGGCGGATTTGGCACCGACGACGAGGACCGCCGCGTCCTGATTCCCTACAACACCTTCCGCAAAATCTATCCGGGCGCCTACGAAAACAATATTCGTCTTCAGGCCCATCCAAAGATGCTGGATGCGGCAGTCGATCAAGCGACCGAGATTTTGCGCCGGCGCCGCAACGTGGCCTACACCGCAAAGAACAATTTCTCGATCGAAACCGCCGAGATGCAGGTGCAGGAGTTCCACAATATCGTCGGCATGGTGGCTGTCGCGACGGTAGTGCTAAGTTCCATTGGCCTGCTCATCGGCGGCGTCGGCGTGATGAACATCATGCTGGTCAGCGTAACCGAGCGAACTCGCGAAATCGGCTTGCGCAAGGCCATAGGCGCAAAGCGCAGCGACATCACCTGGCAATTTCTTCTGGAGGCCATGACCCTCACCGGCGCGGGAGGCCTGATCGCTCTGATTCTTGTGAATGGCTTGGTCCTGCTGATCCGCTTGACGCTCGAATGGCAGGGCAGCGTTCCCCTCTGGGCCGCTGCGGCGGGTCTCATCGTGAGCGTAGGTATCGGCCTGATTTTCGGTGTATGGCCCGCGATGAAGGCAGCCAAGCTCGACCCGGTCGAAGCCCTGCGCTACGAGTAGACTCCCGGAGTCGATGGGGACGTCACGGCTTCAGCCGTGCCGTGAATGCCATCGAACAATCCGGTTTTAGCCACTGAGGCTCGAACGCCCTTCCGGGGTGTTCGCCGAAAAGCAACCTCAGCTTTCCGAAATTCTCCGAATTATTTCGTGGAAGCAGACAATTTCGCGGACGCACTGCCTGCGGGTGCGGACGTCGGCGCCACCGCGCTCGGCCACAATACATCCAGAGATGTTTCACGACGCACCAGCATCTTTGCCTTCTTGGTCACATGGATGTGCAGTGTGTTCTGCCCATCGGTGCGAATTTCGCCGAGACCTTCTTTGGCGACCTGCATACTCTTGTCCGGTCGATACAATGCCACCCGAAGCTGATGTGGTCCCAGGGGCAGGGCATGCTCCAGCCGAACGGGTGCGCCTGCGGCAGTCGCATGCAGTTCGGAAGTAAAGAGCAGAGCCTGGTCGGCAAAGATTGCTACCGCGCCGTCCCCTACCGTCGAATCGATTTCGATCTTCAGCGTTGCGCGCTCCACGTGGGCGATGGGAGTCGGGAGCGGCAGCGCGGTAAGTTCGGGAGCCGGTGTTGAAGACCCGGCATTGGCGGTCTTCTCCGCAGGCACGACACCGTGATTCCCAGCGCTCCGCACCAGCGCAACCCCGGGACGCCGAGTGCGCGACTTTTCCGCGGCTTTCCGTGAATCGTCAGCAATCTTAGCCTCCACGTCCGGCACGATTGTCTCTTGCGAGTACCCAAGCAAATCCTGTGGCGGCGCTGGCGCAACTTTCGCGACGATAGGAGCTGCCGGCAATCGATAACGCGCGACTACCGCGCGTGAAACCGGGACGCTGCATATGGCAATGAGGGCTGCGGCAGCCACCGCCCAGAGGTCACTTGGCTGCATTGGCCGCGCTAACCACGAACCTTTCGACTTGGCGTGCGCCGGCGCCGTCGTTTCCAGTGGCGGCAATTGGCGCGCAAAGGGGTACAGTGAAGCGGCCAGGGCCTCAGCCGATGGATAACGGTCAGCGGGGATCTTCGCCAGGCAGCGCAGGATGACGTGATCGATGCCTGGAGGAAGCGCGGGATTTCGTTGCGACGGAGGAATTGGCTCTGCGGAAAGAATCTGGGCGCACACCGCGCTGACGGAACTTCCCTCGAAAGGAGGGACCCCGGTCACCATCTGGTAAAGAACAATTCCCAAGGAAAATAAATCCGACCTCGTGTTTTGCGCTTCGCCGTGAATCTGTTCCGGCGACAAGTAAGCGGGCGTCCCCATCAGGCGTCCAGAGCCGGACACCTGCGTCGACAACCGGGCAATGCCAAAATCGCCTAGCTTTACGTTACCGTCATCCGTAACCAGAATATTCGCTGGCTTTACATCGCCGTGGATGATGCCGGCGCGGTGGGCCCGGTGCAGAGCTCCGGCCAGATCGGCGGCCCAGGAGCAGGCGCGCGGGAAGGGGATCGGCGATTCGGAGAGGGCCTGTTGCAGTGTCCTTCCGGAGACGTACTCCATCACCAGGTAAGCGACGCTTCCTTCTTCAATGCCCACGTCATACAGGTTGATGATGGAGGGGTGCGATAACTGGCTGACGATCTGAGCTTCGCGCAAGAATTGCTTTTGTTCGGTCGGCGCGCCGAACGCATGCACCATGGTTTTCAGCGCCACCGTACGTCCCAGCACTGTGTCGCGAGCCTTATCGACACGGCTGGTGGCGCCGCAGCCTAGCGTTCCAATGACTTCGTAGCGATTCTTCGGCATCGTCGGGACAGAGACTTTAGCTGTATTTGTTGCACGCCTATATTCGGGTTCGCGCCCGAGAAAGGGAATGGCCCGATGGTACAGTTGTGTCCAACTGCGAGTACTACGGGAAACCCTTTAGACCTTTATGCCAGCTGCTACGCGAACGATTCCGTGTATTTTTCGAAGGCTAGGCCGAGCGCAGCAGCCGCGAGGCCCGGTTGCGAAGGGACGATGGCTGCGCCAAAACGACTTGCGGTGTCACCTTACGACGCGCGAAAGGATATAAGTCGTCCGCCAGATCCTCAGCGGACGCTCGGCGCAACGCCGGATCCTTCTCCAGGCAAGACATTACCAATTCATTCAGGCCCACGGGCAACGAAGGATTCGTCTGCGATGGCGGCAACGGCGTAGAAGACATAACGCGGGCACAAATGCCCTGCAGCGAATCGGCATCAAACGGCCGATGCCCGGTGATCATTTCGTAGAGCACGATACCCAGCGAGAAAATATCAGAGCGCCCGTCTTGCGGCTTTCCTAGAATTTGTTCTGGACACCAATACGCCGGTGTACCGAGAAGTGGTGTGTCTTTCGAATCTCGGCTGGCAAGGCGTGCCATGCCGAAATCAGTGAGCTTGATGCGGCCATCTTCGCTGATCAAAATATTCGCCGGCTTCACGTCGCCATGGATGATGCCCTTGCGATGCGCAACGCCCAATGCCACGGCGACTTCGGCAACCCATGCACAGGCGCGCGGAAAGGGAATGCTCCCTTTATCGATCAAGCGCTCCAGCGGTTGGCCTTCCACATATTCCATCACCAAATAGGGTGTCGACGATGACTCTTCGATGCCCATATCGTGCAGGGCGACGATCGCAGGATGAGTAATTTGTCCGACGACGCGCGCCTCCTTGATAAAGCGGTCACGTCCTTCGCCAGACGCGAGTCCGGGCGAAAACAGCTTAATCGCTACGTTGCGGCCGATCATCGGATCGAATGCGCGCACGACGCGGCTGTTCGCGCCGGTGCCAATCGTGTCCAGAATTTGATAGCGGCCAACTTGCACGGAGAACGACCTTTCCCCAGTCAACCCGGGTTCAAGGAACGATAGCGTCGTCATCGGCACAGGAAAAGAGTACGAAAGTACTTGATTAGAAGGCGCTAACGAATTCGACAGTAGCGAATTTTTTCCTGATGTGATCGATCTTGTGTCATATATTTCGAACCGCTCCACATCGTTGGCTTGCCCACGTACATAACAAGAGAGTGCGCGGCGCTCAGCTAGATTTTTGCGCTCAAGTGCCAAAGTGGGAATGAAAAATAATCGTGTGCGCGAAATGACACCACTACAGATAGAACATTTTTATGTACGGTCACCACATTTTGCGTTTTTCTCTTGACAGGATTTTCCCACCCGTCGATACTGCGATTCCAGATTCGGGGGAACGTGGTAGCGCCAGGCGGACCGGGTCGAGGATGTTAACGCGAGTCCGCTCGGCCACGATACCAGCCGGGTTCTAAGCAAAACAATCGAGCGCGAGGATCCAGCTTCGCGCCCGCATGCGATGCGCGAAGCGCTGCTGTGCAGGCTGCGTGGTAAAAAGTAACACCGGCCTATCGCAGGGCGTTGCGCTTTGCATCGGTTTTCGACTCCCTTCGACCGCCAGGCGCGGTCGAATTTTTTGCTTTGTGACCTGCGATCCAGCGAATCGAGTTGCCGCCGCCGTTGCGACTGCGAGCAGCGCCTCTGAAAAGTCAGAGGAGTATAATAATAGGGTGACCTCCACCACTGGGGGAGCCCTGGAGGGCGGAGGAATAGATGGCTACGGTGAGAACGGCATTGCACGGGAAATCGCTACAAACCGGAGTAAGCCCCGACAAATCTAGAGGTGAGAACACCGGACTGGTGTTCAATCGATATTTTACCGATGGCCAGACTTCGCCATTTGACGCCGTCGAATGGGAAAAGCGCACCGCGCTGATCGGCAACGAAAAAGGTGTGACCATCTTCCGCCAGGAAGGCGTCGAAGTCCCTAAGAATTGGTCGCAGACCGCCACCAACATTGTCACCAGCAAGTACTTCCACGGAAAGCCCGGCTCTCGCGAGCGCGAAGGCTCCGTGCGTCAACTCATCGACCGAGTGGCCAGCACGATTGTGCGCTGGGGCGAAGAAGGCGGCTATTTCGCCGACGCGCCATCTCGTGATGCGTTCCGCGACGAGTTGACCCACCTGCTCGTCGAACAAAAAATGGCCTTTAACTCGCCGGTCTGGTTCAACGTCGGCGTGCAGTCCAAGCCCCAGTGCTCGGCCTGCTTCATCAATTCCGTGTCCGATAGCATGGAATCCATCATGGGCCTGACGCGCACCGAGGGCATGCTCTTCAAGTGGGGCTCCGGAACCGGCACAAATTTTTCGACTTTGCGCGGTAGCAAGGAAACACTCTCGGGCGGTGGCATCGCTTCCGGCCCGGTCAGCTTCATGAAGGGCTTCGACGCATTCGCCGGCGTGATCAAGAGCGGCGGCAAGACCCGCCGCGCCGCCAAGATGGTGATCCTCAATATCGACCATCCCGACATCGTCGAATTCATCGAATGCAAAATGAAGGAAGAGCGCAAAGCACACATCCTGATCGAGCAGGGCTACGATTCCGCGATCGACGGCGACGCCTACAGTTCCATTTTCTTCCAGAACGCCAACCACTCCGTGCGCGTCACCGATGACTTCATGAGCGCCGCCGAAGAAGACCGCGACTGGTGGACCCGCAACATCACCGACGGCCAGCCCAACGAAAAACTTCGCGCCCGCGACCTGCTCTTCAAGATTGCAGATTCCACCTGGCGCTGCGGCGATCCCGGTATGCAGTACGACACCACCATCAATCGCTGGCACACTTCTAGCAATACCGCGCGCATCAACGCCTCGAATCCCTGCTCTGAATACATGTTCCTCGACGACACGGCGTGCAACCTCGCGTCGCTGAACTTGATGAAGTTCCTTGAGCCCAACGGCCAATTCGACGTCGAAGCCTTCAAGCACGCCGTCGATGTAACCATCACCGCGCAGGAAATCCTGGTCGACAACGCCAGCTATCCGACGCCGAAAATCGCCGAGAACTCGCACGCCTTCCGTCCGCTAGGCCTCGGCTACGCCAACCTTGGCGCGCTGCTGATGTCCATGGCGCTGCCCTACGACTCCGACGAAGGCCGCGACGTCGCCGGCTCGGTCACCGCGCTGATGTGCGGCGAAGCCTACGCGCAATCTTCCCGTATTGCCGAGCGCATGGGCCCCTTCGCAGGCTACGCAGTCAACCGCGAGCCAATGATCGACGTGATCCGCATGCACCGCGATGCCATGCGCGGCATTCGTCCAGAACGCGTGCAACCCGAACTCTACATGGCCGCCCAGGAATCGTGGGACACCGCGCTAAGCCACGGCGAAAAATTCGGCTTCAAGAACTCCCAGGTCACCGTCCTCGCTCCCACTGGCACCATCGGCTTCATGATGGATTGCGACACCACCGGCATCGAACCGGACCTCGCGCTCGTGAAGCACAAGAAGCTCGTCGGCGGCGGCTTGATCAAGATCGTCAACAATACTGTGCCGCAAGCGCTGATGAAGCTCGGCTGCACGCCGGAACAAACCAGCGAAATCGTTTCCTACATCGACAAGAAGGGCACCATCGAAGGCGCTCCCTACCTGAAGCCGGAGCACCTGCCAATCTTCGATTGCTCGCTGACTCCCGCGGGTGGCGGGCGCTCGATCACCTGGACCGGTCACGTAAAAATGATGGCCGCCGCACAGCCGTTCCTCTCGGGAGCGATCTCGAAGACGATCAACATGCCTGAAGGATCCAGCGTCGAAGACATCATGGATGCTTACATCGAGTCCTGGAAGCTGGGCCTGAAGGCCGTCGCCATCTATCGCGACAATTCGAAGCGCTCGCAACCCCTTTCCGCCGCCGGTCAAAAGAAGGACGAAAAGAAAGTGGAAGTAACTGTCGCTCCGGGCACAGCCGTGCCAGTCCAGCAGGAACTCTTCGGCCGCCGCCAGCGCGAAAAAATGCCTACCGAGCGCGCCTCGGTCACCCACAAATTCAGCGTCGGCGGACACGAAGGCTACATCACCGTCGGCATGTATGAAGATGGCCGGCCAGGCGAAATCTTTATCAAGATGTCCAAGGAAGGTTCCACACTCTCCGGCGTAATGGACGGCTTGGCGCTAACCATCTCGCTAGGCT